>Ga0181592_10000173_pt1 | contig 45281 bp, 38 predicted proteins | sample 071ome_20_FD_133755 | JGI IMG/M metagenome (GOLD analysis project Ga0181592, IMG submission 133755) | Coastal salt marsh microbial communities from the Groves Creek Marsh, Skidaway Island, Georgia - 071412BT metaG (megahit assembly) | ecosystem: Environmental > Aquatic > Marine > Intertidal...
CAGAATGATTTAACGGTGATTATTACACAACTGGGGCAGGACTTAGACTTCGATAATCTCAGTAGAGGTGAACGAAATAGACTCATCTTAAGCCTAAGTTGGGCATTCCGTGATGTTTGGGAATCATTGTATCATGGCATTAACTTATTATTCATCGATGAACTTGTGGATAGCGGCATGGACAGTGCAGGAGTTGAGAGTTCCATTGCGGTTCTCAAGAAGATGACACGTGAAAGACACAAGAACGTGTTCCTAATTTCGCATAGAGATGATCTTGCGGGACGTGTTAATACCGTATTAAAGGTTATCAAGGAGAATGGATTTACTTCATACTCAAATGATGTGGAGATTGTGCAATGAAATCGCACTTTTATGTCGTAGAAAATTCACACACAGTTGAAGAATGTTCTGCCATAAGAAATGCGATTAAAAATAATATTAATAGTAAAGCCTCTGACAGTCCTGCACAAGGAGTTACAAAAACTTCAAAGGTGCAAATTGTAGATTATGGAATGGTTTCAAGAGAACTCTACAAGTTTAGGCAAATCATTCAAGATATCAATAAAAATTTTTTCGGTTTAAACTTGTTTTCTGCCTGTGATTTTGATATTGTCAACTATGCAGATTATCACTCACAAGATGATGCCGAATATGGATGGCATGCTGATAATGTTGGTGGAGAAATGTACGATATAAAACTAACAGCATTACTAAATCTAAGCGAGAATGACTATGACGGAGGAAAGTTTGAATTATTCTTAAACGGTCCTTATCCAATTGATAAGTTTGATAAGATCGGATCTATGATAGTTTTTCCAAGTTTTGTTCCGCATAGAGTTACTCCCGTAACAAAAGGAACAAGGTCCAGTCTGGCATACTTTGTCACAGGACCAAATTGGTTATGAGCACTGACAACCACGACAAAATGATTGAAGCATTCCAAAATTATTTCAAATGGCAGGAAAGATTTGAATACAAGGGAAGTGACGAAGCCGGAATTAAGGCTCGCTTTTGGCTATCAGAGATACGTAATTTTGCAAGTTTAAGGCGCACAGAAATTCAAGATAAGAGGCAGGAAAGAAAGGAAGCCAGAAAAGGCATGGTGGGTCGTCCGTCGAAAGTAAGTAAGACTGATGACGAACCCGAGTTGGACATTTGAAGGCAATATTATTGACAGTATTCCAGAAGAATATGAAGGCTTCGTTTATCTCATTACCAATACTACCAACAACAAGAAATACATAGGCAAGAAATTAGCCAAATTCAAAACTACCAAGCCACCACTCAAAGGCAAGAAAAACAAGCGTCGCGGCCACAAGGAATCAGATTGGAAAGAATATTGGGGATCATCCGATAGGCTTATCGCTGATGTGGAAGCACTTGGACCACAAAACTTCACAAGAGAAATACTCTATTTCTGCACAAACAGGGCAGAGATGGGTTACATCGAGGCAAGGGAACAATTTGATCGCAGGGTATTAGAATCAGACGAATATTACAATGGCATAATCAATGTTAGAGTAGGCGGTTCCGAAAAATTGCGCAAGGCACTTCTCGAAAGACAAATTAAAAACAAGGCTTAACATAGCAACATGGTTTGGTCGGGGCTGCTCGACCCATCTTGAGGACGCCTGCCGTGCGGGCAGTGTGCGTTCAGATACTGGTGCGTTGCAAGGACAATGCTAACTTAAGGCATGAAAGATGTGGCTCTGTGAAAAAGGTACAACCACGAAGCAAGTGATTTCGACTGTTAGGGATTAACTGCTTTCCGCGGATATTGCGAATGCTGAAGTAGGGGGTTGAAGGTCTGCCGCCTCCGTACATATTATATGTAATCTTCTTTAACAGGTTGGTGACGCTAACTCACATGAAGCTCAACAACACTAATTCGTCCGGCAACGGGCGAATTGTGGCTCTACTATCTACATGATGCTAACAAAACTGCTTCGCAGTTGTTGTGTTCATATATAAAAGTTTCGAAGAAGAAAAATGCGTTGAGCGCAAGCGAAAACGCAAGAGATCTTTAGATCTCTATTAAACGTTTTCAACTGTTGGAAATAATCTTAAAAGAATGGAAGTTTGGTTTTTTTGGTAGTCTCAAGATTCTCTTCGACAATGTCTCCGATTAACTGTCTTTCCTCTGAACTTAGATGCATGGCTTCGCTGTAGGACATACCTCTCATGTACCAACACACCTTGAGGATATCCTTCTTGAGTGCCCTTGCGTCCTTATCCATCTTGTCGGACAGTTCTAAGATCTCTGATACGGGCAGCGTCAGGATCTGCGCTCGAAAAAATCCGATTGATCAAGTGTTACGGGAACATTAAAGTTGTGTTTGCATTCCTCATTTTCACACTGAACCTTTTGATCAGGAATGTTAACTCCCTGTCTCGTTTCTTCGATATGGGTCTTGAGTTCGTTAAAGATTTCGCTGGTTGTGTTTTCCAAAAATTCCTTGATCTGCTCCGGGTCGCTTACGCTCCCTTCTGGCACCTCAATTTTGTCAACGCACTGCGTAATCATGTCAACTGTCATTGTTGTCAGTTTGACAAAACTCTCATTGAACTTGGTCATCTTTTCGGAATCTGATAGTTTTTCATCATTGATTACCGAAAACACTCTCTGCTGTTCAAGAGCCTTTAGATTGTTATCCGTCATCTGCTTGTAGGTAAACGGTTTGATGTAAACAGTCATTGCTCCAACCTGTACTGTGGGTTGGAATTGAAACTGCTGTACCCTACCAAGATGATCCACCAATGGTAGCGTGTATTTGTTTTCTGTTTCGCACTTAGGACAGTTTGCAAAGAAATCCATGTCCTTGCCATAGGTAGCAATCCTGATTGCCATCAAGACAGCATCAAGATCAATAGTGGGCATTACCCACGGATTCTTGATTGCTGGTACGCAACTCTTGATCACTTCAACAGTGCTCTGTCCTGAAAGGAGCGCATCTGGCGTTTTCAATAATAGTTCGTCCTTGGCTGTCATGGCATAAACTGGATATTCACCATTTTCTGATGCATCAAGGGCATCACCATAATACACACCTTTAGATGGCAATTTGATATAGATCTTTGGTTGTCTATAGTAGCCCTGAAGGGGATTTGGTTTCTTTGTTTGTCCCTCTGTTATCGTAACGTTAGGAAGTTCATCCGCCATATTTTATCTCCAATAAATACATTATGTTAAACATATATAGTGTAAGTATTTATATGCGCAGTTTTCTGGAAAAATAAAGAATGGCAAAAGTAATTATTGATATACCCGGAATTGGAGAAGTAGAAGCCAAAAATGTCGCTTCTGAGGCTACGCTACGTGAATTAGTCAAATTAATGGGCGGAAGTGCTGGCAACCAGGGTGGTGGTGCTGGCGGTGCAGCGAGCAGTTTGGCCAAGAGCCTTGCTGGTGCCGGGAAATCAAGCGGTTCTCTAACCAAGGCATTTGGAGGATTGGCAAAAATACCTCTTGCATTGGGCAAGGGATTAATGATAGCGGCCACGGCGGCCTATAAATTTACCAAGTTTGTTGCGGACATGACCAACCAGGCAAGTGCCGTGTTGGGAAGTTTTGCAGACCTTGACAAGAGCCTAACTGGTGCGGCTGCCAAGATTCCTCTGTTTGGACAAACCTATGCGAGATCGGTCAAGGCAACGGAAGAATTGGTTAATGCATTCCAGGCAGCGTCCAGCGTTGGTGCGAGTTTTGGAGGCAGCATTCTAAATCTTTCAAACGCGGCAGCACAGGGAGGCATGACCATAGACGAATATACCAGATTCGTGAGACAGAATGCAAATGCTTTCAGGCTATTGGGCGGCAGCGTTGAAACGGGAAGAAAGAGATTTGAAAGCATCAGCAAGGAATTAAGAACATCGGGATTGATGACCCAATTAACTGCACTTGGATACACTTCTGCCGAGGTTAACGAAACGGCAGCCAAATACATAGAATTAGTAAGCATGATGGGCAGACAACAAAACATGTCTGTGCAGGAACTGGCAATACGTTCGGCAAATTATGCGAAAGAAATTGACATGCTGGCCAAGGTTACTGGTGAAACCAGAGAACAACAAATGGATGCACAGAAACAGTTGTTGGCTGATGCACAGTTCCAGGCAAAGATTGACAATATGTCAGTAGACAGTGCCAAGGCATTGATGGCTTTCATAAATGGTCTGGAACCTGCAATGAGACCAATAGCCAAGGACATCATAGCAACTGGAAGTGCAACAACGGACCTTTCAAGAAAGTTTGCAGCAACACACGGTGATTCGTTTAGAATGATGCAGGAGTTTGCAAAGATTACGGAGAAGGATGGAATACTGACTCTCCAACAACAAACAAACTTGGACAACATGCTACGATCAGAAGGAAATCTAAACGCAGCAAGGTTTAGAGACATAGGTAGATTTAGTTCAGACTTCGCAGGATTGTACAATGTGATGACGGTAAATTCACGTATGGACGAGGACAGACGAATGAAGGCTGCGGCTGACCAGGCAAAACAGATCAAACTCAGCGACGAATACGTCAAGACCATAGAAACCCTAAGAAGAAGAATTAACGAAACTTCCATTGAATTTAAAAACTTCCTTGTTTCATCAGGACTGCTAAACGGATTCATGCAGGCATTCGAGACGGTGACAGAAGTAGTAAGAGCAATATTCATGCCTATACAAAAATTAGGCTCTGCCTTTGCAAGACTGTTTTCAGCGGTGATTAATTTATTCAAACCAATCGCAACACTCGTTAAAAACGCACTCAACCCACTCGTGGACGTATTAGTTCCGGTAGTTGATTTCTTTACAAACATGGTGAATTCGATTTTTCCTGCGGTGGAACTTGGAATGCTCTACGTCAAGAAAGCATTCTATTCTGTATCGGATTGGGTATCCGATACCTTCAGACCGATCATGGATTTCTTTGGAAGAACCTTCGAAGGTATTTCCGAATGGTTCAACAACAACTTCGTGATACCTTTCCAAGAAGTAGGATTATGGTTTAGAGAAAAATTTGTCAAGTTTTGGCAGGATTCCATGCAGTGGATTGAAGAATCGTTAGGACCCCTTTCGGATGCATTTACATGGATGTACAACCACGCAATCAAACCAGTTGCCGAAGGATTCCAGAAGATGAAAAATTGGATGACTGACTTTATTGATTCGTTCTCGGGTTTTGGAGATGTACTCGAACTGTTTGGAATACAGTTTTCAAAATTAGGAGTGGCATTTGATGAGTTTGGTCTTTGGGTTGACAAGAAGACCACATTCTTTGAGAATGACGAGGACAGACAAAGATTTGCAGAAAAGCAGGCTGCCATTGATGAGAAGAATAATGAAATCAAGGAAAGATCTCAAAAGTTGGCAACCAAGATGGAAGAAACCAAGAACAAGGTTCAGTCAGATCGTGCGATCAAGGAATTGGAAATTCTTGAAGCAAGGAAAAAGCGTGATAATGAACTTAATACACAGATTGGAAATGCACAGAGCCAACTTTGGAAGGCAGTAACAGGCAAGTCTCTTGATATCGTTGAGAAAAACGAACAGGCAAAAATAGATGCGCAGAATAAGGGCGGTGTTGATTTTGCCAATCCTTACATTGCACTCGGTTACAAAGCAGCCAAGGAAGACAGTTACCTAATAGGTGATCGAGGAAAAGGAAACATAAAATCCATTGAAGATCAAAATGCCAAAGATGATGCCAAAAAAGAAGCAGAAGAAAAAGCCAAAAAGGAACAACAATCCAAAAATACAGGTGCGGGAACCAATACAGGATCTTCTTCAGCCACATCTTCGAGTGCCGAGGGTGGATCTACATTAAATAGTATGATGGCACAATTGGTTGAATTAAACAAATTACAATTAAAAGCAGCGAATAGACAAATCAAAGTAACGGCTGGACTGGCTGGCGATTTGAATATTACGTAACAAGGATAGATAATGAGTTGGAAAAAGTATTTTACACCGGTTAATCCAAATAACACAGGCGGCTCAATGAGCCCAATTAGTGGAGGAGGCAGTCCCGGACCGGCACGATCTCATTACTCATCTTTTCTTCCAGACGTCTATGCAGGTAGTCCAAATCGTATTGAAAAATACATGCAGTACGACACAATGGACATGGATTCAGAAGTAAATGCAGCCTTGGATATTCTTGCTGAATTCTGTACAGGCAAGGACAAGGAGAACGCAACACCTTTTAACTTTTTCTTTAGGCAAGCACCAACTGGTGTTGAAACAAAACTGCTCAAGGAAGCATTACAAAAGTGGACCAAGGTAAATCAATTAGAACAAAGAATTTTTAGAATAGTAAGAAATACATTTAAGTACGGTGACTGTTTCTTTATTCGTGATCCGGAAACTAAGAAATTATTATATGTTGATCAAGCCAAAGTATCAAAAATAATTGTAAACGAATCAGCAGGAAAAATACCAGAACAGTATGTTGTTAGAGATATTAATTTTAACTTTAAGAATTTAATAGCAACAACACCACACGGAACTACTAACACATCACCAAGCGGTACTTCATCCTACACAAGCGGTGGAGGTTTTGGTCGTGGCATGGTTGGTAATGTTGCACAACCCCCTGGCACAAGATTTCATAATCAGCAAAACGAAATTACTGTTGATGCTGAACACATCATGCATATTTCATTATCGGAAGGACTGGACAACAACTATCCATTTGGTAATTCATTGCTCGAAAGTGTGTTTAAAGTTTACAAGCAGAAAGAATTATTGGAAGATGCTATCATCATTTATAGAATTCAGCGTGCTCCGGAAAGAAGAATATTTTATGTTGACGTGGGTAACATGCCCGCACACATGGCAATGGGATTTGTTGAAAAGGTCAAGAATGAAATCCAACAGAGACGTATTCCAAGTGCAACTGGCGGTGGAACATCAGTAATTGATGCTTCATACAATCCACTTTCAACTAACGAGGACTACTTCTTCCCACAGACTGCTGAAGGACGTGGATCAAAAGTTGAAACACTACCGGGTGGTACCAATCTTGGCGAGATTACGGATCTAAAATATTTTACTAATAAATTGTTCCGTGCTTTAAGAATTCCGGCGTCTTATTTGCCAACTTCAATTGATGAACAGCCTAACACAGTAGCAGACGGAAAAGTAGGAACAGCATACATTCAGGAACTACGCTTCAACAAATACTGCGAAAGACTACAGGCAAACATTGTTGAATCATTTGATCAAGAGTTTAAATTATGGTTAGACTCAAATGGATATAACATTGATTCAAGTCTGTTTGAATTGAAATTTAATCCACCACAAAACTTTGCAGCATACAGACAGGCAGAACTTGATGCAACAAGAGCAAACATCTATGGTGCGATACAGGGTGTTCCATTCTTGAGTAAACGTTTTGCAATGAAAAGATATCTTGGTTTATCTCAAGAAGAAATTGTTGAGAACGAAAGATTATGGAGAGAGGAAAATGCCGCAAACATTTCAGCAGCACAGGATGCTGCGGGCGAATTAAGAAGCGCGGGCATAACTCCTTCCAGCATTTCAGCAGATGCTGAAACACAATCAGCCGAAGCACCAGAAGGTATGGCAGCAGCGGCGGAACAACCTGGCGAAGAGGGAGCAGGCGAAGAAACGACCGCTCAATAATAAATACAGTATGCTTCTAAAAGAATTTTTATATTTTAACGACGAGATTAACGACTTTGCTGTTGATAAGAGATACGATAACAGCAAGGACGAATCAGTGATGGATTTAGATAATACTCGTAAAATCAGATTGACACTTCGTCAGATAAATGAACTCAGACTTCAGGCAGAAGCACACGAAGCAGAAAGACAATCTGAACTGGGGTTCATTAGACAAATGTACGGTACTCCAGTTGAAGCACAAGAATAAGCAAAAAGATATAGCATTCGTTTTAGGAAACGGTCAGAGCCGACTCAAGTTGGACTGTCCTTCGCTATTGAACATTGGAACTGTCTATGGTTGCAATGCTCAGTATAGAGAATTTGATCCTCACTACCTCGTAGCAGTTGATGTCAAGATGGTTAACGAAATAATCGATGCCGGTTATCATGCTCGAGGAACACTGTGGACCAACCCTAATAAGGGAATCAAAACCAAGAATCACGTAAATCTCTTCAATCCGCACAAGGGCTGGTCGAGCGGACCAACAGCACTATGGTTTGCGGCTTCAAACGGACACAAGGACATTTATATATTTGGGTTTGATTATCAAGGATTAAATGGAAAGTTTAATAATGTGTACGCTGACACGTTTAATTACAAAAAATCAGGCGATTCTGCAACGTTTTTTGGTAATTGGCTAAGCCAAACTGAGAAGGTTGTTAAGGAATTTAAGAACACACGTTTCTACAGAATCATAGATAATGGAGCATTTATACCGGATAAATTGGGGCCGCAGCATCCTAATTTAAAGCACATATCTTTCAAGGATTTTGAAAATACCTTTGCGGGAACCACCGTAGAAGGTAAAATGACTCAAAAAATGCCCATTTAACCCTGATTTTATAACAATAATGTAAATATATAATGAAACAGCCTTACCAATTTAAAGGAGAATACAATGGCAGATAAAACTACATTAGAACAAATGCTTGAGCATTTGGTAAACGACGAACAAGGAAAGGCAGAAGAACTTTTCCATGAATACGTTGTAACAAAATCAAGAGAAATTTACGAAAACCTAATCCAAGAAGAGATGAAGGACGACGAAGAAGTTGATGAAGCATCAAAAGACGAAGATGCAGAAGACAAAGAAGTTGACGAAGCATCTAAGGATGAGGATTCAGAAGAAGACAAAGTTGACGAAGCATCAGACGAAGACAAGGATGATGAAAAAGTTGACGAAGAGTTCGAAGAAGTAGCCGTAGAAGGCGACGACGAAGAAGGTGAAATGGACGCTATGGGCGGAGATGAAACCGACGAACTTGAAAAAGAAATTCAAGGCGATGAGGAAGGTGCAGAGGGTGAAAAAGAACCTGAAGAACTTTTCCAAGATCTTGACGCTATCGTAGACGAATTACAAGCAAAATTCGACGAAATCAAAGGCGAAGGCGACGAAGAAGGCGAAGCAGAGATGGATATGGACGCAGAAAAAGAAGAAACTTTTGCTCCTGAAGCATCTGCAGACCCAGAAGGCGACGACGAATTAGCAACTATGCGTGAGTATGTTGAAAAAGTAGCAGGTGGACACGGTGCTGAGAAAAAAGGTGCTGCGGACTCTGCGGACAACAAAAAATCTGTTGTTGACAACATGAAAAATGACATGGGTGGAACTACTGCTAACATCGCAAAAGGCGGTGAAGCATCAGAAAAGAATGATGGTGGTTTATCAGAAGTAACACCTAAGGATATTGACTCAGGCAACGTAAACGTTCCAGGCGCTAAGAAAGCAGCGGACATGTCAGCAGTAAAAGGCGGACATGGTGCTGAAAAAGCAGGCGCTAAAGAACAAGCGGACAACAAACAATCAATTTTCCGTGGTCGTAGATAACAGAGGGCATAAGGATTGAAAACTAACCTACAAGAACATCTGAGCTTCGATCAGGCTAAAATCGTCATTGAGCGTGATGAAGGCGAGAACGGTAAAACGTTACACTTGAGTGGCATCTGTATTCAGGGTGACATTCGTAACGCTAACCAGCGCATTTATTCTTCGCAAGAAATTGATAGGGCTGTCAAGACGCTCAACGAACAGATTTCTGGGGGGTATTCAGTGTTAGGTGAAGTCGATCATCCTCAAGATTTACGTATCAACCTCGACCGTGTATCACACATGATCACAAAAATGTGGATGGACGGTCCTAACGGCTACGGAAAACTTAAGATGCTTCCAACTCCAATGGGTCAATTAATTACGACCATGTTGGAGTCGGGAGTCAAATTAGGCGTATCCAGCCGCGGATCAGGCGAAGTTGACGGTGGTGGCAATGTAAATGGTTTTGAAATTGTCACAGTTGACGTTGTTGCACAACCGAGTGCACCAGGCGCCTATCCAACACCAGTTTATGAACACCTTATGAATAATAAAGGTGGTTACCAGGCATTTAGAGTAGCTCAAGAAGTTAAAGGCGATCCACAGGCACAACGTTACATTGCAGAGTCCTTGAAGAAGATAATTCAAGGATTAAATCATTAGGAGAATCACAGATGTTAGACTTTGTAAAACAATTGTTTGAAAACAACGTGATTTCCGAAGAAGTCAAGTCGGAAATTGAAACCGCTTGGGAAACTGCCGTAAAAGAAAACCGCGACACAGTCGCAACTGATTTGCGCGAAGAATTCGCACAGAAGTATGAACACGATAAGGCTGCAATGGTTGAAGCAGTGGAAAAAATGCTTTCAGATAGAATTGAAGCAGAACTTTCTGAATTTGCTGATGACCGCAACGGACTTATCGAAGCAAAAGCCAAGTATGCTAAGAAAATGAAAAACGATTCCAAAGCAATGGAATCTTTCGTTCTTAACAACTTGAAAAAGGAACTTGGCGAACTTCACGAAGATCGTAAATCAGTCGCAGCGAATGTTGCTAAATTAGAATCTTTCATTGTGGATCAATTGGCAAAAGAAATTGCAGAATTCCACTCTGACAAGAAGGATCTTGCTGAAACTAAGGTTAAATTAATCAAAGACAGCAAGGCTAAGTTTGAAGAAGTTAAGAAAAATTTCTTGAACAAAGCATCCTCACTTGTTTCTGAAACAGTAGGTAAGAAATTACATGCTGAGATGAGTCAGTTGAAAGAAGATATTGAAGCAGCTCGCAGAAACGATTTTGGTCGCAGAATTTTTGAAAGTTTTGCAAGCGAATACGCAACAAGTCATCTAAACGAAAAATCTGAAACTTCAAAACTTCTTAAAGTTGTAAAACAGAAAGAAGAAGCAGTTGCAGAAGCAGAAGCAAAAGTTTCTGAAGTTGAGAAGATTGTTGAAAGTAAAGATGCTGAAATTGCTAAAATCAAAGACGCAGTAGAAAGAAAAGAGATTATGTCAGAATTGATGTCACCTCTTTCTAAAGAAAAGCGTGAATTGATGGGCGAACTTTTAGAATCTGTACAGACTAATAAATTACACGCCGCATTCGACAAGTACATTCCAGCCGTAATGGAAGGAAACGTACCAGCGAAGAAGGTGTTGTCAGAAGGCAAAGAAGTAACAGGCGATAAAGCACAGGCACAGTCCAACGGTCAAGAGAATAAGACCGCTGAGATATTTGACATCCGCAGGCTTGCGGGCTTAAAAGTTTAAGGAGAACAACAAATGTCACAACTATTAGAGTCACGCTGGTCAGAAACCAAAGACGCCCTTTTAGAAGGTCTTCAAGGTAACAAGCGTACTGTTATGGCAACGACTCTTGAAAATACCCGTAAGTATTTGTCAGAGAGTGCTACAGCAGGTGCTACTTCTGCCGGCAACGTCGCAACACTAAATCGCGTCATTTTACCAGTAATTAGACGTGTTATGCCAACCGTTATTGCTAACGAGTTAGTTGGTGTACAACCAATGACTGGACCAGTCGGCCAAATTCACACATTGCGTGTGCGTTATGCTGACGCATTCACTTCATCTGCATCACCTGCTCCATTAGGAACAGATGTAACAGCAGGCGAAGAGGCACTATCGCCATTCAAGATTGCTCAAGGCTATTCAGGTTCGAGCACGACTGATAAGGCTGATACTACAGCAGCAAAAGAAGGTGTTGCTGGTAACAGATTATCAATCCAAATCTTGAAGCAAACAGTTGAAGCGAAAACTCGTAAATTGAGTGCTCGTTGGACTTTCGAAGCAGCACAAGATGCACAAGCTCAACAGGGCATTGACATCGAGGCTGAGATCATGGCAGCTCTTGCACAAGAGATTACTGCTGAGATCGATCAGGAAGTTATCAACTCGCTTTCAACACTTGCAGGCACAGCCGCTTTAACATACGACCAAGCAGCGGTATCAGGTACTGCTACATTCGTTGGTGATGAACATGCTGCATTAGCAGTTCAAATCAACCGTGTTGCTAACTTGATTGCTCAGCGTACACGTAGAGGCGCAGGTAACTGGGCTGTTGTTTCACCAACAGTATTAACTCTGTTACAATCTGCAACTACTTCTGCGTTTGCGAGAACAACTGAAGGTACTTTTGAAGCACCAACAAACACTAAGTTTGTAGGAACTTTAAACAGTGCAATGAAAGTGTATGTAAACGGCTACGCTACATCAGACGATGTGCTTGTTGGTTACAAAGGTTCAAGCGAATCAGACGCAGCAGCGTTCTACTGCCCATACATCCCATTGATGTCAAGCGGTGTAGTACTTGATCCATCTACTTTTGAACCAGTAGTGTCGTTCATGACAAGATATGGTTATGTTGAGTTATCAAACACAGCATCATCTCTTGGTAATGCGGCAGACTACTTGGGTAAAGTAGCGGTTACAAGTGCAAACTTACGTTTTGCGTAATCATTAACACTTTACAGTGTTTAAAAGGGCGGCATTTATGTCGCCCTTTTTTTATGGCTTGACAATCGCTCAAAAAGAGTGTTAAATATTAGTATGCTTGAAATAGAAAGTCATCTTGATTTTGATAAACTAAGAGACCAATTGGATAAGTGGAGAAAACGTTTTCCCATGTTTGGTCATGATGTTAGGCGCATACAATCAGCAATAGAAGTCCATATGAAAAATTATATGGAGCATCTCATCCGTTACAAGCAGACAAAAAGCGAACACTGCATAAAAAATGCACAAGCCGAGATAGACAAAATCAACGCACTAATGAATACTATTAGCAAGGTTGAATTGATGGCATTATTGAGTAAAGGATAAATACATTGGTAATAGAGCCGAATCTTTCGGACTTATGCGGAACCAACCGCGTATTACATAGAATGTAACATAGGAGAAAAAAATGGGAAGACCAATTAACAAAAAATGGTTTGGTACACAGACCGGCACGTCAGAAGGCGATTATCCGAATATTCCAGTCGAAGCAGCATTCATCGGTGGAAAAATTGTAAGAAGTGATGAAGGTGGATCAGAAGTATTCATCGTCAAGCAAAAATCTGCACGCAGATTTCTTGTGCAATCACAGGATGAAGGCGAACAGGCAGTTTGTAAACTCGTAAACAAAGTAACTGATTCATCTGCTGTTGCAGCAGGCGAAATGGTAATTGTTGGACACTTAGCATCTTCAGGCGGAGATGGTGGTCAAGCGATCAACATCATGAAGATGACCAACAGAGTTGCAACATCTTTTAACGGAACACGCTACAAGTGGTCTGTAACTGATGACTCTACTGCTAACGTTCTTGTTTTGACAGCAATGTAATTTAGGTAATCTATGGCACAGTTTTTACAAACAAACGGCGACTATACTATAAAGACCACAGACAGTGGAAAGATCACTCTTGACACTGGTCCGGGTATTGGTGAAGTTTATGTTACTGGAAACCTCGTTGTTGAAGGTGACACGCTTACTGTGTCTGCAGAAAACTTAAACGTTAATGATAACGTTATCATGTTAAATTATGGCGAAACCGGTGCGGGTGTCAGTCTAAGATATTCTGGTATACAGATTGATAGAGGCACCCTAACCGATGCCATATTTTATTTTGATGATAATGATGATACATTTAATATTGCTCAAGGTTCTCCGGAAGGATCTTTTAACTTTTCGGATAGCGCATTAAGAACAAGAAAAATTTTAACAAATTCTGACACGGATAATGGAGATCTAACACTAATTGGAACAGGTGCAGGAGTCGTTAAAGTTACTGGTACTCTTAACTATGAACAACAGATTACCGACGATGACGACATTCCTAACAAAAAATATGTTGACGATTCAATTAGAGATAATCCAACCTTCCAGATCATTGATGACAACACAAGGGTTATTATTTCTGATAAGGAAGTTAGTGGATCGCTGGCGTACCTAACGGCTGAAACTGGTTATAGTACGTTTGGAGAATCTGGAGTTTCTGTAATTGTAGACGGAACCCTAAACACACAGTTTTATCCAAATAGAACCATCATCCAAAGTTTGGAAATTAATCAAAACGAAATTACAAACAATGATACAAACGCTAACATATATGTTAGGACACAAGGTACTGGTAAATTACAAACCAATTACGGAATTGAATTGGAAGAATTATCAGTGACACCAGCATACGTTGCAGATTCAACAATACTTTACTCGAATGCACCGAGCACTGGAAAAACAGGATTATACTTTACTAATTCTACTGACACTGGAGAATTAATAAGTAAGAATAGAGCATTATTGTTTGGAATGTTGTTTTAACAAAGGAAGATAAATGGCAATTAGTAACTCACAAGTTAACTCAAGCACAATAACAGTACCAGTGAGTGTGTACACGAGTTCAGGAACAAATGCTATTACCACAATAGCATTGTGTAACACTCAGGCAGTAACTCTAACTGACGAAACTGCAAATTCTGTTAATGTTAATGTTTACTTGGTAGCAAGTGGCGATACCGCTGGTGCAGATAATTTAATTGTAAGTAATTTAACTATTCCAGCAGGGGAAACTGTTTTCTTCAGCGATGAAAAATTCGTTCTTGAAAACAACGATGCTGTCTGGATTGGTACATCACAGGCAAATTATATTACCGCTACTGTTAGCACATTAGCAGTGTAAGGAAGATATTATGAAGTTTTTAAAAGCACAAAACACATCTCGTTATAGTCCTGCTGACAATGCTTTTTTTATCAATTCGTACGGTAGAGCAGTGATGGATGTAACTGGCGGTCTTATGGTTCCTAAAGGATCAACAGCTCAACGACCTTACACAACTGCTGACGTTAAGCACGGAGCAATAGGCGAAGTTGATACAAGCAAAATTCCAAACGGATATTTTAGATTTAATACTGACACTGAAAGTTTTGAAGGTTACATTAATGGCAGATGGGAAACTGTCAGAGCACCAGGTGCCTCGGCAATTTCTATAGAAACATTCGGACCAGGTGATGATACCGAAACTGTGTTTGGAACTCTTTCTAATGTTCCTGTTTCAGCAAACAATGTTATCGTTTTAGTTGAAAACGTTATACAGATTCCAACAACGAACTTTACTCTTGAGCAGAGTGTTTCTGGTAGTCTTGCAGGACCCAATGCACCTTATGCTGACGGTTGGTATTTAAAATTTACATCACCAGTGCCTACATCAAAGTATGTTACAATGTTCTTTGGGTTTGCGAACTAAGGAGTAGAAAATGGCTCAATTGGGGCGAATTGGCGGACATCTACTAAAAGACGAACTTGTTAGAGACGGGGTCGATCTTTCATTTAAGAATACTGTTTTTGATACAGCACTATTATACTTCGATGTTAATTCTGCAAAGATAGGAATTAACAATGACGCTCCTGCATTTGATCTACAAATTAATTCAAACATTGTTTCAACAAACGGTAATGCAACCAACCAAGCAAGATTTGATAATATCATAGTTGACAGTACCAGTAACATTAGATCATTAACCGGACCAATTTATGTTACACCACAGACGGCTGGTTCCTATTTAGAATTCCAAAGAATGCAATCAGATGATCTTGATTTTAATGATAATACCATTTCCACAAAATTTTCAAACACAAATATGGAATTACAAGCCAATGGTACTGGTACCATGGAATTGCAGGCAAATACAAATGTAACTGGGGATTTATCTTTAACAGGAAATATCTTAGTTGATGGAAATTTATCATCAGCAGGAAATGTAATAGTTGGTGACTCTCCTTTGGACACAGTTACCATCGTTCCTGATCTAACACAAACTATTAAACCAGGAACTGATAATGAACACGATCTTGGTCAACAAGCAAACGACTCAAGTCCAAGAAGATGGAACGAAATATACATCACTGATAATCTTGTAAACACCACAGTAGTCAATCCAAATGCTGTTACCGTTAGTAGCCAGATGACATTGGACGGTGTGAACAATCAGATTTTTGCAATACAATCTAACGAGGATATTGAGTTACTTCCTGACACCGGTATTACTTTTATTGAAAGTACCAAGTGGGAAAATAATGACATAACTAATTTGTTGAATACTCCTCTTACTTTTAGTAATACTGGCATAGGTTATGTTAGATTCATGGGCGATAACGCCATAAGAATACCTGCGGGAGCAGATTCAACAAGACCAAGCAATCCTGAACTTGGAGACACGAGATGGAATACTGACGAACAGTACATGGAGTCTTTCCTTGGAGCAGTAGAATCAGTTTCATCGGCAGGAAATGTTTCAGGACTTGTTAACCAAACACAAACAGGAATAACAGGAACAACAAGTGGTAACGGAGTAAATGCCCAATTTACATTTACTATTTCTGGTGGATCTTTAACTGTTACAGTTACAACTGCTGGGTATGGTTATGTAACCGGAGACACAATAATTGTTCTTGGAACAGTGTTTACTGGAGGAGCAACTCCAGCCAATGATATTACCCTCACTGTAGGGGCTCAAACCAAGGGTGGATATGTAATTTCCACTGGTGGTGGTGAGGAAGTTACCACAGGTGTTATGGAAGATCTTGGTAATGTATACAGTCTAATCCTTGGTTAATTTTACCAAAAGGCTAAATACTATTGTTAACGTAGACCAACGTTAATCTTTTACTGTGGTCAACCCGCAATGCAAGGTGGTTGGAGGGACAGGATCCCCGCGTACAAGGAGAGCAGATGGCAATTGGTCGTATAAGTGGGCCGCTCTTAAAGGCAAATCTCGTTAGAGATAACGTCAATTTGTCCTTTAGAAATGGAGCAAGTGACCCTGATATTTTGTATTTGGATGTGGTTAACTCTCGCATCGGAGTTAATACGAGCTCGCCAACCGCGGATCTTGACGTTAACGGAACAGTAAAAGCAACAAATCTTACAATAGACAATCAATTAGATATCGGTAATTTACAAATTACTGGTAACACTATTTCGAGTGATCAATCTACTATATCTTTTATTCCTTCGGGAAGCGATCCTGTAATTTATAATTCAAGATTACAGATTGATGATCTTGAAATATCTAATAACAGAATTTTTACAACAAATAGTAATGCCAATCTTGAATTAAATCCAAATGGATCTGGTTCTATAGAATTACAATCAAACACAAATATTACCGGCAATCTTTATGTAACTGGAAATATTAATGCAGATGGTGATGTAACAATTGGTGGTAATATTACAATTGGTGATGCATTAACTGATTCAGTTCAAATTAATGCTGCAATTTCATCTGATTTAATTCCAGAAACAGACAACACATACGACATCGGTGCTGTGGGTTTAAGATGGGCAAATTTATACGTAAACAATTTAAACACAGATTCTTTAACAATTAATACTCTTGATGTTGGGGATCTAATGTTTCGTGATAACGAAATTACAACAACAACTGGGTTGGATCTTTATATTGACGGAAATGGTTCCGGTGGTGTAAGACTTGGTAACTTTAGAATTGTTGACAATGTTATCACAAATGTTTCAGTAAATGCAATTACACAAATTGCACAGTCTGGAACAGGATATTTTAAAATTGATACAACAAACGGTTTTGTTCCTCCAAGAGGAACGAATGCAGAGAGACCAACAGCGTATGCGGTGTTGGGAATGACAAGATATAATACTGATACAAAGGCTATCGAAGTTTGGGATGGAAGTGCTTGGGCGTCTCCATCGGGTGCATCGGGTGCGGTTTCCGAAGCAAACGCAAACGACATTGCTGCTCAGTATGCTTTAATGTTAGGATAAGAAAATGGCAACGGTATTTAAACATGCAGTAAACACAGACGTTGGAACTACTCCAGTTGATATACTTCAAATTCCGGCAGGAGTTAGAGCAACGGTTATTGGAGTTAACCTTGCGAACACAACAGATTATGATACTGTCGTTGCTAATCTTTATGTGATTGACGAAAACTCTACACAGGCACATTATGTTAGAGGATTAACAATTCCGCCAAACAGTACAGTGAAAGTTATTACACAGGGTGAAAGATTGATACTACCTGAAACGGCAGGATTGAGATTAGTAAGTGATACTGAAAACAGTATTGACTCAACAATAAGTTATGTGGAGATATCGTAAGGAGTGAATTATGCCAAGTAATTATTATATAGGAACCAGTCCAGACGAAGCATTGGGTGATAGCCCAAGATATTTTTATGCTGTTCGTAGGAACGATGATGGTGAATTATTTTTAGTTAGACAGGATCAATTAAGAGACAAGGATTCAATTGAAATAAACACTCCAGGAGGACCTGCAGAAAACTTTGAAGATTTTGAACCAGGTGTTGATTATTTTGAAGGAATTCAAGCAGATCACGAAAAAGCATTTGACAATCTTTACTGGACACAGTACAGATGGGATGATAGAAACATGTTATATTATGTGGATGACGAAGGACAGTTGGTACAAAGAATAAATCAGTCTTATACGCATCCATCGGGGATTTCAAGTTAGGATTAGATTATGGCAGAATTTAAGATAAGCAGAATTAGGTATACCTGGAGAAATAACTGGCAGGCGGCGACAGTATACAACAAAGACGACATTGTTAAGTTTGGTGGTTCGTCATACGTCTGTATTAGAAAACACACTTCCGATCCTGACTTCTATGCTGATCAATCATACTATGCTAATCCAAGCGATAGTGCTCCGTCTCCTGCATGGTCAAAAATGACCGATGGTGTTTTCTACAGAGGCGATTGGCAAAGTTCAACAGTTTATGGTGTGGGAGATATTGTAAGACAGGGTGGTAATTTATACTACTGTGCCACTGGTCACACTTCACAATCTACATGGGATGTTGATTTATCAAAATGGACAACTTATGTAATTTCGAGCCATTTTAAGGGAGTATGGACTGCGGGCGTAAGATACGGAGTAGGAGATCTTGTAAGATGGGGTGGAGCAGTTTATCGTGCAAATACAGGACACACTGCATCAAGTACGGGAACAGAATTAGCCGACCAACAATCTAATTGGGATATCTATACACAAAATATTGATCCTGTGGGTGCATGGCAAGAAACCACTGCATACGCACTCTATGATCTTGTGCTTTATCAAGGAACGGTATTTAGATGCACAACAGCACACACGTCGACATCAACATTTGATGCTACAAATTTTGATTTAGAATTTCTTGGAAGCGGATATGAAGGCGAATGGAGCTCATCTGCGTATTATGGACAGGGAAGTGTCGTAAAATATGGCGGTGTTTTATATAGAGCAAATGTTTCTCATGATGCTTCAGATTCAGCACATGAACCTATTCAATCTATCTATCAAACTCAAGGAACTCCTGCCTGGGCAGAATTATCGAAAGGATATAACTTTGTAGGAAGTTGGTCATCAACAGTAAGTTATAAGACTGGTGATGTTGTAAGACGTGGTGGTAATTTATATGTTGCACTTCTTGATACGGTAAGTGACGGAAGTACACTTGACTATCTTGATACATCAAACTGGGAATTGTTGACCGAAGGACAACACTGGAGAGGAGTTTGGGTAGAAGACCAAGTTTATTCTATCAACGATGTCGTATCCTATAAAGGATCAGTTTATAAAAACAATCTTGAACATACTTCAAGCACAGAAAACTTTCCAGGTGATAACGGAAGTGGTTTCTTTTATTGGGACACACTGATTCAAGGTAACGAACTAATTGGAATGACCAAGGAAGGTCAGTTACTAACCTATGGATTGAGCCGAACCCTTGTTGGCGACCAAAGTACACTTGGTGCTACTGGAGTCGACATTGGAAGAATAGGCGAAGTAATAAAAATTAATGGTTCTGACAATGTAGTTTATCAGGTATATGGTGGAACTCCAAGACAATTTTATGTATCACCAAATGGAAGTGATGCCTATGATTACCCAGTGCCAACGTACACAACTTATGCGGTAACAACTACTTCAGTATTACTTCAGGCTGCTACGGGTTTAAATCCAGCAGTTTATAGTGATGATGACGGTCAAGTCTATGTTGATAATGTAGCGAAAAAATCTTTAACATTCGAAATTGGAAACATTTATACGTTTACATCATCGGATGAATCAATGAGACAATATCCATTATTATTCTCTTCGGACAATCCAAACGGAACTTCACAGGGCGGATCTATTTATGATGGTGATGTTGTTTATTACCTTGACGGTACAGAAGTATCAAGAGGAGATTACATAAGTGGTTATCTAACAGCAGCCGAAAGATCCATAGAAATCACGGTTACATCAAATACTCCGTCAACCCTATACTATTTTGTTGACGGCGAAATGAACTATGGCGGAACAATATCAGTTATAGTTAATCAGTCCAACACGGGCGGAACCATATTAAAGCCTTTTAGAACAGTAAGATATGCACTTGAAAGAGCAGCAGACAATTATTCAGGACACACAACCATCCATGTTGCCACAGGATTGTATGAGGAAGTCCTTCCATTATACGTTCCACCAAGAACCGTTGTTCTTGGAGACGAATTAAGAAGTACAACAATTAAAGCCAAGGAAGCAATTACTGCACTTGCTGGAGATGCTGACTATACAATCTTAACACTAAACAGAATTAAGAGTTTTATTTCAAATGTCATGCAGGGACTTTCAGTAACCAAGACTGCTTCAAATCCTGAAGATCCTGTAGTGATTCTTGGTGGATCCAGTGGCTTTCCACTAACTGTTTCAATAGATGATGGAATAACAAAAGCAGAAGAATTAATCGACGACATTATCAGTTACATAGATTTTCATATCAATGACACTGGTTCAGAACCAACAGCAACGGGTTCAAACACTGCTAATACTGCACAGGGTGTAAAAAACGCTATTAGAGTATTATTAGCAAACAGAACATTCTTTGAATATGAAGCGGTTGCATACATGCAAACTAACTACCCAGGCTATGCATTCGTTGCTGATAATTGTAGAAGAGATGTAAGAAAATATATCGATGCAATAGCATACGATATCAAGTACGGTGGAAATTGGAAATCCGTGCTTGCCGCAAGATATTATCGAAATAGTGTTCTTGGTTCACTCACAGAAGACATGTTCTACATGAGAGATGCTACAGGATTAAGAAACTGTACATTAAGTGGATTACGAGGAACTCTAAATCCACCAAACGTTTTTGATTTATATAGAAGACCAACTGGAGGAATTTATGTTTCTCTCGATCCAAGTTGGGGTCCAGAGGACAATACTGTTTGGATTAATACACGTTCACCATATATCCAAGGCGTAACAGTTCTTGGATATGGTTCTACCGGTCAAAAAATTGATGGTAATCTACACAATGGTGGTTACAAATCAATGGTATCAAACGATTTTACACAGGTAATTGACGATGGTATTGGTGCACACGTTACCAACAATGGTAGAGCAGAACTTGTTTCGGTGTTCACTTATTATAGCACGGTGGGATACCTGTCAGAAAGTGGTGGTAAGATACGTGCCACAAACGGTAATAACTCCTATGGTAGATATGGTTGTATCGCAGACGGAATTGATGCAACTGAAACACCCCAAGCGACAACAGTAAACGCAAGAAATAACGAAGCAACTGTTGAGTCGGTATTCATTGGCGATCTTGCTACAGGTGTTAAAGTTTTTGAATATTCAAATTGCGGTCAGGATTATACTTCAGCAACTGCCACAGTGGTTGGTTCCGGAACGGGCATAAGCACAACGTTTGACGAACTAAGAGACAATGGTATATTCGAAGCAAGAATAATTGACACAAGCGATTCAACTCCAGACGTTGGAGGAGGAGGCTTTGTAACCATAAATGCGAACGCACAGGCAAGCATTGATCCAGCAGTTACATCAGTTGGTTTGGTACTAAGCGCAACTGACGCGAATGTTGAAAATGATTATCTTGGTATGAGAATCTTTATTAATTCTGGTACTGGTGCAGGTCAATATGGTGAAATAACATCATATGACGAATCAAGCAAAAAGATTACGGTTAAGAGAGAATCAGATGGTCAACCAGGTTGGGATCATATCATTCCAGGTACTCCAAGTGTGACTATCATGGATACTTCTTTGAACTACACCATCCAACCAAAACCAGTGTTTAGCGCACCTCCTACAACAGTAACTGAAGTGGAAGTGTCAACTTCAGGAACATACAATGATGTTGTTTATGGTGAAAACACGGAAACATTTGTGAATGTTGAAGGTACGGCAGGAACAGGAAGTGTTGTCGAAGATGATGGTTTAACCGCACTAAATGCAAAATTCTTAGTAACAAAATCCGGAAGAAATTATACAGCGGTAACGTTGTCATCCGGAGGAGCAGGTTATGCAGTGGATGATGTTGTTACTCTTTCAGGAGAAGATCTTGGAGGATCAACACCAGATAACGACATAACAATTACTGTTACGACAACAACTGACGATTCAACCAACTCAATATTAACGTATACTTGGGAAGGTAAACCAGCAGGTGGTAGATATGTTGCGGTCAAGACTGGATCGGCAGGTGGATTAACATCACGAAACGGTACGACATGGTCTGCTGTTACATTACCTGCATCAGGAACATGGACACTTGCAGCAGGAAACAATAGATTTGTTGCAGCAAGAAGAGGAACAACAGCAGCCGCTTATTCACTCGACGGTGTGACATGGAGTTCTGCAACATTACCTGGTGCTGACAACTGGGACAGCATTCAATACGGTGGCGGAGTATGGTTAGCGGTAGCAAGTAACACCAATGATGCTGCTTACAGTACCAACAATGGCCAAACTTGGTCAGCAGTTACTCTTCCAACAGTTGGAGACTCAACACTAAATGAATGGGTTGATGTTGCATATGGTAAGAATAAATTTGTTATTGTTGCTAATTCAAACAACATTGCTGCCGTTGGTTCTTATAACTCAGGAACGGATACTTGGACCTGGAACGGTAACGTCATGGACGTTATTGCAGACAGTTCACAGAAAGATTGGACTTCAGTTGCATTTGGTAACAATAGATTTGTTGCAGTTTCTTCGACTGGTGATGTTTCATACAGTTTTGATGGAATTGTTTGGTATGGTGCAACTCTTCCGACACAGGATGGTTCAACTGCACACTACTGGAAAAAAATTAGATATGGACAGGGTGTATTCATTGCTGTGGGTACAACGGGTGGAAGACCAATTGCAGGAGACAATGTTGGAGAAGTAACAACATTTGCTGCTAAATCCTACGGTGGAAATATTTGGGAAGAATTAACATTGGCTACCAGCGCAGCATGGTCTGCGGTAACATTTGGTTCACCACACGATTCGGCGGAAGATTCAACTCCAGGTGGAAGAACAGGAAGATGGGTTGCAGTTGCTTCAGGAAATAAATTTAACACAATTCAAACAGGTGCAAGAGCACTTGGTAGAATTACATTTGCATCGGGTAGAGTTGCCCAAGTAAGATTATGGGAACCAGGTAGTGGATACGAAAAACTTGGAAACACCTTAACATTGGTAGATCCAAATAATACTGGAGATCCTGATTTTGAATTGAGAGTTGGCGACGGAGTATTACCTCAACCTACATTTAATAATAGAGGATCTAACTATAATACATCAACTACCGTAAGCATTACTGGTGATGGATTTGCTGATATATACGCCGTTGGTAAATTTGTTACTGTTGAAGGATTAACAACTTATCCAGGTCCGGGTGCGAGAATTATTATCAACGGAAACGAAGCAGACAGTAGAACATTAGTGGCAATTACCGAACTTGGAGCAATTACTGACAACGGGTTGAGTGCAACATTTAGAATTTCTCCAACTATTGATATTAGAGAAAATGTTGGACACGGAACGGCTATTACCATTAGAGAAAGGTATTCTCAGGTTAGATTAACGAACCATGATTTCCTTGACGTGGGAACTGGTAATTTTTCTGAAACAAATTATCCAGATTTATACTCTCAGGCAAATTATACATACATTGAGGCAAACGAAGTATACGAAGAGTCGGGCGGTAAGGTATTCTACACATCCACTGACCAATCAGGTAACTTTAGAACTGGTGAACTGTTCGCTGTTGAACAGGCAACAGGTATTGTTACAATTAGTGCTGACTTCTTTGACTTATCTGGTCTAACAGAATTAAGATTAGGTGGTATTAGAGTTGGCGGAACAAGTGTTGTTATTAGAGAGTTTTCAACAGATCCACTATTTTCTGAGGATTCAAACAACATTGTACCAACGCAGAGAGCAGTCGCTGCATACTTGGCTAACAGATTAAGCGTTGGCGGTGAAGATCTTGCAACCAACAGTTTTACTGCTGGTAATGTTAAGGTTGGACCAAGCGAAATAACAAACGTACTAAATCTTGGTATTAATTTCCCAAGAACAATGAAATTTGAAGGAGACAAAGCGTCAGTTCAAGGATCGATCTTAGCACAAAACATGTTTATAAGATCCTTCGATCGCGGCTTTTAATTAACGTAATGATAAATAGTAACATCGGAGCAAAAAATGGCAGAATTTAAACTTGGTAGAATTAGATTTGTATGGAAGGGTGACTGGACAACAGCCACTACTTACTACAAAGATGACGTCATAAGATATGGCGGACGAACATATATCTGTGCTGTAGGACACACAGCAGCAGCATCTTTTGATACGGACTTAACTTACTCTCCTACAAAGTGGAACCAGATGTCCGATGGTCTGGATTGGAAGGGAGATTGGACTACTGCAACCGTTTACAAAGTAAGAGATATTGTCAAATACGGTGGAAATTTATATGTTGCTGCCGCTGGTCATACAGCAGCATCAGCATTTGAAACTGACTTAACAGCATCAAGATGGGATTTATTTGCAGAAGGGTTTGATTGGAAAGGAAACTGGACAACAGCCACTTCATACAAAATTGGTGACATCGTAAGATACGGTGGTAACACATATCGTGCAAAAGCAACACATACTTCTGGAACATTTTCTTCAGACCTATCTGCCAACTGGGAAGTGTTTAACACAGGTATTGAATACAAAGGTACTTGGGCAACTGCTACTGCTTACAAGGTAAATGATGTTGTTTTATCAGGCGGCGGTCTTTGGATCACTGCACAGGATCATACATCCGATGCCACAAGTTTTGAAAATGATCAATCAACATACTGGACACAGTTTGTAAAAGGTTTTGAATACGAAGGTGACTGGAGCGGAGCAACTTCATATCAACCAGGAGACATTGTTAAGTATGGTGGTAATCAGTACATTGCCAAAACAACACATACGAATTCAACTCCAACACCAGGATCTGATTGGGATCTATTCACAGAAGGATTTAATTTTGTTTCTGACTGGAGCGGAGTAACAGCATACAAGGTAGGTGACGTAGTTAGATTAAATGGTTACACTTATCTTGCTACAGCAACAAGCACAAACCAAGAACCACCTAATGCTTCATACTGGGAAAGACTAAATGCTGGTATATCATGGCAGGGAGAGTGGCAAAACTCAACAGATTACAAACTTGGTGACGCAGTTGTCTATAACGGAAACTCTTATATCGTTGTTCAGGCACACACATCAGCAGACGATGACTCAACAACACTTGGTGATGTTGGAAGATCTCCAGCAACTGATACAACAGGAACATATTATAACGTATTAGCACTTGGTTCAGAGGTTGCAGTATTAACAACAACTGGTGACCTTGTTTACTACGGCGGTAATGGTCCAACAAGATTACCTGTAGGAACTGAAGGACAAATTTTAACAGCAGGTGCTACTTACCCAGAGTGGGCAACACTTGGTGATGTTGATCATGTTTATTATGTTTCACCAACTGGTGAAGATAGACCTTATCCGTTATCAGGATATTCGATAGACAAACCATGGAAAACAATTCGTTATGCTGCGGAACAAGTTGAAAAAGGACCAAGAAATCCTGGCGCACAGAGATTGCTTGAACTTAACAGAGTATTCCTTCAAAGAGAAGTTACGGCATACATTGATTATCAGGTAAACTATTTTACAAACACTGCTCCTGACGTTTCAAGCATTTGGTATAACTTTGATTATGATGAATACAAGTGTGAAAGAGACGTTGGATTCATAGTTGACGCATTAATCTATGACTTGGGTCATGGTGGAAATGTTAAATCAAGAGGAGCAGCAAATTCATACGTTCAAGCATTGTATGAATCAGAGCGTGAGCCATACTTAAATTTAAGTGCTGAAAAAGAACAAGACATTGAAAGTTTCACTCACATGCTAACTGTTGTGCAGGCAGTCCTAAATCAAGAGGCTCCTGGTACAGTTTATCAAAATGTTAGCGATGACAGTACTGCAATTGCTGCACAGGTTTTTGATTCAGATGTTACTGCTGAATCAGGAACATATACAACCGTTGCGAGTCTTGTAGAAATTATTACAAATGCACTTGAGGATGAAGATGCTTCAAGAGTTCCAGCAAGATATTCTCCAAGCAATCTTATTAAAATAGCAACAGGTACCTACAGAGAAGTTCTTCCAATCATTGTTCCAGAACAGACTTGTATACTTGGAGATGAATTAAGAAGTACTAATATTCGTCCAGCAGCAGTATCGGATAGAAATCTTGACATTACTGATGCAAAATACAGCATTGGTTCTTTGGGAAGAATGGAAACTATTTTACCTTTGATTGCACAGGGTTCAACAGTTACACCTACTTCAGGAAACTCAGAAACACAAAGCAAGGTTTGGCCTTATTCGGATAACGATACTGGTGAAAGCATTGCAAGATTAGCAAGATCCACAGCACACAACATTGACTGGAGACTTGGCAGCACAGCATTGAGATCAATTCCTGATGCAACAGGTTATAACAGTTCATTCCTAAGTGGTTATGGAGATGCGAGAAAGAACATTCTATACAATAAAAAATTCTTTGCTGAACAGGTTAAGAAATTTATTGACACAAACTATTCATCTGTAAAATACAGCAGAACAAAATGTTTACAGGATGTTGGATACATTGTTGATGCAATGGTATACGACTTAACCTATGGTGGTTATTCAGAATCATTAAATGCTGGTCTTGCATACTTTGATGGACCTGGCGGAGCACTTGCTTTTGATTCTACTGAAAAAACAGCAACGCTTGCTTCATACAATTACCTAAAAGGTATGATGTCAACAGCGGCATTGGCTAATACAGTAACATCCAATCAAAGTGTAATTGCACAATTTAAGGATACTGCTGGTAGTGCAGGTTCTGCAACATTCATTGAAGACAACATGGATATTATCTATAACATCATCAATGGTGGAACTACATCTGCTCCAACCGTAAGAATCACAACCATCGCAACTAATACTTGTACAACTTCTGCAAACCATGGTCTTGGTGTTGGTGATGCAATTACAATTATTGACGCAGGAAATGGATTAACGGAAGGTGTTAAATATTGGATTAAAACTGTACCGGCTGCAAATCAATTTACACTTTCAGCAACCTACGACGGTACAACTGCAACACTAACTAACGGCACTTCTTTGGCACTTGATGCTTATGCAATTGATTATCCAAGTGCTGCTGACGCAAGCGTATCAGGAACATTTACAGCGGCTTTTGCTGCCCTTGACGGACAGCAGGAAACATTGGTATCTGCGGCAACTTCATTTATTTCCGCAACTTATCCAAGTTTATCATACAATGTTGCCAAGTGTGAAAGAGACACAAGATTAATTCTTGAAGCGATCGGTTTTGACGCAATGTTTAATTCAAACTGGAAAACAGTCAAGGCTGCACACGCATATCTAAGATCAACTGCTTCTGATGTTTACGATGGTGGTCAGAAGGCTGCAACTATTGCAACCTATAACAATGTAAAATCAACGATTGCAGGAGATACTGCAACATACGTAAACGGAGATTCAACATATGCTGCAAGAGTAGAAGCATTATTTGAAACTCTTGAAGCAATCATATTCAGTGGTAGCATTGATGGATCAATCTGTCAAACTAATGATAGAATGAGAGATTATGCTGTTCTTCAAATTGAAAGAAACAGAGACTTTATCAAGGCTGAAGTTGATGCATGGATTGCTTCAACATACACTGACACTGTAACGGCAACTTCTGGTTCAGGAAATATAGTTACTATTTCAGACACAAGTTGGTTACAGAGAAACACCGCTATTAGATTTAGTGGAAGTGTTGGTGGCGGATTAGCAACAGGCACAACTTACTATGTACAAAATGTTGAAAGTTCAACAACATTTACGGTTGCGCTAACAAGAAATGCAACAACTGCTATCACTCTTACAAATTATACAACATCATTTACTGTTGATTTATACTACGATTCAACACTATGTCAAAGAGACGTTGACAGATATATCGATGCATTCAAATACGATACAAGATTTGTTGGAAACTATAAATCAATTTATGCAGGAAGATACTATGCTAATGCAGTAACAGGATCTCTTGAAGAGGATATGTTCTATCTAAGAGATGCTACAGGTTTAAGAGATTGTACACTACAGGGACTAACTGGAGACTTATTAGCAGTAAATTCAAATGGTACTTCAAGGGTATCAGCGGGTGCTTATGCATCGCTTGATCCAGGTTGGGGTCCAGACGACTACAGAGTTTGGATCATTGATCGTTCACCATACATCCAAGGTGTAACAACAATTGGTACCGCGTGTATTGGTCAGAAGATTGATGGTGCTCTACACAACGGTGGAAATGACTCAATGGTATCAAACGACTTTACTCAGGTATTGAGTGATGGTATTGGTGCTTGGGTTGATAACAACGGAAGAGCAGAACTTGTTTCGGTGTTCACGTATTACAATCACATTGGATATCTATCAACAAACGGTGGTAGAATCAGAGGTACCAACGGTAACAACTCATACGGTGACTTTGGTTCAGTAGCAGAAGGCTTTGATGCCACAGAAACTCCAAATACAGCGGTTGTGGATAACATTTTCCAATTTAAAGCAACAGCAGGATCAGTATTAACCAACAACTCAAATATATTACAGTTTGAATATGACCATGCAGGTCAGGATTATACAGAGGCTGCTTGGACTATAACGGGTGGTGGTATTAACGCAGACGTTGATCAGGACGAATTCCGTGATGGTGCTGTGTCTCAGGTAAGATTACTTGATCTTGGAGATGATTCTTCCGGACAGCTCGGAGGTGATGGATTCTTAACAGTGACTGGAGGTGTATCGGGTGGCGGTACAACAACCACTCTACAACTTACTGCAACTGATGATCAGTTAACTAATGGTTATGCAGGAATGAGAATTACAATTACTACTGGTACTGGTTCGGGACAATATGGTATCATACAATCCAATGATGCTGCAACAAAAACAGCAAACATCATTAGAGAATCAGACGGTCAAGCAGGTTTTGATACTATAATTCCAGGTACAACGGTAGTTGCTCCAGATGCTTCGTCAATTTATACAATTGAACCAGCAATTTCATTTACTGCACCTCCTACTTCAAGCACAACTGGTGCTATGCACACTTCAGCAACTTGGACGAGAGCCGTTTATGGTGAGACTGTGGGTGTTTACACACCAGCATACACATACAGTGGTTCAGGAACAGGAGCAATATTTACAGTTACAAGAAATGGTTGGAAATATGATGTAACAATTACATCTGGTGGTACTGGATACACAAGACTTGAAACTATTACTATAGCAGGAAACAATCTTGGTGGTACAACCACAGAAAATGACTTAGTATTAACAATAACTTCAGTTGATTCAAATGGTGTCATCCAAGCATTTGATCAAACAGGTTCTGGTAAGGGTGGTGTTTACATTGCTGTTACTAATTCAGGAACAACATCTTCAATCAGTTCCGATGGATCAAATTGGTCAGCAGGTGGCTCATTACCAAGTTCAGGTAACTGGACAGGTATCACACATGGTTTGATAGATGATGGTTCAACCATTGCTAAGGTATCCAGATTTGTTGCGGTACAATCAGGTGCGGACATTGCTGCTTACTCAGACGATGGTGGAGCAACATGGACACAGACCGCATTGCCTGCTTCAGCAAACTGGAGTTCAGTAGTTTACGGTAACGGCAAATATGTTGCAATTGCTTCAAACAGCACAACAACTGCTGTATCAAATGACGGTGTGATTTGGGATCAAAACGGTACGTTACAGTCAACAGGATTTGTTGACATTGCATACGGTGCAGGTTATTATGTTGCAGTTAAACCAAGTGCTTCAACAGGCGCAATCAACAGAAGTCTTGATGGCGTAAGTTGGACAGCAGAAGATCTAAATGCATCGCACACATGGAACAGCATTGCATATGGTGACAACGCATTTGTTGTAGTAGCAACTGATAGCAACGCCGGCGAAGTCAGTGGTGATGCTGGTGCAAACTGGACAGCAACTACAATGGGTTCGCCAGATTCAACAGATCCAGCAGGATATCAACAGGTAAGATATGGTCAGGGTGTGTTTATTGCAACCACATATCTTGCATCAGTAACTGGATATTCTACTGTGATGAAATCAGAAAATGGAATATACTGGGAAGCAGTTGATTTACCAAGTCCAGGCACATTCAGCGGTTACAATGCTATTGCATTTGGTAATCCAAACAGAGTGGGACACTGGGCAATTATTTCATATGCTTCTGGAACACACGTTGCAAATCTAAAAACTGGTGCAAAAGCAAGAGCAAGATCATTTGTTTCAACAGAAAAAATCTTTGCTATTAGATTAACTGAGCCAGGTTCAGGATATGTTACAGCACCAACAATGACTGTAACTGATCCAGGTAACACATATGATCCACCTCACACAGTAAGAATTAGTGACGGTGCTCTTGGACAGCCAAGTTTTGTAAACAGAGGTGTTCAATACACGACTGGTTCGGCAGCAATTGGAGACGGTGACGGTGACGGTTATGCTGATATATTCCAGGATGGTGCATACGTTGCTGTAAGAAGAATCACAAACGTTCCTGTAGCAGGTTCTAACGTTGTATTTGATCACATACCAGACAGGACATTTAAACTTGTTAGCATTCTAACACTTAGAGGATCTTATGATGGTGCATACACTGCATTCTATCAAGTAAGTCCAGAAATATTAAGTACTGAGGCTGCTGATCATCTAACAGGTGTTGAAACAAGAATTAGATACTCACAGGTTAGATTGACTGGTCATGACTTCCTTGATGTTGGTACTGGTAACCTTGCAGAAACTAATTATCCAGGAACACCTACACAGGATCCAGTACAGGCCAACGAAACCTACGAAGCGGATGGCGGACGAGTATTCTATGCTTCAACTGACCAAGACGGTAACTTTAGAGTTGGTGACTTGTTCAGCGTTGAACAGAGTACGGGTGTTGCTACGTTGAATGCGGATGCATTTAACATTTCCGGACTACAGGAAATTTCATTAGGTGAAGTTACACTTGGTGGCGGATCAGCAACAATCACTGAATTCTCAACAGATCCATTCTTTACAGCGGATTCAGACAGTGTCATTCCGACACAGAGAGCAATTAAGGCTTACATCGCTTCACAAATTGGAGGTGGTGGTGCAGCATTGAACGTAGGAAGCGTAACTGCTGGTAACATTTTTGTAAGTGGAAACACTATTACAACTGTTGGCGGTGCGACAACTATTACAATGAATGCTAAATTTAACTTTACTGGCGGCATAACTGGTTATCCGCTGGCAATGAACTACTTTTTAGTATAACATATGGAGGTAAACTAAAATGGCAACAGGAAGACTTGGAGCATCCAACTTATCAGCAACGACTGATACCGTGGTGTACACATGCCCAGCCAGCAATTTTGCAGTTGCAACAGTTTCTATTTGTAACAGAAACGCATCAGCAATTACGGTTAGAGTGGCGGTAGCATCTACAGCATCACCAGGAAATGATGAATACATTGAATATGATACTTCGTTATCAGGAAACGGTGTACTTGAAAGAACTGGTTTGGTACTTGACGCAGGTAAGAATATTGTTGTTTACTCAAGCTCAACAAACGTAAGTGTTGTTGTGATGGGTATTGAAACATCTACTGCTTAATAAAAGAGGAATTGATTAATGCCACGTAACATACACCCCGGATTCGTAGCAAAGAACGTAGGTAATCTGGCCATTGGTTCAAACAAAATTGCTCCATTAGCCGATAACGATGACGTTATTTTGAACGTTGACGGAACAGGAATTATCACATCTCCCGACAGGGTTACTATCACTAATGGCACCGCTTCAAACAGTTCAGGAACAGGCGCAATGGTGGTAACTGGAGGAATGGGAGTTGGTGGAGACTTGTTCGTTGGTGGAGACATCAGCGTTGGTGGAGTTTCCGGTTTTAACGGTGTGGCAATTGGTGGAACTTCAGTAGGAACATTTACTAATCTAACAGCAACTGGAACATCCACATTTTCTGAGACTGTTAACGTTGCAGAAGCAATTACAGGAGCAACAGGAACTGTTGTTCATGATACTGCGTTGACGAATAATTGGGTTCATACCTCCATAGCATCCAATTTTACGGTAAATTTTACCAATCTTGCAACAACAAACAATAGATCATACACACTGAACTTATTCTTATACCAAGGGGGAGCAGCATATCTTGGAAATGCTGTGCAAATTAATGGAGTCCCGGAAAGTATTAGATGGGCGGCATACGGTACACCAACCGTTAATGCCAATAGATTTGAAATATTAACATTCGTTATCTATCGTGTTGGTAGCACGTGGGACGTATGGGGCAACCTTACATCTCATGGATAATGGCATAAATACGTAGAGGAAAACAATTATGGGAAGAAAAGTTTATCAAAGTGGAGGAACAGTAGCAGGTGATATCCAACTTACCACAAACCGTGTCTCTACAAAAGCAATCAACCAGGATCTTGTGTTAGATGCACGAGGAACTGGAATTATTACCACAGACGATAGATTTACAATTACGAATAGTACCGCAAGTACAAATTCAACAACAGGTGCAGCAGTAGTTACAGGCGGACTTGGTGTTGGTGGAGACTTATATATCGGTGGTGGTTTTAATGGCGGCCAACTTGACAACTTAACAATTGGTGCTTCGGTACCTGCCGCTGCTACATTTACAAATTTAACAGCAACTGGCACAACAACACTGGCTGAAATTGCAGAAACTGTTGCTGCCAAAACTGGAGCAACTGGTGTTGTAACTCACGATTTTACTGAATCTAATCTTTGGCACCACAGTTCAATGAGTGCAAACTTTACAATGAATTTAACAAATGTTCCAACCACAAATAACAGAATTATTACTGTTGGATTGGTTTTGATACAGGGCGGCACAGCAAGATATGCCAGTGCATTCCAAGTTGATGGTGTTTCTCAGACCATTAGATGGGCTGGTTATACTGCACCAACGCCACAAGCCAGCAGATATGAATTACAAACCTTTACATTGGTCAGAACCGCAAGTTCATGGACAGTGTTTGGATCATTAGCATCATTTGGATAGGAGTAGTTAATGCCACGATTTCAGGACATAGCAAAACCATTAGTAGGAAGATATCTGTTAGGAGCAGGTCCAGAATTTGGAGGTTCATCTCCCGCTGACGGAGGAACTGCTAACATTTCAGCAACTGGCGGATTTACTACGGTATTTGACGCTGATGCAATTAATACAAAAAACTACGGATCAGTAACATTTTCCGCGAGTGGCGCTCTGCCTGCAGGATTTTCTTTTGATGCGAATACTGGTGTATTGAGTGGTTCATACACTCTACAGGCACTTAACATTAACGGTGGTTTTGCCTTCCAGATTGTTGCAACTGAAGCAAATCCAACTCTTCCAATTTCGTCAGTGGCAACAAGAAACTTTACAATTTTCCTTTCTGTTCCTTTCAAGGTAAGACAGGTTGTTACGACTGGTTACATGATGGGCGGCTATCAAAATGGTCAGTTGTGGAGCAACGTTAACAGAATTACACATTCAAACGATTCGACAACCAACCTTGGTAACGGTAGGATTCAAAACTACCACTACAAGTCAGGAGCAACTGATTTGAATAGAACCATGATATGGAATGGTGGATTCGTTACTGCGTTTAACATGAGAACGGAAGTAAGAAATGACACTGGCTCAATCAACTTCAATGGTGGTAATACCAGTTTTGTTTGGGATCCGGACAGAAACTACGGTTGGGTAAATGGTGAAGGAAGCGGCCAAGTAAGAAGATGGGATTTCTCAACACTTACCATCACTTCAAATAGAGGAAGTGGATGGAACGATCACTCTGCCTCCATATCAGGAGAGGACAGAGGTATTTACTGGGGTAACTCAGGACAGACTCAGCGTATCATATATTCAACAGAATCAATCGCAGGTGTCGGAACATCAGCAGGCGCACACGGTCAGCAGAAGGGATTAAGTTCCAAGGATGGCAAGGGCTATGGTGGCGAACAAGGCGGTTATAATGGCGGATACCAATTCCGTGTAACCAGCACGGTAAATGAAGGAAGAATTACCAACGTAGGAAAACCATTCGGAAACATGGGCGAGGAAAACTACGGACATGGTCAGGACAAGGGTTACTGCATTGGTACATATGACGGTAGCCAAAATAACCGATCGTTTGTATTAAACTATGCTTCAAACTCAGGATTTGAAACTGGAGGAACTACCCAGCCAAAAGGACACGGTGGATGCAGTTCAGGACACTGCGGTTTCAGAGAGTAACCTCACTAAATAGTATGAGGAGAAAAATTTATGTCTGAAAACAAAAACGAAATTATTTTAAAAAACATATCAGCGGGTAGAGAATTAACGCCGAAAGAAGAGGAATTAAGAAAAAAATTTAATCTTACCCATTGGGATTCTAAGAACTATTTCGCCGAATACGACACTCCAGAATACAACACAAAATTAAGAACAAAACACTTGGATAAGTTATCCAATCAAGAGCAAACTCTTCTTGAAAGATGCCTTAACAAGACTCTGATCAATCCAAAATATAAGATGAAATACTTTCAGGGTGCTGATCAATTAACACCTTTTCATAAACTTAGACAGTGGTTAATTGAATTAAAGACTCTTGAGCAGGCAATCGAAGAATGGGAAACCAAGAATGAAAAGAGAAAACTTGAATTAGAACTTGCCGAGATGAAATTTGAGGCAGCGGCCGATCCTATTCAAAAGAAAGAATTAGAAATACAACTCTGCGAACTAAGAGCATGGAATAATGGATTAAAACAAACTGCTGCACAGCACTATATAGAAAGACATCATTATATCGATCTTATTAACGAATTCCTTGAGTCAGACGAAGGAAAAACTGAGGATGGAAGATCTCTTCTTGAAGTTTTTGATACTCCTGAAGAGGATTTATACGAAAGACACTATTGGACCATTAGGCTTGCCAAACAAGCAGCAATGGATCTTTTAATGTATGGTAGAATTGGCTCGGGAAACATGAGCGCAATAGTTACTCTTGATGAAGCTCAACAAAACGAAATCATAAGCATTGCACACAGATACAATCTTGAAATGACAGTTCACCAGGAAAAAATTAAAAATGCACATGCCAAGGAACTTGGTATAGATCCGGGTGCAGCAACAGCAATTAGTGTGGATACTTCAAAAGCATTTGTTACTAATGAAGAAGGAAAGGTCAAACAGTCAGAAAATTCTCAACCAAAAGACAGAAACAATATGGAACAGAGAATGGAAGAAGTCAAAAAGGCACAGGAATCTGATGCTAAAAAACAAGGAGTAAAGTTACAAGATGTATATAATCAGTGAAACACTGGGCGGTAATGACCCAAGACTCCTACCTGAAATGGAAAGACTGTATACCAATTGGCTTTACACTTCTTATTACATTCCAGAGGAAAGCAGAGGAAAAGTAAACTTATCCAGTTACGATGCAGAGGAAGTATCTGAGTCAGTAGCCAAGGCTGGAAAGTTTGGAATAGCAAAATACGAATCCGGCAAATTTAAAATTGGATTGAGAACAGGAACATCAGCACACGAAGATGTTTTTATGGAATCAACAGAAGCAGATGGAGAAAAGACATACTATTTTCTGACTGCGGAGGAAGATGCTAACACTTGTGAATTCTTAAAAACAGAAATGAGAATTCACCTAAGGAAACACTTTAACTCTGTTTTATCAAAAGCAGATAACATGAGATTTCAAAGCAAGAAAAATGCTATCGAATCAGAAATTAATGCTTGTAATGATTTGCTATCAGCGAAAAAGCTCTTGCATAATAGATTTGGTCTATTAATTCATAATCCGGGCGATCATGGTTTACCTCCAGAAGCAAAATTAGACATGTCTGAACCTGGACGTGACAATTACTAAAGATATATTCGAAGTACAAGACTTCATCCCAAAGGAAAAACAACAGTGGCTGATCAACTATATGTTGAAGCCAAACTTTCCCTATGCATTTACTCATGATGCTGTAAAGGGTGTTAAGGAAAATGAGGATATAATATTAGAAGATGATGCCATAGTGGGCATGTTTCATACTTTGCTTATAGATGGAACACCATGTTCTCCTCATTTTGATGACATTAAATGGATACTTGATTATTTTGAACCTCTTGGGCTAAAGGATAAACCTATTAATAGAATTAGAATTGGATTATTCTTTAAGAATCCCTTCACTGAATCTCATGAACCCCACGTTGATCTAAGGAGTGATCACACAACGGCTGTTTATTATGTTAATGATTGTGACGGTGATTTTTATTTCTATGAAGAAAGTAACATAACACATCCATTCAAGAAGCCGACAGAATATACCCTAAAGAAAAAAGTAAGTCCAGCACAAGGAAAATTAGTAGTTTTCAACGGCAATCATTACCATGCAAGTTCCTATCCAAACCAAAAACCTGTTAGATTAGCAATCACATTTAATTTTCTACCGTAATATGCGCACATAAATACGGTATGAACCATAATCCAGAGATCGTAACCAATCATGACTTTCTTATGGTATTTGATAATGTATTAAAGCCAGAAGAATGTAATGAATTTATAAATTATTTTGAAAGACTTAAATCCATGAATCTTGTTTTTGATAGGCAAGAAACGCAGGATGGATTGAAACACGAAAAGAATGACGAAACTGCTTTTCTTCTTGACAAAGACGTTATTACCTTTACTAAAGAAACGCCAATATTTTTTAATTTTTTAAATAGATTTTGGGACTGTTATAAGATGTATGCTGACACATATAGCGTGTTACACACGAGTGAAATGCACGGAATGTCAAGCATTAGATTACAAAAAACTGTTCCAGGACAGGGATATCATAACTGGCATTACGAATCAAGTGATTCTGCGGCAGCGAAAAGAATAGTTGCATGGCAACTTTATCTTAACACCATTAACGAAGGTGGAGAAACAGAATTTTTATACCTCTCAAAAAGAGTAAATCCAAAAGAAGGTAGATTGGTCATTTGGCCAACTTCATACACACATACTCATAGAGGAAATCCTCCATTGAATAAAACAAAATATGTTCTAACAGGTTGGTTAGAATTTTTAGGGAATCCAAAAAAATGACACCAAGAAAAATATTTTCAGTTCCTCTCAATCCAAAATTAAACGAAAAACAATTTGAGTTGTTTTATAATTTTCTTAATCAGCACAAGGATTGGATATATGATGTTTATTTTACATCAAGAATGCCTCCTTTCTTTCAGGATGCAATGGGCGATACCATAACTACCCAGGAAAATGCACAAGGGGCGATAGAAAACGCTATTGGAATTAAAAAATATCTTGGTATTGAAATTAGTGCTACGTTTAATAATACTGTTGTTCCGCCTACACAGAAAAATCTTGACACATTCATTGAACAGTTTAAGTATCTCTATGATGCGGGAATTAGAGTGGCTACCATTCCACATACCCATTGGATGGCAACAGGTCAAATTAAAGCCGCATTTCCCGATTTGTATGTAAAAAATACAATCCTTAGAGATGTGAGAACAGCAACAGAAATAGTTAATCTTGCAAAGTATGGATTTGACTACATCAATCTTGATAGAGATTTGATGAGAGATAGAGATACCCTGCTAAGACTTAAACAGGCAAAGGAATGGATTAAGAAAAACTTAGGCAAGGATATAAAATATAGTATGCTTGCCAATGAAGGATGCCTTGGATCATGTCCTATGATGGTAGAACACTTTGAATACAATAACACAAGATACGGAAACCAACCACAATACTTTAACGATCCTATCAGCAGAGTAAGTTGTCCTAAGTGGGAAATTGAAGATCCGGCAGTTTATCTAAAAACTGCAAATCTTCCACCCTGGAGAGAAGATTGGGAAGAGTTTTTAAATGATCTTGGGATTGATGTTTTTAAGATGCACGGTCGAGAAAACATTGAAAGATTAAACGAAACCATGCAAATTATAACCAAGTATGCCCAAGGGGAAGAATTTGTTGTTCCCGGATTTGAAAATTGGCTTCAAGAATCTAACATGGAGGAAAGACCAATTGATGTCTGGAGAGACAAGATCAAGAACTGTAAATTTGATTGTTGGGAATGCCAGTACTGCGATAAGATACACGATAGAAAATCTGAACTTGATTATAGTGATCTGGTCAAGCACACTGTTGATTCAATACACAAGTCAGGCGTACCGTCAGTTTATAATGATATACCTGGATTAACATCACCAAGAGTACAAACATTGCTCAACCATCTTGCAAAGGGTGTTGGTAGTTGTCTTGAAATTGGAAGTTTTCTTGGAGCAACAACCTGTGCGATACTACAGAACAATAATTTAAATATGTTCTGCGTAGACAGGTGGGTATCTCAGATACAACCGCAGAGAAAGGACATAACTTTACCTTCAAACAGTAAGGATGCATTTTTAGAAAATATAGAAAAATACAAAGGAGATTCCATAATTAAGATTATTGATAATGATATTTTTGAAACTCCAACAGACATAATGAGTAATCAAATACAGATGTTTTTCTATGACGGTCCTCACGAACAGACAACTACTAAACAGGCAGTTGAATATTTTTGGAGTACATTTAAAAATGAAGTTCTAATGGTGTTTGACGATGCTAATTGGGACGGAGTTGTTAATGGAGCAAGAGAAGGAATAGAGTCAATGGGCGGAAAAATATCATATGATAAAATTATTCTTAATGAAGAGGAAAGTAAGAATGATTGGTGGAATGGAGTTTATGTTGCTGTGGTGAGAAAATAACATGGGGATTCTGAAGGCAAATCATATAATAATCTTTGGTGGCGGAACAAGTGGTTGGCTCACGGCAACCTTTATGGTTAACAATATAAATTTTCCCTGCAAGATAACACTTATCGAAAGTACCAAACTTGGTCCAATAGGTGTAGGTGAAGGAACACAACCTGCTACAGCAAGATTTCTTTATGACGCAGGAGTTGATCCTAAGACATGGATGGAACCCAGCAACGCAGTATTTAAACTTGGTGTTGAATTTGAGGGTTGGACTGATAAAAACTTTTTTGTGGACAATGATTTTATTGAACACACACAAATAGGTCCAGATCTATACACTTCCGATTATTTTATTGACAAGAGCCTTGACGAATATCTTGATTATCTTCCTGCCTACAAATTAGCAAAATTAAACAAGAGTCCTAAACTTGCAGGACTTGACACAAATTATGCATTAAGCGGGGATAGACAATTTGGAGCGGTACACTTTGCAGCATTAGGAATAGTTGATAGTTTAAAAAAAATAGTCGGAGATAGAATTAGAGCCGTTGATACTGAAATTGTTGATATCAAGACCGATGAAGAAGGTATCAAGGAATTGATAGACAAGGATGGAAATTCTTACAGTGCAGATCTTTATATTGATTGTACAGGTTTTAATTCATTATTATTAGAAAAACAACTTGGTGTTGACTTTATGCCAGTAAATGATATATTACCGTGTGATAGAGCAGTAGCAATGCCAAAGCAATACACTAATCCCCAAGAAGAATGTCATCCATACACAAAAGCAACAACAATGACAGCGGGTTGGAGATGGACCATTCCTATTTTTAATAGGATAGGAAACGGTTATGTGTATAGTTCAAAACACATTTCTCCGGAAGAAGCAGAAAAGGAATTACGAGATTCTATAGGTGAGTACGAAGCAGAAGCCAATCATTTAACCATGAAATGTGGTATACACAAAGCAACAGCACATAAAAATGTTGTGGCAGCAGGACTGAGCGCCGGATTCGTTGAACCACTCGAAGCCACGGGTATTACGTTTACGACCAAGGCAGTTGAAATCCTAACACATCTGCTCAATATTAATCAGGGAGTTTGGTCAAACAATTCTAAAAGATTGCTAAATGAAAGTTATGAAAGATCGTTTTGGGAAATTGTGGCATTTGTTTGGGTACACTATCATTTCAGCACAAAAAACGATACACCGTTCTGGCAAGATATAAGAAAACAAACAGCGGATAAATTACCACCCCAGGTAATGGAAACAATTAAGAAATTTGTTCCTAACTTACACAGACAATTTTTCCTACATCCGGAAAGTAGTTTTCACATAGGACATTGGTTTCAAGTGTTGTTTCCAGGAGGAGCATACGAGAATCATCCAAGAATGCTTTCTGGAGACTTGGAAAAATATGCTGAGTACTTCATAGAAAATCAAAAATTTAGGGTTGAGAAAATCATAGAAATGTTTCCTAATCATTATGAATTTCTCAAGGAATGGTATGGAAGAAAAGATTAAACAAATAGGATTAATACACTCGGATCTGTTTCTTAAGAGAATAGGAACGCAAGAACAAATTGACAACCTTATAAAGGAAGTTAAAGATTGTCAAAAATTAAATCCCCAAGGTATTAATAAATCAAATGAAGGGTGCTGGAGATGGAACAATCCATGTTCAGATATTTCTTGGTTGGCTGAAGAAATAGTTAAGACAGTTGAAGTTGCTGCCAATCACTACGACAGCGTTGATCCTGTTTTTAAAAATGTTCCTGATTTAAGGGATGTGAAATTAAATTATTGGGCAAATGTTAATGGTTATATGTCAAGGAACTTTTTACATTCTCACAAATCTAAACAGTTTTCAGCAGTTTATTATCTGCAAGGAGAAGGAACAGGAGCAATTGTTTTTACGAACCCAGCAAATATTATGAGCGATTGTAATTGGGGAGCACCATTTGTGAGAGAATTTAGATATGAACCTCGAGATGGTGATCTTTTGGTATGGCCCGCATGGATGCCTCACGAAGTTGATTTTAATCTATCAAATAGAGAAAGAATTAATTTAGTGTTTGATATTGATATAAAGGAAAATGGATGAAAAAGAAAATAATTTTTGCTTCTAAGATAAAAGGAATATCAGACGTTTATCCTATTATTCCTGCAAAGAACTATAAATGGCGCTGGGCGGAAGCAATGAGAGAGGACCATAAAAAAGTAAACGCAGAATTAAAAGGAAAGCCTTATACCCACACGTTTAGATGTCCTGGAATTTTTGATATTGCAGCCAAGGGTTACATCATACCGTTGCCTTGGGATGTGACCATAGAAACAACCGGCGACGGAATAAATTTTAATGCCGATTTACCAGGTGGACAGATAGAAAGACTTCTTGAAACACCACCCGTTGATGCTCATTCTCATGATACTATATCAAGAGATGTTCCAAAGGGCCCTGGAGTTTTAAAAACAGTAATTAAACTTCACACTCCTTGGCAAATTATCGTGCCAGAAGGATTAAAGTTTTTAATGTTACCCATACCGTATCCAGATACTTTTGAGTTTGAAAATTTTGCAGGAGTTCTTGATAGTGCCCATAGCAGTGAAGTACACATACAATTAAAATGGAAAAAGTTGCTTGGAAGACACACCATTAAGGCTGGAACTCCCATGGCACAACTTATACCATTGTCTGATGAAGAATTTGATTTGGTGGTGAGAGATTTTACCGATGAAGATTATGAATGGCATGAGAAGAAGAAATATTTTCATACCATTAATATCACTCGAGATACTAAACTTGTGGCAAGGATGTACAAAAAGTTTTTCTATGATGATAAATCATTATGGAATAGGATTAAAAAATTCTTTGGAAAAAAATGATAGTACAGAAGTTTATTACTAACATATGGCAGGATCGATTTGAATTGACCCAAGACGTTATAAAAGAACTTGACGATTGGATTGATTTTGAAAAAGAACTTGATCCCACAGGAAGGAACGAATCAACAACGGAAAAGGGCTGGCAATATTCCTTTGGACCAAAGGATAAGATGCCAAGGTGGTTAGAAATATTACAACCTAATATTAAAAATATTAAAGAAGAAATAAAATCTAATTACATTAAGAGTTCTTGGGTAGTTGATTACAATACGGGAGGGTATCAGGATCCACATTTTCACGAACCTGGTAATGATCTAAAAACAGTAATACTAAACCTTAGGGGCGAAGGAGAATTATTGTTATTTGATCCAAGACCAATGGCAGTAAGCCATGGCGAATCAATAGTTGAAAAGGTTAAACTAACACCCGGAGACTGGATAGCAATACCCAGTTGGCTTGTGCATAATACAAAACCCTGCAATGATCGCAGAACAATTTATGTTATGGATGTTTATTCATGAAGAATAATTTTGAACAACTTGAGTTTGAAACAAAGCATCCGAGACCCACACTGATCTGGACCACAGTTCTTGATAATAAGGATGAGATAAATCAACAGATCATGGAAACAATTAATCAGGAAAGAAAAAATAATCCTGAAGGATACAATGATGAGATTAATATCAATGTGTGGCAAAGCGGCTGGGATATGGAAAATGCTTCAGGATTTAATAGGGTGACGCAGGCAGCAAAAATATTTACAAAACAGATTGCTGACGAAAAGTTAAATTTTTCGATATTTAATCCACACATGATAGACTGTTGGTGTAATGTATACAACAAGGAAAGCGGCTGTGCTGTTCACTCTCATTTTCCATCAACATTTAGTCTTGTTTATTATGTTTCAGTACCCAAGGACAGTGGTAGAATATTTTTTCCGGATATTGAAATATATCTTGATCCCCAGCCAGGTCTATTGCTGTGTTTTAGGGGGGATACGTGGCATGGTGTTGAATTTAATAAGACAGAAAATGACAGAATTATTGTGGGCATGAATATTATGCACCAAGATCAAACCAAACAAAGTTCTTAGTATAGGATAAATATTAGTATGGCAAGACTTCCTATTATAAACAATTTACGAGTAGTTCCAAGAGATTCGGATTTTCTCGGTAGAAAACTTGGGTCAAGAGGAGAGATCTATTACGATCAGGACAACAAGACTCTTAGGGTCTATGACGGAACACAGACCGGTGGCTATAGCATGGCCATTGATGACCTTTCAAACGTTTCGGATGCAGACTTCTTAACTAAGGCAACTGCTGCTGGCGTTGGTGGAGGTTCGGGAAGTTTTGAATTAACTATTGCTGCTGATGATTCAACTGTTAGAACTATTACTTCTGGTAATACTCTTCAGTTTGTTGGTGCGAACGGAATAAGCACAACAAGTGCTGATGATGGTACCATTACTATCGAAAACACTGGTAGTAAATTTACAACCTTTGCAGTGGATGGACAAACTAATGTTGTTGCTGATACTGCATCTGATACACTAACATTAGTTGCTGGTTCTAATGTAACAATCACAACTGATGCTGATAACGATTCCATTACTATTTCAGCAACTCCAGGAGGTGGTGGCGGAAATGCATTTGGAACTATTGCAGTAAGTGGACAAACTAATGTTGTCGCTGAATCATCCGGAGATACACTAACTCTTGTTGCAGGCGCAGGTATTTCACTCACAACAAATGCAGCAACAGATACCGTAACAATAACAAATGCAGTTAGCAGTGTTTCTGATTTTACAGATCTAACGGAAGTACAGGCAGGAAACTTTACAATCGATCAAACGTATATGCCTGCAATTACTATGCTTACCGTTACTAACAGTGGATCATCTGCATATCTATTTGATCAATATACTGGAAATAATCCAACAGTCTATGCACTAAATGGTGCCACCATTGCATTTAAACTTTCAGGACTAACAGGACATCCATTTGAAATACAGGATCCTACAGCCACTCCTTACAATACTGGATTGATACACGTTGACATTGACGGTACTGTATCGACGGGCGCATCGGCACAGGGTAAGACACAGGGCACTCTGTATTGGAAAATTCCATCAAGCATATCTGGAGGATACAGATATCAGTGCCAAGCTCATGCCGGAATGGTAGGTAGCATTAGCATCAAAAACTTCGGTTCAATCTAACAACCACTTGACAATCAAGGTAAATTAATCTATAATAAGTAATAGTATAAAATTTACGGAGATTTCTTTTGGATTACAGTTTAATATATAGCGGACAGATTTATCTATTACTAATCGTATTTGTGATGATGATCGCGGGCATGATCAAAGAGCATGGACTATTCAAGGACATCTTTTGCTACTTCGAACAAACACTTAAAAGCAAAAAAGCAGTAGTTGCCGTTGTAAGTGCCCTAACAGGTCTGTTACCCATCAAGGGTCGTGTAACCGTAAGTGCCGGTATGCTGGAAACACTTGCACCGGACAAAGGCTGTTGCGGCCGTGAGAAGTTTGGTCCAATTGACTATGTAAGCACACACCATTATTACTTTTGGTCACCCTTGGAAAAAACTGTTATCCTACCCATGGCGGCATTTGGTTTAAGTTACGGTGCTTGGATAGGAATCATTTGGCCTCTACTGTTAGTTTCAATTGCTTTTATCCTTGCCTATCTCATATGGGGAGTCAAGGAAACTGACATCGAACTTAAAGACTGTGAAACGGATATAAAAATCAGTCGCATAACAAGATACGTATTTCCATACATAGCAGGTGTTGGCGCCATCATTGCTGGCATTGATTTTATATGGGCGTTTGGTTCATTAACAATTTACTATATGTTCTGCACAAGAACATTTGATCTTAAGAAACTGCTTGGATATGTTGATTGGAAACTCGTAGGTTGGGTAGCACTTATTATTGTTGCGGCCAACTATGCAGTATCTAATACAGATAACATAAAAGCATTTTTAGGAAATGCTGGACTTGATATTAACACAGCAAGTGGATTTGTGTTACTAAGTTTGTTTAGTTTTGCAGGAGCCTTTGCACTAGGTTCCAGTTCAAGATTTGGTGCTATCACAGTATTAATGGCAAGCATCTA
>Ga0181592_10000177_pt1 | contig 44654 bp, 26 predicted proteins | sample 071ome_20_FD_133755 | JGI IMG/M metagenome (GOLD analysis project Ga0181592, IMG submission 133755) | Coastal salt marsh microbial communities from the Groves Creek Marsh, Skidaway Island, Georgia - 071412BT metaG (megahit assembly) | ecosystem: Environmental > Aquatic > Marine > Intertidal...
ACGTATGGATTGTCCTCTTCCTTGTGTATCTTGAACCAGTCAATGTCATTGCGATGATTCTTGACCATTGTGTATGGACCGTGATCCCTAATCTCCTTGTGGTATGATGAACTGTGCTTGGGATGGCAATAACCACACTTAAAGTTACACTCGTTACCGAACGATATTTCTACATACTGCGGATTAACATCAGCCATAGGGTCTGCCTTAATTGCAGCAAATCTTTCTTCAGTATGGATACTCGCATTTCTTTCCTTCCTATCACTTATGTAATCCTTGCCCATGCACTCAATGTTCCAACAGTATTGGCAACCGCTTGGCTTCTTGCCTTCGATCATTTCCTGTCGCTCCGCTTTTTTCTGTGGAGTATTGTGCAGTTGGCTTGGATTCTCTTCCAACCCTGGTATTGGTATTGCATGAGGTGCTGGATGATAACAACTGTGTGTTTCACCAGTCTGCAGATATATTGTGGTATGATGCCATTTCGCCATGCAGAAGGTAGGCGATATCTCGTCCATTATGGGTATGAACTTTTCTATTCTATCCTTGTCCTGCATCAAACTGTTCCTTTAACCAATCAAAATCGTTTATCTTTCGTAATGCATTAGGGTCAGCACTATTGCTAACGCCATATTTCCTACCGGCTCTGGCTCCCTGAATAGCATAGTCCCCAAACGGCCTGTCACGACCGTAATCACTGCACCATTTAGAAAGTCTTTGATCCGTTTCATCATCATTTTGTCCCTTTATTGTTCTGCTTGCCAATTTGCAACATTCTCTAAATGCACTCTTCCAGGTGGAGAATGCATCAGTATTAAATGCTGTTATGTTACTTACTTGTTCCATTGCACGAAAACTGTCAGAAAGGCTAGTGGTCATGTCTGGTGTATTCGTATCCATGTTTAGCGTTGCTTCTCTTGGAAACAGTTTTACTCCACCATACCCATATTCCAAATCCGTGATTGGGTTACGGCTGCGCCATACATACACACTCTTCCTTGCATTGAAATCATAGTAGGGTATCTGCATATCAAAATTAAAATCTTCCAACACTTCGGCATCGGCATCAACTATGTAGAACATATCCGTGGTTGCTTTCCTTGCTGCTTCGATGTGTGCTTGGTGTATGCCCTTTACATCACGTGTCCATTGTGCGTGCGGTGATTTCTCGAGCAGTTTATTAAAATTTGTTTCTGCATTTTCCTCATGATATGAAATGAATGCAACATCATATGGAACGGGTTGGCTTGCCACAATATCCATTTCTTTTTTATTCGTGAAAAAACGATAGTTCCATTCTCTCTGTAGTATCTTGGCACGCTTGGGGAATATGCAAATGCCATCATGGTATGCACCATTGCGGAACACGTGAATGTATTCTTGATCCCACTCGGGTATGCGATAGTCAAACTCAAAATTATCTTCGAGTATAATGTTATCCCATACCGCCCAGAAATGTTTTGTTAGTGACTTGTTTGCAACCTTTTCAAACGTATCGCAGTGTTCAACCTTCTGAGCATTGGGAACTCGCTGCTTGAATTTATTCCAGGCTGCTTCCTCTATTGCTCCACTGCTGATAAAGAATACATCATACATAAGTTTGGCTATAATATGTTGTTCCCATCCTGATCGCTTCGTCGTATAGATCAAGCGTATATTTGCTCATGTCAGGTTCAAGATTTGGATAGTTGAATCCAAGTTTATTTCGTATTTCGCTACCCAGGTGTTTGATTTCCTGTTCAAGACCAAAACCATCTTCGTATTGTTTGCACTGTTCATTATACAGTTCACGCAGTGATTCAAAATCTCTAACTTGAACATGATCCCAATCCGTGCAGTTTGTAAGATATGTTCCTAGCCTCGCACCGTAGATAGCAAACAAACCGTTTTCAACATGGCTTCCTACCGTGCTCCACATGCGTAGCCTATGCAGATTGTGCCACCATATTCTTTTTTCAATTTCCTGTGAGGGAACTTTTAGTCCTCCGTCAAGTGTCATCTTAACACCTTCTCGGAATCCTGCTCTCCATGCCATGAACGGTGTTGCATTAATGATCGTGTCACTGTATGTCTTGGGGAAGTTTCTATATCCATCTTCCCAACAAAAATCTACCTGTGCCCTTTCGCTATCCGCATTTTCATGCGTTTTCATGTTAAGCACATGATCTCTGTTCCACAGTTTTAATCCACCATTGCCGTAACGCAGTCCATTAACATTATTGCGACCGCACCAACTGTATGCACGGATGTCCGGATTGTCCATGTCTATTTCTATGTCAAAGAATTCCGGATACACAATGTTGTCAGCATCAACGGTTAGCACCCAATCAGTTTCTGATTGTTCTGCTGCTGCCTTGTGTGCATGATCGGAGCCCTTTACACCGTGTATGCGCTTTGCCCACGGCACCTTGTTGCATAGATCCGCATAATGTAGATCAGCATTTGGCTCATCGTAACTTAAAAAGAATACATCAAACTCTACGACTTTTTTCATTTTTCCTCAATCATATAATTCTTAAACAAGCGCCTTGTGTAAACGCTAAAATATTTAGGTATGTCTAAATCAAGTAATTCTACTTTCTTTCCAACCAGATCACTAACTTTTATACTAAAATTATCTCTAATAATGTTAGGATCGTTATAATCCGTAATTGAAAATTCTAATTCAGTATGTCCATCCCAAAACATCTTTCTTTTTGTCACTGGTTGGAATTCTTTATCCTGTATGAATGTTCCACCATACTCTTCCGACAATTCAATAGCAAGTGTATTACTTTCTGAAAAATGCGTAAGGTGTATGTCTGGCTTTTTAACTTCGGAATATTCTTTTACAATGATTCTGTGTAGCACATCATCTATTTTGTATAAATCCTTTACTTCTACAATTTCAAGTTTTCCTTCGTGGGGATCAACAAAGCACTTGCTCATTCTAATCTCGCCATTTATAATTTTTTCAGCAAGATCGGACTCAACTTCTATTATGTTTTCATACTTGTCCTTGTTAATTGTATGATCAGGACCTATTGATGTAATTTTTCCTGATTGGGGATCAAACGCAGCATTGTAAACAACGGGTGCTGGCTCATAATTTTTTAACCACTCATCAAAATCAGGAAGTATTAATTTTTCTTCCATGCTATTTCCTCTAGTATGTTTATTGTTTCTAAGTTAACTTTATCCTTTTCTACATAATGAACTATGTCATTTTGTTCAAAATTTCCTAATTTTAATTTTCCTGATTTATTAAAATAAAAACCAATATGGTCAAAACAATTTTCTGCAGGATAAGGCCAATTCTGTATCATTCCTTTCATGTGGACCACTCTAGGAAAGTCTAATGGATACGAAATGTCATCAGTAATATCTAATATTTTGCTAGCCAATGCAAATGCTTCATCGGTGCCTATAATTTTAGGTTTGTATCTATCTAGAAAGTTATTAGAAAATTCAGTTGGATTAGAAATAATTTCTCTTTGTAAATTAAAAAATTCTGTTGCTAACTTGCTATTTTTAACAAAAAATGTGTAAAAGGAATAAAAATTAGGTAACTCATTGGCAATAAAACATTTTCTATAATACGTGTCATTTACTTCTTCGCCTCTATATGTGAATGATTTATTTGCAATGTATAACTCAGAATTTTTAATAAAGTATTCAACCCAATGGCTATAATCTCTTAGAAATAGCATGTCAGCATCAAGACAAACTGTATGATCCCAAGGACTCAGTTGATCCATGTAGGAACGACCGTCCCAATGTTCTGCACCGCTCCATTCTATTATTTCATCAAATACCCAAGTCGATGTAAAGTTTTCAATATGCTTCTTGTCGTTGATAACCAATGCAACCTTATCGTATCCTTCTTTTTGTGTATTCTTTATGCTGAGTGCCAGTGCATACGCAAGCCTCGAATAATTGGTTTCGGGTTTTTCAGAAACTATGATTAGGTATCCAAAGTTCATTCTGCCAACTCCATTAGTTTATCATAGTTTCTTATAATGCTAAATTTGTTCATCACATGAACATCCTTATCCTTCACACTTGCTGCTATATTAGAATCTTTGTAATTTATTAAAAATTTTAGAGTGTTATTTTCCACTTCATATAAAACATCCTTATCAGTGACTGAAAAAACATCCGGTAAATCATATTCATCAATTTGCTGATATCCATTCATGATGTGTTTTGCAATACTAAATGCTATATCGTTTCTGTATATTATAGGATTGAATCTATACACATCCGAAAACATTTTATATTTCTGCTTTACGTGGTCAACAAGATCAAAAAATGTTTTTGTATATTCGTTCTTGGTAAACATAACAGTTGTTGCCCAATACATTTCGAGTCCAGTTTCTGATATGTGAGTATCGAGGTATCCTGTTCTATCCTCGCCTATTATATCATTATATCTAGGTGATATTAATAAATCACTATCAACATCCCAATACTTGTTTAAGTTATCGCTCAATATTAAAAAGTCAGTATCGATAAGCAGTGTTCTTTTGTAGGGAGTCAAATCCCAAACATTGAATCTATTTCCATTTGAGAAAGGTGCCGCTGAATAACTTTTTCCATCGCCAAAATTTCTCATGTTATTATCTTCCGGCCTTTCGGTAATGATAATCTTATGGAATACTTCGGCAGCGATAGAAAATGTTTTGCTTTCTTTCATCCAACTAACGGTGGATGGGTCTGTGATTAAACTTACGGGAACTTTCAAATTCTTGTTTGCTAATTTTGCCGTAAGAATACTCATCTTGGCATAATCGATCTGCCTGTTGTTGTGAGCAAATAAGACTATACCTTTATCCATTATACTTCCAATAGTTTTTCAACTGATCTTGCTTTTTTGATTTTTTGATATTCTTCATGATACTCGAAAGTGGCTGAGAAATACCTATCAAATATTTCTTCTCTAAAATCCACTAGGTTTTCCACCAGTATTGGATTTTCATTTACATCGAGTATAACAACATTTTCCGATCTATCCTTATAGATCAACATTTCTACAAAGTTCAATAGTTCTCTATCTATTTTAAAAATACCGCCATTGTAACCATAGGTTAATTTTGCGTCAATTTTTTCTTTTAGAGTTTTTCTTTGAATTGCAAAAGTCTGTCTGTAGTTGGAAAAATCAAGTGCTTTCTTAAACTCCTCTTGCATAATACCTCCTATTATTATAGTAGCATATTATTTATCGAGGGTGTGTAGTGGGCGTAAAATTATTAGTTTGTGATAGAACTTACAACTACTGTTGGTGTTTCTACTTCAAAATTACCTGTTCCGGTTGGTTCCAAAACACCGGATGGTTTAACAGTTTGGACTGTTAATGATATGGTTCCGTCAACCGTGTCTGGTCCATATCCCAAACTGGGTTGAACTGGCGTTCCTTGTGCAGCATCTCCGCCCAATGGAAAGTGATTATCGTTCCAATATATGTTAAAAACAATGGACTCGGAAGTTCCGCCGCTGTTATTGGTTATACCGTCATTCGTTGCTGCAAATATGCTCCACTCGTTAAGTGCATAAGGTGATGATGCAACTACTCGGCTCCATTCCTGCGGAGTGTTTGTCAGTCTAAAATAGTTTGTTCCATCTGCTGGTGTAACACCGGTTCCTGGTGTGTTACCTCCAAAAACTCTTGTTCCTGCCGTTGATAACAATGTAGTCCATGATGTATTCTGTGCAGAAGTGCTTCCGCCAGTTCTTGAACTCGTAAATTGTAGGCTTCCACCTGCATTAAAAAAGTATCTGGCTTGCTCGCTATTGGTAAAACTTGCCGTTACCGTGCATGCCAATTGCGGAGTTGATCCAACTGGTGCGGATGATCCCCATGCACCTGTAAACTGTTCTGGTGTTGGAGTATGGTTAACCGATACACGCTGTCCTGCTACTGCCAAATTCTTCCTTGCTGCATCTATTGAATTAACAACTGATTGCCAATATGCCACGGGAGCATCCGATGCATTATATCTTACCTTTGCACCTAGTGTTTGCGCATCAACGCCCGATGGTGCTGCATTGTTAAGATGGGTATATGCATTTATGATATCGTATCTTAGGGCGGCATACTCGTTAATTGTCACAACGTCAGATTCCGTAACCTGAGAACTTAATAGTGTTTGCCCGTAGCCAGTATCTGCTGATCCCACGCCCAACACTCTTGCTATAACTGTTTGAATATTGTTATAGTCTACCTTGTTTATAATTTGGTTGATGCCTGCCATATATTACCTCAACACTATTTATCGGTCTTAAATTAGGAGAGGCTAATTGCCGACATTGAATACGATGCTGGTGGTGTTATTGTAAATGGATCACCAGTGGGTTGTAGAACTCCGCCTGGTAGTAATTCTTGGACTGTAATCGCCAGTGTTCCATCAACTAAATCTCCCGGAGCAGGAGCGCCTGGATCCACATATGCGTCTGTTAATTCTACCTTAATGTCTATTGTGGTTGCCGTTCCTGCACTATTATCAGCAACATTACACTTGGCCTTTAACTGATAGGTGTTTGAACTGTATGGTGTGCTGGCTGCTCTTGAATAATATGTCTTGTATGTGTTGGTAAGTGTATAGAAACCATTATCAACTACAATATCACCCTTAAAATCTTGGTCACCAGCGGTGTTCAACAAATTGGTCCATGCACCTGCCTGAGATGATGACCCACCGGTTAAGTTTGTTTCTATTCTTATTTTGCCGCCGGCATTAAAAAAATGTCTTGCTTCTTCCGAAGTAGAAAATGTTACTGTTAGCGTTGCTTCGGCACTGTTGCTCCAAGTGGAAGAAGTTGACTTATCAATTCCGGTTAGTCTTGGAACATCGCCATCACCGAGCAATGAAAATTGTCCTGTTGCTACATCAAATCTGTTGTTCTGACCAATGTCAGCATAGTAGTTATAATTGTGTAGAGCATATCCTGGATCGTCTCTAATTACATCTCCTGAAACTACATTTACAACTGATGGAGTATTTCCTGTTTGGTGAATAAAAACATTCACAATGTCATAGCGTATTGCGTCCCATTGTGATTTTTCAATTCTTTGTCCTGATGAAACTGAACTGCTGTAGATGGTCTGTCCATATCCGTAAGAACCAGAACCGGTTCCTAGGGTGTCGGCTATCTTCTGTCTAATTGCATTTACGTCACTAGCAAGGATATCAGCCATTATAAAATTACCGCTTCAATGTAAGTTAACTCTGCTCTAGGATCTGATTGAAGTGAAATGCCAAATACGTCAGCATGTTCCTCTGGTCTTGCCTTTCTTGCACACCCATTGTCAGTTGCTACAAGTCTATCACCCTTTTCGATGGCGCCTTGTATCTTAACGTTCAATCTTCCTTTTAGTGCTACAAATTGTCCACCTGCTAAATGACTGTTCATCATAAATGCTGGACTTTCTGATATAACACCTATTGCTTTGTCACCTTCCTTTGATGCTGTAACTTCTTGGGCACCACCAACTGAAACAACTGTTCCTGCTTCATATATTTGGTCTGTGAGATATTTTTCTGCTAGGTCAGCATATCTTGCTGCGGTTGCTGTTCCTTGGAATAAGTTTGCATAGATATCACCTGCTGCTGTTCTTGCAGCAATTGTTGAGCCAGTTGCGGTAGTCTTTGCACTCTTGTAATCAGGATCTGTATCAGTTGCAGAGTCGTCAATCTTTACTCTGTCAGTTTTATTTGCTACACCAACAAAATTATTTGCGGTAATATTACCTGAAGAATCTCTAATTGGTATTGTGGATACCAATGGTGATGGAACTGTAATGGATGCAGCCAAATTGTTAAGGTTTGTTGCATTCGAAGCCGTTCCTGTTAGGTTACCACTAACGTTACCAAATAGTGTTCCTCTAATTGTTGCACCGGCATAACCAATTTCTTCTGCTGCGGCATCAATCATTTTTTGTGAACTATTTGAATATAGGTCACCTGTATGATTACCTGTTACGTTACCCGTTACATTACCTGTTAGGTCTCCTGTGTATGAACTCGCATACACATCCTTCCATCGGTTTGAATTAGATCCTAAATCGTATGCAGCAGTTGTTCCTGGAATCACACCGGATGTTGTGAATTGTGAAACTGTATTTCTTGTTCCACCATCTGTTATGATTACATTTATAGGATTGCTTAATAAACTTTCAATAACAATTTCGTCATCATTTTCAACTCTAACTCTTAAATCGTTTTGATCACCTACTCTGTAACCACTATCTGCAAAATTAATTTCTGTTGTAAAGGCAACACTGCCTTTCTGAATAAAGTTATCTGCTTCAATGCCACCCAATCTTAAAGAATTGCTTGCAGTTCCCCAATAAACGTAATCATCGGAAGTAATACCATTGGCATCTGCTTTTGCCATGGTAAAACCTTTCTTAATTAAACTGAAATCATCAATCGGATTTACTGAACTGTTAAGTGTAAATGCAGTTTGTGAAATAATACCAATTACTTTACCAGCGGCTTGTAGTTTTAAAATACTGTGGTTTGTGTTTCCTGTGTCTTTGACAACCTGTGCTACCACTCCACTTGCACCAAGATCCGGAGATGCTTCTGGTCCTACCAGAATAAATTCGCCTCCATCATATGCATACAATTGCTTGGCAGAAGTATCCCACCAAAAATCACCAACTCCTAAGCCACCTGGAGCAGAATCACTTGTTTCCGCACCCGATGCTGATTTAAATTTTGTTCCATCATAGAACTTTAATTTTTTATTTGCACTGTCATACCAAATTTGACCAGCAATTACCTTTGGAGGAGCAGTTGTGTTAGCAAAATTTTCTAACAGATGTAAGAAGTTTTCATTTTGAACTTCTCCATAACCTGCGTAATTCTTACCTACAAAGCGTAAATCCGTGGTTGTATCGATAGTTCCATCTTCTACTGATGTTAAGAACGTTCCATTAAATTTATCTACTTGATATGCCATTATTTTTTTCCTAGTTCGCTACTGTATTTATTCAATATCCACTATCCTTTGTGCTGCATCTTCACGCTGTTGCTCCAGTGCTGTGTATTCTTCTTCAGTTAAACTGGTAGTTATACCCAGGTGTTTTTGCCTAATATGGCGCAATACCTTCCAGTCAGTGCTGTTTAAGAACTCTCTTTCCTGGCCATTTTGTGCTAGTGTATTTTCTTGGCTGATAGCGTCACTTGATTTAGAGATAACAGTCTGAGATTCTAAATCAAAAATGTGTGTCCCACTATCAAGATTCGCTGCATCAGCATCGGAAATTTCAACAACCGTTACACTGGCAGGAACATTAGGCTGATAGTCAAGTAAACTAATTACGTTTCCGCCTTCTATGCATACATACTTCATCTTATCTCCTTAGTTCCATATTGATAGGAAATTACCGCTTGGTTTTGCTCGTTGTTCCGAGTTTTGAACCCAAACTCTTACCCTATCTGATCTAATTTCGTATTCACAGCGTATCTGATCGTTTCCGTCAACGCCGCCGGCATAATAAACTCTTCTTATAGATGGAATAAAACCTACTAGGTCACTCATTGTTTTTCCACTAGGTGGAAACACATCAAAGTAGTTAGAACCATTATTCCAACTTCCTACCTGGTTAGTATATCCAACAGTATTTGCACTTCCATAATAAACTGTTATTCCTAAAATTTGAGAATCAACATACTGCTTGGTTGCTGCATGAAGATTGGTTGTTGGATTTGCAGATAGTGTTAATCTACCTGTCATTGTTCCGCCTGATAATGGAACCTTATTTGGATCTGTTGCTGTAATAGTTATGTTGCCAGTTCCATCAAAACTTACACCGTTTATGGTTCTTGCTGTTTGTAATCTTGTTGCAGTGTCGGCATTACCTGATAAACTTGCAGTGATAGTTCCTGCTGAAAAATCTCCTGCTGTATCTCTTGCAACTACCGTTGCGCCAACATCTGCCGGAGTTGCATCCACGCTCCAACTTCTATATTGATCACCTTTATAAATTTCTCCAGTAATGTATGCTCCTGGTTCTAGTGTTGCGAATGCAGCACTTCCCCAAACTGGATCTCCTGATGTTCCTCTGGTTTGTAAAACCTGTCCTGGTGTTCCAGCCGGTAATAGAGCAGTTGTTCCTGCTGCTGTTTGATAAGGTATCGAGCCTCTTGCTCCGCCTGCAATGTTTGTTGCGGTTGTTGCAAGTGTTGCTGTATCAGCATTACCTTGTAAATCTCCCACAAACAAATTACCGTGAACATTATCCCATTTTAAATTCGTTTTACCCAGATCAACATCGCCATCTGTTGACGGAACCAGTCCGCCATTTGCTCCTGTTCCAGCCAATACTGAAACATCAGGTGCAATAACTCTTGCTGATGCAGTGTCGGTTCCGTCATCTGCTGTTAATATTAGATTGCGTATTCCTGTTAATTCTGATTGTGTTCCTGAGGAACTTACGGTTAAGTTACTATTAACAGTAATATTTCCTAGAACTGATAAACTCGTTAGTGTTCCTACCGTAGAAAGATTGGAATTAACAACCGTATTCGGCAATGCAGTATCTGTTAGTGTTCTTGCAGAAGCAGTTACGGTAATATCTGCCGTCCCATCAAATGCAACGCCGTTGATATTTCTCGGAGTTCTTAATTTTGTTGAAGAAAATGCATTACCAGTTAATTGTTGACCAATGAATGTATTTGCTTCAACTGTATTAAATCTACTTGTTCCTGATGTAGCAGTTACATTACCCGTTACGTCACCGATTAAATCTGCTGTTATAGTTCCTGCGGCAAAATCTCCACCACTATCCCTAGCAACAATTGTTCCTATTCCATTATTGGATGATGCATTAACTGACCAAACTGTATTTGAACTACCATCAAAATCACTTCCGGTAATATAATCACCTGATTCTAATTTATTTGTAGTAGACGCCTTAATTGTAATATCCTGAGATCCATTAAAGCCTACACCATTAATTGTTCTTAAATTTTCTAATACAGTAGCAGTGCTAGAATTACCCTTTACATTTCCGTTCAAGAACATTCCGCTACTAATGTTTAATCCTGCTTCTAGATCACTAAATCCAGCAACTGGATTGGATGAATTTATAGTAAATGTAGCATTTGAAATAATACCAACCACAGTTCCGTCAACCGTTAATTGTATAACGGCATGATTTATTCCTGTGCTTGAAAATAGTGTTGTGCTTACTGCTCTTGTTGTTGCGAAACCTTCTGCTGTTTCTGGACCTACCAATACCCAATCAGTTCCATTGTAGGTATACAGAACATTTGAACTTGATTTAAACCAAAAAGATCCTGTTCCTGGGTTAGATGGTGCATCAGCAGAATATGTTGCTGCTCCAAGAGCCACCCAATTTGTTCCATCATAGACCTTGATAACACTTAGAGTCTTATCATACCACAACTGTCCGATGATTGGTTTTACTGGTGCAATTTCGTGGGCAAAATTTTCTAATAGAAATAGAAAATTCTCGTTTTGCGCTTCGCCGTATCCGACATAGTTTCTTCCTACGAGTGTAATACTTGTAGAATTATCAACTGTTGCGTCTTCGAGCGTTACAAACGCTGTTCCATCGCTCTTATTAATTACATATGCCATTTACGCTCCTCAATTTCCTTATGGTAATACCGATTCTGATACGTATGTCCATGTGCCTGCAAGCAACTGGAATACCTTAATAACTCTAGTTGTTGTTATAGTTGCTGCCGGAACAGTTGCAGTGCTAATGGAAACATTAGTTACCGCATATGCAGTTCCAGTTGGCGTATTAAATTCTGCTGTTGGATCACTAATCAAAGGATTAATGTCTAAATTTACCGTAGAGTTTGAAACAACCGTGCAAAGTATTCTTGCTATAGTTCCATTTCTGTAGTCTGCCACGGGTGCAAGATCTGCTAAAATGGTATTTGCAATATAACTGTTTGGTTTACCGTCAGTTAAGTCCATCGAAAATGCTAAACTTCTTGTTTCAACAACATTATCAACATATTCTTTTGTTGCAGCATCCTGTGCGTCCGTAGGATCTAGCATTCCTGTAATCTTAGGACTACCTATAAGTGCAATATTACCCGTTCCGTCCGGTGCTAATTCTAGATCCGAGTTGGCTAGCAGCGTTGTAATTCTAGGATTGCTACTTCCGCTGTCAACTTCCAACTTCATGTCCGATGTCGGAGGTGTTGAACCTATGTTAACAACGTTTTGTGTTCCGAAAGATGTAACACCAGGAATGCTTGTAATTCCCGTTCCTAGTGCAGATCCACTTAGAACCGTTACACCGTCAATTTTAAATTCCTTACCAGTTGCAAGATTTATGTGTTCCGAACTTGTCCAAGCCTGTGCTGCCAGCGCAGGTGTTCTCGAATCTGCCGCAATACCTAGGTTTGACCAAAGTAATACGTGATCAACATTTCCTGCAGGACCTTTAAGAATAATTCCACCGCCATCTGATATTGTATCAGAGTTGGTAGCAGCATTACCCGTTTCTGCTAGGATGATGTTCTTGTTTTCTACAACTAGGTTTTGTGTATTTTCTACTAGAAGATCGCCATCGTTAATCGTAAGCGTTCCTCTAATTACGGTATCTCCTTTTACTTCAAAGTCTCCGCCTACTGTGACCGAACTTGATGTAAAACTTTCATAAAGACCAATTGCTCTGCTTGCAGCATCAATTACTATGGCATCTTCCTGGACAATTCCCTTTCTAACGTTAATTGTTAGTTCCTTATCGGAAGCAGCATTTGAAAAGAATACGTTACTGTTACCATCAACTGTGAGGTTACCTTGGTCACCTGAACCAAATACTATTCCCAAGTTGCTGTTTACCCTAACCTGTCCTGTAAATGAGTTGGAAGTATCTCTTCTCGCATATGTTGTTGCATCAATACCACCCAACTGTTCTGCATTTGTTGCCGTTACATCAAACTTTATTCCTGCAAGTGTTCCTTGATTGAAACCTGGTTCAATGCTACCACTGAATCCTTCTATTGCATTCTTTGGTGTGAAGGAGTCTTTTGCAAATATTCCTAGTAGAACACCGTTATTGTATAATGAAGTAATAACACGAGTCTGGTTAAGTGTATCCAATATGCTGGAAACTTTTAAACCACTAACGCCCTGTTGTTCAGAATAGTCAGGTCCAAGCAATATTGTTTCTGTTCCGTCATAAAAATATAACTGTTTGGCATTTTCGTTGAACCAAAGGTCGCCAACACCAAGTGTAGTTGGTTGTGTGTTTGCAATTGTTGCTGAACTCACAGGAACAAATGCTGTTCCGCTGTATACTTTTAATTTATTTTCCGTTGCGTCAAACCAAATTTGACCTTTTACAGGATGTTCTGGTTGTGTGGTGCTTGAAAAGTTTTCTAATAGTTTGATAAAGTTTTCATTTAGTGCTTCACCAAAGCCACTGTAATTTTTACCAATAAGAGTAATATCAGTTGACAGATTATCAACCTGTCCATCTGCAACTGTTGCTACAATTGTTCCATCGGTTTTGTTTATCTGATATGCCATCTTATGTTCCTATCGTTTCAAATGCTGGTGGTCCAGATCTAATTATATAATTTAATGTTAAGTATGGATTCATAATACCAACAGCAGATCCAAGAGTAACGCCTGTTGGCTTCTTAACTGGTCCACTGTCTGACAAATACTGTGATTCGCCTGGGTTATTTGGTCCTCTACCTGGAATTGAAGAAACTGTTGGTGCCGTGTCATTTCTAGTAACATAGAACTGCTGTCCATCAGCCTGTAAAGTGTGGCTGTGATCAGGCAAGTTAGAAAGTGTTAATGAAACCTTGCTGCTACCACTCGATGCTGCTAAAGTTTCAGGTTCAGTTCCTTCTACTCTTGCAGGACTAGGTGTGCCGCCACCGTTATCTACAAATCCACCTAACGCATTTGGCACGTTAATATTGTTGTCCATGTTGTGCTTACCTAGTGCAAATCTACCTCTTAGATCTGGAACTCTAAACGTTCCTGAACCATTCAGTGCAGCACTACCATTATATGTTGTTCCAATGACATCGTATAATGTTTGGAATTTTGCTATTTCAACTTCACCGCCATCGCAAAGTAGATAACCATAAGGTGCAGTTGAACCTGCATAAGGTATAATACCGCCGATTGGAACTCCTAGGTCTCCAACAAATGTATTTCTATCCTGTTTTAATAATCCTGATGAGCCACCTGCTTCTGCTGATGGTCTATATACCAATATTTGATCTTCTTTTGCAGATACGTTGGGCGTTGGTTGAGACTTACTCTTAATAATGTTAGCGGTAAGTGAAGTAGAAAATACTTTTGAATAACTACCTACCTGTCCATCAAATTGTATAGCCGGAGCAACAACGTCTCCTGACATTGAAAAACTTGTTACATTCTTTAGGTTTGTTGCCGTGTTAGCATTACCCGTAATGTTACCAGAAATTGTTCCTTCGATTTCATCTGCTATAACTTTCTTCGCTATAACACTATTCCATCTTCTTGAAGTGGTTCCTAAATCATATGTATCACTGCCCAAAGGAACAGCATTTGTAAGAGTTGTTAATCCTGAAACATCAAGTGTGGTTCCTATCTTAAGGTTTTTGTTAATTGCCACACCGCCTGCGGTCTGTAAACTTCCCGTTGAAAGGTTAATTGATTCATTTGTGTTGTTTACTAAAAGTGTTCCTGATAACTGTATGTCTCCATCAACATCTAATTCTGCATCAGGAGCAGCAACATTAATACCTACTCTATCGTCCAACACTCTTAGAATGGTGCTTGGAACACCATTTCTATTAATTTGTAAATCTAATGAACTACCTGCTGCTGAGTTATAAACTTTTGCTGCTGTGGAAGAAGTTGTTAATTGGAAGTTTCCATCTATTCCAATTATCATACCCGAATTATTTCTTACGTTTAAACCAAACTCAGTTGTGTTAAGTTTATCACTTCTAAGAAACTTTCCTGCTGAAACTTCAACACCGCCGACATTAAGTGCATCAGCATTCTTTGCAGTTCCTATTAGTTTAGGTAGGTTGCCTCCTAAGAAGATGCTTGCAAACTCTAATGCTTCGTCATCGTTTGCTGGAGTTGCTACATTGATACCAGATTGTATTCTTTCAAAACCTGTAATATTAATCTTAGGAGTAAATGTATCCTTGGATACAATTACAACTGGTTGGTCTGCAATGTATAAAATTAAAACATTTTTATCAAGGTTATCCTGATCAATAATCTTTTCAACTGCTGGACCATATCTTAAACCATCGATAGCACTTTCAGTAGGTCCTACCAATAACCATCTAGTTCCTGTATAAATTCTTAATTGTTGATTTGTTGTATCAACCCATAATTCGCCGACCTTCGAATCCTCAACACTAGGTTCAGTCGGAGATTTTTGTATGTTAGATGCTGCCTTCCAGTTTGTATTATCAAAAAGTTGTAATACTCCATTGGTCGTATCATACCATAACTGTCCTTCGACTGGATTGACTGGTTGTGTTGCTGATGCAAAATTTTCTAGCAGCGATAAAAAGTTTTCTGCAATAATTTGTCCATATCCTGTAACATTACGTCCAGGAAATGTTAAACTTGTGTCCTGGCTAGAAGTATTATCGAAAACCGTAATTGGACTTTTATTTTCTTTGTCTGTAAAATTTACAATATATGGCATCTATTATACCTCGTTAAAACCAGTTAAACTTTGAACTCGAATTGTGTAATCTATCTGTAGTAGCCTATTAAGAGATTTTTGAACTGGGTGGAAAATTACATGAGTTAATAACTTACCACTGCCGTTAGGATCATATGATTTTAATCCCAACTCGTCAAAAACAAAATTGCCATCTAGATTTACGCTATTATCAAATGCTTCTTGACCGTCCGGTTCACCATAATCAAGCAAACAACTTACAACAATATCACTATAGGTTGCACCGCTGACATGCCTAATTTCCATTTTATTTCTAGTAGGATCAGTATTCGTAACAGCATTTTGATCAACTACCTTTGTGTAAGTTTGATTGTAAAGACTGCTGTTTATTCCCACAGTGTTTGGTGTTAGATATGTAATTAAGCCTGTAGGATCTACGGTAGTTCCACCGCTTCCTAGTGCCATTTCATATATGGTTCCTAGCCCTTGGTTTGAAAGGCTGTTAACCATTGCAACACTCATATTTTCGTAGTGAATTGCATTACGCTTGTCCACAAAAACTTCTCCATTTTGTGGATCAAAAATCTTAATATGTCCTTCAAAATGAAACCCACCCGTTTCGTTAACGGCAGGCTTGTTCGAATCTAGATTATCTTTATCGTTTGGCATATTTTTCTCTTCGGTTTTCATAGTGTATTTATTCAGGTAAACCAGTTGTCTTTGCAGCAATGAACTTGCTAATTGGCGTAGCATTTTCAAGCAAAGTAGCACCTGTAGTTACCGTTGTTTCTCCTTTATCATACCATGTTTGGCCAACACGCTTAATAACCGTTATACGTGTGCCTGCAGACACTGGTGTTGTTAATCTTACGTATGGATTCACTCCATCCACTGAAAATTCTGCTTCAATTTCCTTATCTCCGCTAGGACTGGTAGGCCCTAAAGTTTCATCAAACACAGTTAATGGTGTTTTTCTTAATCTGCGTCCTGCAACAAATACTTCAATAGTATCGCATCTACCATATTCTGCTGGAATGGTTGTTGCTGACCATGTAGATGAAGTGTTCTGCGTAGGAGTAAATTCCAATGGTCCTATAAGCAAACTACTGCCATCGCTAACAAAATCTGTTCTTTGTTGCTCCTCAGCATAAGGTAAATTTTCCTCAGGACCGATATTAATCACACTAGATCCCGCAGAGTGAACTTCCTTGATTGCAGTTCCATGAACTCCTCTTCTTAGTTGGCTAAGAACATTGCCATTCTTCTGCATGTATTCTATTCTTTCGCTGTTAATTATAATAGCGCCTGGTATGTTTCTACTAGAAATTGGTTGGAATAAATCGCTTGCATCAGTAACCGTAATTTCTGTGTCATAGTAATTTAATGCATTAGCCAATGTAACTTCTGCTGATCTAGAATATCTATTGTATCTATAAACGTTTAGCATGTCCTTGTTAATTTCAAAGGCGCTAGGTAATCTAAATATAGACGATCCAAATGTTACTATGGTAATTGTATCAGATTCTGTAGTATCCTCGTTGAGATAGACAACACCCCTTGGTAATGAGATGTAATAATCCACATCCTGAATTTGCTTGATGCCATTTTTGTATACCCAAACATAACTGACCGAAAGCGGAATGAATGGTAATTCATAAACTACCTTGCCACCTGTTTCTCTGTCAGTTACCATCTGCATTGAAGGATATTCACTTAACCATACAACGTTTATCTCATCGCCTGGATTAAGTGTAACTGCGGAATCTATTACTAGGTTACCTCCGACAATTGAATATTCGCTTCTTAGATTATTTTCAATCTTAATAGTATCACCTACTGTTAGATCCGCTTCAATGGTCAATACTTTTGTTGTTCCGTTATAAACATAATCAGAAATAAATGTTTTTCTTTCACCGTTAATGAAAACGCTAATATTTGCAGATAGGATTGCGCCTGGTGCTTCTTCCGGATCAACACCAAGAGTAAAATCTTTTGTTGTTCCGTCATACACTGCATACACCGTGTCAACACCGATCAGTTTAGTTCCATTAACGTCAACTACCATGCTGGATATTGCACTTTCTCTTTCTAACGAAACAAAGTTATCAAGATCATAACTGCGAGTGCTACCATCATGTATTATTGTTTGATTGTTTACTCTTACCAATGAAAGCAAACTAGAATCAACATCAGTTGATGCGCCAAGTGCGATTATTTTGATTACAGAATTAGCACTAGGTGTTGCACCAAACTGCACCAATGATCTTCCGACTGTATCAACCACTCCCGTGCTATTGGTAAACACAGAATCTGTTTCTATTCCATCAATGGTCGTAAACACATTTGTTGTATCATTATAATTTGCATTTGTTAAGAAAAGATTAGTATCACCGTCGGCAATAAATTCTTGATAATCAAGTATTGCAATACCGCCAATGCCGATTGAAATTATTTCAACCACACTGTCAACAACAGGTTCAGTTAAAAATGTTACCGTGCTATCTTTTACGCTAACAGTATAATCCGTGTCAAGTTCTTTTTTCAACCCGTCAACATAAACTATTGTGGATTTAGTTTCATAAATTTTCTGACCTATATCAAAAGTAGTTGTGCTTCCATCAGTCTTGAATACACGAGATTGAACTGGTGCAGCACCACTAGTGGTTGATTGGAATACCTTTATGCTTAATCCATCAAGTATCTGTCCTGGAATATTTTCTTCTGGTGCAGGAACTTCTTCTGGTCCAATAAATCTTCCGCCTTCAATTTTAATTTCTTCTGCTGTTATACCAGTGGCAGTAGCATACGCACCGTCCATTGCTGACAGCGTTCCACCACTTAGGTTAGTATCAACAATATTAGGATCAGTAATTGTTACAGCACCATCGCTCTCGACAGGTCTGAATACTAATATATCTCCAGGATTGGTTGTAATATACTGACCTATTTCAACAGAATTTGTGCTACCGTCTCCATAGAATGTAGGCATTTCTGCATTTGGATTTGCGGACGTTGATGAATCGTTTCCTGCAAGGAAATATGGATCATCAATTCTTATGATAGGAGGATCTGCAACCTGGTCTGAATATTGTAGGTCATCAATGCTTGGTAGAATTGCTTCGCCTGCTCTCTTCAGATAAATGTTAATTTCCTGTCCATCTGCCGGAGTATAAGGTAATGTAACAAAGTTTGTGCTTCCGTCACACACATGGTAATAATCCGAACTCGCTTCTACGCTATCCCAACTATCAGTAAACCATGGTAGGGCATCCCAGCCTCCTGTTACGTCAAAAGTTGTTCCTTGGATCTGAACACCACCATAATCTATACCTGTCATTAACTGATCAAGATCAGTTCCTTTCATTCCACTAGTAGGACTGTAGTATTTGCTAATTCTGTTAACACTATCAAATAACTCGTCATTCTTTTCATATGTTATTTCAATGACATCTCCCAAGGCAGGAGCCTGTTCAAACACTATCTTGCCTTTTAATAAAGCAAAGGTGTCGACAGTTGATCTATACAAGGAAATACTGTATTCACTGCCTAAAACCAATTGACCGTTTTTCTTAATTGAAATTTTGTTTTTATCTCTAGTCGGAGCATATTTTAAATCAAACACGGAAGAAGAACCAGATGCCGTAAATGTTTGGCTATCATCAAAGTTTTGATACAGTCCTTCTTTGTTTATTCTATCAAATTTAACACCAACTTGAATTGTTCTTGCTTTGCTATCACCTAGTATTGCAACTGCTCTAGCCTTGCTGGTTGAACTACCATTACCACCTACCAAAGAAATTGTAGGAGTGATTGTATAACCTTGTCCTTTGTTAGTAACAGTTATTCCTACTACCTTGCCGCTCGAAATATAAGCCTGTGCTTTTGCTCCGGTTCCATTACCTTCAATAACAACGCTAGGCGGACTTGTGTAGTCTGCACCACCGTCTGCTATGTCAATATCTACAATGGAATATCCTTTGTTATCCAGCCACCACTTGTAAGGATAAGAAGTTATTTCTGTGCTCTGTTCATTTACTGTAACTATCTTTCCTTGTTCTTGTGAATAAACACTCGGTAAATCAAAGTCAGTTGTCGCAGCACCATTGGTGTCTTGTTTGTTATATCTGCTTACGTATTCTCTTACCGTTGTTCTGTAAGGTTTTACTTCATCTATGTAACTGTTATAACTATCAAGATTATCATTTCTATAGTTTACAGGTTGCTCCAGTTCACCAACATTGTGTGTTGCATTTAGGAAACTGGTCTTGAAAGCCCAATCCACATATGCCTGTTCGTGGAATACATATCTTACAGAACTAAAGAATAATTTGTTCCATTCGACTTGATAATCACCGATGAAAATATTTTCCTTGACTGCTTTTAATATATTTCTTAATTCCTGTGTGGGTTCTAAATCATATAATCCTGTATCGAAAGATTGTAAATTATCAAATCCTACACCCGAAACATTAATATTATAAAGTGTTTCGGATAATTGAATTGTTCCATTCTGTCTACCAACCAGTTGATAATTGTCAAGAAGAACTGTTGATGTATCGCTAGTTTTTTCAAAGACTGCCCAGCCACCTGCGCCGTATTCCTTGATTCTAATTAGGTCACCAACTTCTACTGTAAGCGTAGGTTCTTGTGATACTTCTAATATTTCAGTAATTATTCTTGAAGTATTTGAATAACCTTCTTTCCACCAATCATCGTATGACCAATATTTGGTAGTATCAAATCCTTGTGAAGCACTTCTAAAGAATGTTTTTCTTACATCATCCCAAGCATATATTGACCAATAGTTATTTGCTGTGGAATCAGTTTCTACCAACACGCTGAAGTTTCTTACAGTTACATTTGCATAGGTGTATTTTTCACCCGGGTTTGTAACCACAACAGCAACTATTCTTCCTTGGCCGTCGATGTGTGTAACTGCTTCTGCACCAACACCGTCACCATCGATTGTAACGCTTGGTCCTTGATATACTCCAGCAACTTCTTGATTGAACAATTGTTGTGGTCTATAACCAAAACCAGGATCAACAATATTAATTGAACTTATTTCATTATCAATGATGTTTGGTGTAAGTTCTGCTTTCTTAACTCTAACCGTTCCTACTGTTTCTAGATCGATATAATTTGTAACCTTCACGTCATAAAGATATAGACTTTCATCAGGCTGTTCATCTAGCAGATTTAAATATTCAAAGTATATAAAATCTGCAAACGGTTCCTTGATTAATATTTCATTTACGTGTTGGATTGATTGACCGAGTATCTGTTTTCTATTTTCAAACATGCTCTGTTTAGGTCTAAACGAAATACCATATTTTTGTTTATCAGGTAAGTTAGGATCAGGAACTCTATTACCTTCCTTATCATACCCTACCAAACTGTCAATCCATTTTCTTTCAAGTTTATCCGCAGGAACACTATCAGCAACACCTTCGGTTAACAACTGATATTCATTGTGTATTGCATTCTTGGCGGCAGAGTTTGTATAATATTCAATATTAAGTATTGTTTCATCCGAAGAAACAATATTTCTATAATTGTAAAAAATAATTTTGTTGCTATCAGCAAGAGCAACAAATGTATTTCCAACCGAACTTGGATCACTAATTGTTGTTGCAACTTCTGCTGCTGAAACTGTTCTTCCTAACACATTGCTAGGAACGGTCGTCTTTCCAACTACCCAATAGTAGTATAATGTTTCTGTAACTTCGCCAGTGTTAACATTTAAAAGTTGTTTTTCCGAGTATACAGTATCATCAGGATATAAAGGTTGTCCTGAAATTCCTAATCTGAGTCCTTCGTTAGTATCTGCAACCGATGCCCATTCGCTAGGTAATAATTTTGATTCAACCCATTCGTAAACATCTATGCTTGAACCTTCTGCCTGTCTACCCCAGTTTGCTGATCTGTAGGATGTATCTCCCTGTTCATAATTAATCCACTTGGCTGTTGAAAGGTTCCACCAAAGTTTTCCTACATTCTTTTTATACCAAGCAATTGAATCGTCAACAACAACATCTTCCGTTCCTAGTGTATACACGGCAGGATCATACGGAGTCTTAAAGGAAATATTTCTTTCCGCAGATGCTAAGATTTTCATCTTGGCAGGATCAACCATTTCAATATCTTGAATTTTTACATCACTGCCCTTATCATACAGTGCAATTCTCTTGATATTTTCAATGTCCACTGTCTGTGGTTGAATTCCTATTCTTTCTAAACTGTTTATGCCTGTCTGTTTCTTGAACAGTCTAGCCATACCAGTTTTGTCTCCGTCATAAGCAAGTGTTTCGTTGTGAGGAGCAGGAGTTATGTAATTAGGTGAACCCACCAATACAAGATCCGATGTGCAAGAAATGCTGTGTCCGAACGATTCGTTCAGTGATAGATCATCTTCTAATTTTTCAGCAAGGAAGTATCTATCCTGTTTTCTTTCAAACACATAAACTGCACCTGAATATCCATCCAGTGTCTTGAATGAAGTGCTTCCTTGATCAAATTGTGTTTGAGATCCATCAAATCTAATTGGCAGAGAGTAAGGACTGTTACTAGCACCTACAACTATTCTACTGGTATCATCTGAAATACAAATGCTCTGACCAAAGTATTCGTTTGGATACCTAGCATAACTTTCTATCTTTTGTTTTAGTCTAAATCCTGTGAATGTGGAATCCGATTCAAACTTAAACACATAGGCACTTCCTTGATTCTGGAAGTTTTTATCTGCTTTTGGACTGGTTACGACCAAAGTGTTTCCTGCATAATCTATGTCTAGAGCATAACCAAATAAATCACCGCTACTAATTGCTTCGGCTGTGCCGATATCATTAAACTCTTGTAGAGATTCTGTAGTAATTGTTTGTATTAATTTGTATATTCCGCTATCATTCTTCTGATAAACAAAAACTTTTCCAACAGCATCTGAAGAACTATCTCCAACGCTAATCCAAGGAAGACCATTTTCCGGTCTTTGGTTATAACTTCTAAGTGTGCTACCATCAGCAACTGCATCATCGCCTTCATTGACCAACTGATAATAACCATCCTCAAATTTTACTGTATCGCCTGCTGAATACTCAAAGTTTGCTTGCCACAAACCTCTGTAGTTCGAGAAGTATTGTCCGTCTGCTTCCGATGCACCTATAATTAAAGTGTTACCCGTATAATCCATTGCCAGTGAGCCACCGAACTTATCACCCTCACTTATTAATTCAGCAAGTTGTGTTGGACTTAAAATTCCGCCTGCTAGGGTGGAACCGTCGTCAACCAATGCAACGCTCTGTGGTAGGCTTGATGATGTATTGATTTCGTCTAATCTAATCCAGTCATTTGATTCCAGTGTTATTGAACTTCCATCGCCCGCATTATCTGCCAATGCTTCCCACAAATAACCTTCATGGTATACAACACTTCCTTTGGGATAGAATGTATTCTGTGTAACAACACCATCACCCGATCCTGATTCAGTTGCTACAAATTCAATTCCTATTGTATTTGAGTTTGCACCCATTTCCATGAAGTTGGTTGTTCCAACATAACTTATTGTGTAGGTTCTACCAACAAGTATGTCAACGGCATCAATCATACCGCCTGGCTCGTAGACTCCTCTGAAATTGTTATTGTTTATTAGATTCCATTCAAGTGTTGTGGAATCATATTCATAGATGTATGCTCTGCCCTTGTTATTATTCGTTCCTGGTGATGTAACCACCATGCTGTATTTTGTTCCATCTAGTGCCAATGCAATCTTGGAACCAAACAATTTATCAGAGTCTGGTCTTGGACTTACAAAACTTCCATGATAGTTCCACTGTTGAGCAGAGTATTCATACAAATCGATCATTCCCTGCTCTTCAAAGCCATCACTTGATCCAGTTTCCAGTGCTTCTATGTTATTAACTTCAACCCAATCTTCAGAGTAAACATTTATCGTGCTTCCATCTCCCACTATTGATTTGTTTGCTTTCCATAAAGTTCCGGCATACAACACAATATCATTAGCCGCATAATTTGCATTAGGCTGGAATGTTCCTTTGTAATTACTTGTGATTCCGCTTGCACGAGGTGAACCAATTGCCAACCACTTGTTATCAGGACTTAGTGCAAGTTCCTCACCAAATGTTCCTTTTACAAAATCAACAAACCCACTGAGTGGTTCTAGTATTTGTTTTGTTGACAACCCGGTATTTGTTTCAAAGTAACAAACTACTCTTTCGCTTCCTGGTATTGAAACAATGCTTTGTTTTTGTGCAGAAGCATATAAAACTTTATAACCAGTTCTTGAAGGAACAGAGACTCCAAACGATTCTATTAATTTTGGATCATACTGTTTTTTCTTTTCAACAACTTCCCATTGCTGATCATTATTTTTATCAACAAAGAGTTTTGATCCTTTTTCAAGAAGTGCAACTTTTTCCACATCCATTGAATTATAATCATCAAATCTCGCTGTTGTGAAAAGCATAGGATATGTTAAACTACTTGATTCAAATTCAAGATTGGGTGCTTCATCAACTTCAAACTGTAAACCAAACTCTCTGCTATAAGAACTACCGTCTCCAGTTCCTGAAATTATAGAAGTAACCTTATGGAATCCTTTTATACCATCAATGTTAACACCAATTATATCATCAACTGATAGGTTGTGTCTTTTATTAAATGTAATTGTTACTGTTGTTCCATCTGATTCTGCATGGACTATAGGAAGATCATAATAATAATTTCCTCTTAATACTGTCCATGACTGATTGTCAAAAGTAATCCATACATGATCATTATTGGAAAAATCATCTATGTTAATATTAAGGATGTCGTCTCTAGTTTTAACAGTATGCTCTGTTTGTCCTATCTTGACATATCCTGCTGTCTTGACAGGAAGACTATCATAAGAAACTTTATTAATAGCAGTCGTATAAGGAATAGGAGCAAAATTAAAATCTGCTTGATCTAGTCTGTAGTATCTATCAAGATAATCGCCCTGTTTATCTGATACCACAAGTATGGGCTGAGGATTCAATTCAAATTCATCAGTTTTTAAATTTAATTCAATATTCTTAGACTGATCACTTCCGCCAAACTCGCCCAGTTTAAACGCCCATTCTTCTTTTAATTCTACGCTTTGATTTCTTGAACGCCCAACCTTGCCAAATAACTTGACGATAGAATTTGATGTTCCTTTTTCTCTAACAAATCCCTGATACAATCTAAATTGTGTTGTATCATCTTCTGCTAGATTCTGTAGATATTCTCTTGTTTGATATCCAATGGTGTGTCTTGCTAGTTCTCTTTGACTCTGTCCAAGACCCTGCGACATAACATCAAAGTAATCTTCCATCTGATTAATTCTATAATCATAGTTAGGAATTAATTGTTTTTCGGGTGTGGAATCTAGTAATGTCCAACTGTCATTATTAAATTCCTGTCCGCTGGTATGATTCTTAATGCTTGTATAATTGTATGATTTATAGGAAACAATATCACCAAGTCTATAATCCTTATAAGGCTGCCATGATGCTATGTTTACATTATCAAACAAGAAACCCGGACTTGTATAATCTCCATCCCAGTCTACTGTTCTAAACCCTATACTTTTAATTCTTTCTTGTCTATAACCTGTTTTCTTGTCAAAGATAACATCATTGAAAACTGTTCTGTCATCAAACACCGTTACATGTTCTTTCAGAACATAATTCATCTTAAGATAATATATGCCCTGTGTCGTGTTAACTGTGTTAATAGTAAATGTTTGGAAATCTCTAGTTACATCAATATTCTTAGGATCTAATGGTTCACCATTATCCTTAAGAATGTTATATTCATAAAAACTATTAAGCAGATTATCAACAACACCGACAGGTGTTGTCACGGTTAATTTTTCCGCACCAGGACTCAGTGTAATCAATGATCCTACTGCCCAGTTCTGTCTTGTCCAGAACATAAATTCTTTACTTGCTGTTACCCAATCCTGGACTACTTGATTTTCTCTATTGTAGTTTTCAAATTTAAATCCAAGTGCTTCAAGATAAGCCTGATAACCTAACAAGAAATCTACAACATCCTGAACGCTGGTTAACTTGGTTCCGTAACTTATTTGTCTGATAGATGTTTTGTTAAAGTTTCTTCTTCTCTGTGCTTCAACCGCATTCTTAACCGGCAGTTGAGGTAGTTTTTGCCAATAACTTTTATCAAAAGTTGTATCACTAGTGTGTGTTGAAGTTGCTCTATAATAATCATTTCTATATTCAATTATGGAGCCATTATTATATCTTTGGTTGGCACTCCAGACTACAAAAGTTTCACTGACACCGCCAACGCTAATGACAGGATCCTTTTGATTAGGAATGGCATTGAAATAGTTAAAGTAAGGATTTACATCATCATATCCATTTACTACCCAGCCGCCTTCAGACTTTTCAAATATTACGCCACTGTATGCAATGCTGAGAATAGGAGCACTTACATTAAAGATGATATCAAAGTTTTCGCTAGGAATAAAAATACTGCTACTCGAAGAACTAGGGTTCTTGGAATCTAGTAAATATTTTTGCTGTTCCTTATCAACGAATCCAGATAGCCTGTTTGATAATTTAACATTTATATTATCCAACATTGCCTGTGCATCGGAAACTGTCTTTCCTGATGATTTTGAAAGTGCTGAAAGATAAAATCCTAAACCGCTAGTTAATGTTTCTCCGGCAACTGGTAATTTTAAGTCAGTTGTTCTTAAGAAATTATTCGTAACATTATCAACTATTTGATTGACTGCATTACGTTTTGTTTTTGCCTTATCAAAGTTGGCAATTATAAATTCAAATGGTCTTAATAAACAAAGAGCAATTGTTGTAACAAAAGGAAACTCGCTGCTTGATCTATAGGCATATTCAGCAGGTGATACATCGCCAAGTTTAAAACTTCCCTTATTGTTTATAAGGGTAAAGTTTGTAGCAATACCACTATCCAATGGACTTAAAAGATTTCCGTCACAATCAACCGGTATATGGTTTAGTATTGAAGACCTTGCATATCGTTTGACCGGTCCTGGATTTGGACCTCCTCTCACATAACCATCTCTGATGTCTTCCCATAAAATTAAGTTACCGCTAGTATATGGTGCTGGACCATATTCTTCTTCCCACCACGTAGGCTTTTCACTAAACCCAAGCATTTCCCATGGACAGCGATGTGGTCTATCTGTATCGTAAAAATACTTATAAACTCCTCTCCACCATCCTGGTAAATTTTCAGACTTGGTTGGATCTGCCATTTGCGAATAGGTATATGTAAATGGTTCGCCATCAACAAAGTATTCGTTAAGAGTGTATGAAAGGTTTGTGTTTGCTACCCATCTTAAAAATTCTTGATTGGTAACGCTATCAAATTCTTCTTTTGTAAACAATGCATTACCATAATATCCACCTAGACTATTATCAATGTCAAATACTTCATGATCATATTCGTTCTTGATGTTATTATAGATTCTGTATTCAAGTTCTAATAATAAATCATCTCTAAAGTCGCCATAGGCAATTATAATGCTACCATCGTGTCCTTGAATAACTTCCTGTGTCTCTCTATAGGTATCATCCATAAATTTCATAGGAGTATATTTCTTGTATAATCCTAATGACGTAGGTGTCGGTGGTATATGGCTGAACGATGTGGAAACATATTCTCTAATCGATAAAACATCTCCTTCAACTAAACTAGCGTTAATTGTTACATAACCAAACGTTGAATCAAACTCATAATCTCTTCCTGCAAGCAATTGTGTATCATTTAAATAGATATAAACTGCTTTTCTGCTAAGAGTTTCTAAATCAAATTTTTCATTTAGTGTAAACGTCTTGATGCCTGGATCTTCAACATTATAAGTAATCTCAGTAAATGCTCCACTACCAATCATATCAGAATCAGCAAACGGACTATTAATGCTCTTGGTTTTTGTTAGATCCTCAATTATCTTATCTACAAAATTTGCAGTGTTACCTTCGAATTCAATTTCAATTGCTTTCTTTAGAAAATTATCTTTAAAGATTGTATATTGTTTTTTAGCAAATTGTAATGCTTTAATAATATTATATTCTTTGTCTACAAGAATAGACAAAGCACTTGCACTGATACCACTGTGTTTTAAAAATCTCTTGCTGTGTTCTTGGAAATTTGATAAATCTCTTAGATTGGATCTTCCAGGAAGATTGCCTGTAAATCTAGTATCAAATTCTAAACCGCTCTTAACATGATCCAATGCTTCACCTAGTGTAAACTCATTTAGGTTTTCGTTTAAAGGATTCTTTTCAAGTCCAACTGGAATTTCGTAATATCCAGTATTAGGATTGACATCTGCTACAATTTTAACGGTTACAATATCATCAACTGCTAAAGTGTTATCAAACGTAAACGTTCCAGCATCTCTTGTGTAACTTTCAGTTTTCTCAGAGTTTACATAAACAACAATGCTATGCTCGTCTGGTAATTTGCTCCAGTCTACAGATGTTAGTGTGACTGAATTAGATTCGGTTTGAATTTTTGCACTATCAATAATAGGTTGTAGGAAATCTCTTTCAGTTTGTTTCCAACCGTTATCCAGGTCTCCATTAATTTTAATGTAACCTGTGTTTATATTTTTGGTTAGTTCCTGTCTATTCACGGTATAGACGAAGGAATCCACATCAAGGTTCCAATTGAATAAAATGTCTCCAACATTATCTATGTTTAGGTATGAAAGACTAAATCCTAGTTCGGAATCAACAACACTGTTACCTTTCTTATAACTTATTATTTTAGAACCAACAAATGTGCTTACAGGATATGTGTCAGCATCAGCGAAAGAAATTCCGTTGTCATCGAAAACATCAAAGAGAGGTTCTTGATTGACTGTTGTTTTTTCTTGGCTGCGTTTCCAACTAGTTCCATCGTAGTCATACATCTTGCCGGCATTCGCAGTTCCTCTACGAACCAGAACGCATTCGCCAATTATACTTTCAGCATCGTCTGCTTCTCTTAGGTTAATTTGTCTGCGACCATTTTGATTAATAAAATTCACCACATAAATTTTATTGTTTGTTAAGCCGTCTGTATCTGCCGTTACCAAGACTCTAGCGCCTTGGAACAGGAATTCACCGTCAATGCTGTATCCCGTGCTTCCTTCTATTGTTGAAAAAATATCCGTTGTATAATCGTCAACATAGTCAACAGTTGTCTTGGCTGTTGCTCCGTGATCAAACAACTTAATATTAGGATGGAATTCTATAATAGGACGCTTTGCTCTTGCAGTTTCTATAGAATCAAAATCTTCATCTCTAAGTTGATAAGCATTTTCTAAAACACTTCTATGGAACCAACGGTTATATCTACTCCATGGATTCGAATCCTTGCTGCTTCTGTTAATTGTGACATAATCTTTTATTGCAGGATATTGGCTTGCATCATCAAAAGGTTGTGTGTCAAATCCTTCGTTATCAAATAATATTTCAGGAACATCAGAAGTTACAATAGGTGGAACCAAATCAGCAAATCTAATTAGATGTATTTCTTTTCCAACGCCCTCAACTAACCACGTATCAGTAGCATACTTTGATGGTTCAACTTCACCTCTAAATTCTAGCACCATGCCATTGGAAAGTTCTATTCCGTTAGCACTCTTATACTGTTGCTTACCTATAATTTCTTTTTCAACATCTATATAGGTGTTTGAATCAATGTCTGCGATTACAAATCTTCCTAATCTATTAGGATCGAGCGAACTCTGGTAGAATATAGCATCCGGTGCATTTAAAGGAACTTCAAAAGTAAGTGTTCCTACTTCTACTCCGTTGTTCGTAACTCCATCATTATAGTTTAATGATTGAGAAGTTGCATTGTCATCAACCAGTTCCCAATCCTGTGTTTCTAAATCTATTGTCGAACCGTCGCCTGCAATGACTTCGTTTTTTGCACGCCATAATTTATTATCATAAACAGCAAGATCTCCTACCGCATATGTTTTCAACGGATCATAAATTAAAGATCCAGTATCATAATTTGTTCTAAGAGTAAAACCTTCCTTGGGGCTGTTTACTTCAAAAATATATTTTTGACCTCTATACAGAGTAATTGTTGGATTGCTGCTAACTCCATCTGGTGTTAATACCCATGTTGATAAAGGTCCTTGGTTTACCTTATAGGTGCTAACAACATCCTTTGTTTGTCCATAAACCGGAATAGAAGGAGGTCCTGCTGGAACCCAATAATATTCTCTATAGTTTACAAACTTGTCCCAGTCAATTGGAGGATTCCAACTGTAGTGTTCCTGGTATGTTATCTTGTCGTCTCTTTCGCTGGCGTTACCAAAATAATTTAAAATGTTTCTAAAATCTAAATAGTCATAGAACTTTTCAATTTTTTGATCTTGCTCAACCGTTACTCCCGGTTCCAGTTGATATCTGCTGCGTAGAGTCTCATCAGTATCTAAATATACATCAGATCCCTTGTATGTTTTTCCATATCTCTTACCAACATATCCACTTAGTTTATCAAGCGATCCAGGCTGTATAAGAGGATCAACTACGCCAGATAAAAACTTTGAGTTTGTATCTGTTTGAAACGTCTTAGGTAAAAAGTTTTCACTTTTTCTAATCGGTAGTTGACTGTTAGGGTAAACTTTATCTGCCATTATGTATTACTCACTACTGAACTTGAACCAGCCTTGATTTCAGCAGCGGTAATGCTTGCCACTATTTCTATATCATCGACTGTGGCGCCACTAACAAAAATTTCATCCGGTTTGCTTTGAATTTCAAACAGGCTTCCAAATGCTTGAGATTGTTGTCTTGGTAAAATAACAAAATTAGTAATATCCGGAGATACAGAGTTTATCACATATGTTGTTAATTCACTTAGATAAAATCTATCTCCAAAGTCCCAATTGTTTATAGCGAAAAATTCGTTTATGGCATTTACAATTCTTACCTTTAGATTATTATCGTTTAATGTTTTATTAGGATTCTTAACAACCTTAAACTGTGCCTGTAGTTTTTCAACGGCCGTGCTACCAAACAAAACTTTATACTTGACAGGATGATAAATTATTTCATCGCTGATTGTTTTAATGGAATTTAGACTGGAACCAAAATCAACTCTTAGACTATCAGTTGTAGGAGCATCTGGTTCTGTTGTTGCACCTGCAAGATAATTTCTATATGAATTATCATATGACTTGGTTAAAATATAAAGATCCACAATGTTTGTAACGCTAGGATCGATTCTTCTATCCTCGCTCGCAGCATGTGTATATTGAAACTTAATATTTTTTCTGCCGATGTTTGCTCTGTATTTGCTTTCTAAAACTAATGTATTGGTCGTTCTATCAACCCTCTTAACTCTGTTTTCTGCAGAATCATAAAAGTAAATTAATTGGCCATCGTCATAATCATTTACATTTACCAAAGATTCTTTTTGTTTTATTAGAATTGTATCTTCAGCATTTTCAATAAGAGTGTAAATTGTAGTTCCGTATTCATCCTTTGTTTCTTCAAAGAATAGATAGTTTAGATCAAGGTCTTCGCCAACAATTCTTTTAAATGAATCTGGATCATCAACAACACCATCACTGTCCGAATCACTAAACGCTAATTTTATTTCCTTGGTGCTTTCATACCCGTCATCAAATAAAATAGTGTCCGAGATTTCAAAATCAAAATCTTTCTTTAGTTCCGAGGATCCATTGCTTTCTGAATTTATTCCTAGAACGCGAACCTTATCCTTAACCAACTCACCTGTTAAATTATTGTATGCTTTTTCGTTTTTATCAAAATAAAATCTATTCTGCTCAATGCTACCAAACACATAATCCAACTTTCTAATTCTTACAACGTATTGATCGTTATCCTTAACAAAGGCCATAACCCACGAAGCATCAAGATTTTCGTTTGTTATGTCTCCTGCCTTACCTAAACTAAATGCTCCTGTTAAATCCAAGTTTTGTGTTTGGATTATTTTCCATTCGCTTGTGGTATTGTCATATCTTAAACCAAAGTTTTGATTGGCAACCAATTGATTAACCATTGCTGATTCTAAAGAAGAATTTAAATCATTAATAAACTTAGGAACAATTTCGGTTGCAATTGCTCCGGTAGGAATATTATCATTAAATGTTATTGGTCCAAGTCCGGAAGATAATGTTCCGCGGCCTGCGTTTGTTCCATCGCCGGATATCTTAACCACTCTGGTCCACAAATAACTTGTTTGTTCTACATCATTTGCATCAATGGTTACTAACAACCCTTTCTTAAATGCATATCCTTCCGGTGCTTCAAATTTAATGTTTGCACCAACTGAAAGATACTTCAAACTGTTTGTGGTATAGGTTCCTACTTTAAGTAAACTGCTATCAGTGGCATTCGTAAAATAACCAGTTCCTATATTGATATCATTTGTTACCGCTTCCCATAAGGTATTTCTCTCACTAAAAAGAATATTAGGAAACTTTGTAAGATAAAAATTATAAACATCAGTGCTATTGAATACCGGTTCAACGCTATTTCTAATAAAGTTTATTATGTCAGTTCTATTTGTAAACTTAAAGTTAAGAGTTTTTTCACCTTCTTCTTTATAGATATAACCGTCGTCTGCAAAAACATTTACAGAACTGTATTTTCCACTTGCATCTATAATATCAAAATTTCTAGAAACTCCACTGGATGTTCTATTAATTGCTTTTACTTTTAGAATATTCTGCGAACTGGATAGTGGTGCTAGATTATAATCCTCACCAGTAACCATTCTATTTTGTGTATAATACTGTGCCGGTGCATTTCTTCTAATTGTATCAACGGACTCAGTAGCCGAAGCAGAAGTAACGCTGTATTGTAATCCCATTCCTATTGTAAGTGTATGAGCAACTCCTGCCTTGTTGGTATAACTTACGTTGATGCTAATACCTTTCATTTCGTTAGGAGCAATTACATAATTTAAACCATTACTGACTCTGTAGTAGGTTCTAAAAGATCCCTGTGGTAAATTTCCATACACACCATCGGCGAAAACTAAATCCACCGTATCGTTTTGTTTTGTTGCGACCGAATAGATGTTTTTAATATTACCTATTAAACTGTTATAGGCAATGTTATTACCTGTTAGCGTTGAAACCTGTGTCCACTGTTCTTGCTGTGCGCCAAGCGAGTTTAATTTAAATAACCAAACGTCATTATTATTAATATTCTGGCTTTCAACTGCTACCGTTTCATTTGTGGTAGGTGTTTGAATTGTAAAGTCAGCAAGTTCTAAACTTCCCTGCTTGAACATTAGATAGAAACCTGTATTGGCACTTCCTGCTCCCTGTCCATCCTGTCTGTAGACAAAACCTAATTGGTTGCCTGGAGTTGGTGCTTCTTCATAAATTTCTTCTGCATCCTTAAATGATGTGCTTACCAGTTCAAAGGACATTGATCTTCCTGCTACTGATTTTGAAAATGTGTATAAAGGAACATCAGTGGTTGTTGTTCTAAATCTGTATTGTTCTGTTGGAATTCCCTGAATGGTTGCAGAACCTTGGCTTCTTCCAAACTCAGTGTTGTCAGACATTGCTGTGTTTAGAATTAATATAAACTGTTCTGCCCAGTTTGAGTTTGAAGGATCATTCCATCTAACTGTTTGCTGTGATAGATCTCTACCATTGCTATCAGTAATGCTTTCAGTTGTTGAAACTGAAGTAAATTTTAATAGGCCCTGTGCAGCAATATTACGCTTTGCATTGTATGAAAGCATTCTTGCAATTCTTAAAACACTTTCCTTCTTTTCTGCTAATTCAATAAAATTTTCTCTGCTGGCTAAATCAATCCTAAATGACAGGCTCTGTCCCAGGAAGGCGACAGCATCTATGAGCGCAAGATATTCAGAACTTTCAATGTAATCGTTAAAATCTTCTGGATAGTTTTCACGCAGATATGTAATGATAACCCTGCGTAAATTTTCAAAATCGTAGGACTTGAAATCCGCATTTTTAAAGGTTTGATATATGCGTTTCCAGTCTTCGTTGAGTATTAAATTAGTCTGTCTATCAGTTGTGCTCATTTGCTAATCCTATTGTAATATTTAGCACTATTCATTAACTGCTTACTTTATAACCGAGTTATTTCTGTCAAAGTCAAAGGTCATTCTTTCATTAACATTGAAAGGAATGTATACTATATCTGCTTGAATTCTCATGCCCTGTTCAGTGCTATCTACCTGGACACTGTTTACCGCAATCCTAGGATCGTAGTTTATTATGGTTTCCACATCCTTGCTTATCATGGTTTTAACTTCTTCAGTAAACTGTTCAAATATCATGTCCCAAATAATCGTTCCAAACTCAGGATTTTCTAACTTTTCACCCTTTCTAATATAGAAATGATTGATAATGTCCTGTTTGACTAGGTCGAGATCATACAGTTTAAATCCTTTCGCTGATTCAGAAGAACTAAATCCTTTGTATGTAAAAGAACTTGTTCCCTTATCTCCGACTGATGCTTTGTTAACAGCAACCTTTGTTTGATTGTATAGTTTGTTGCTCATGTTACTCCTCCGTTCCTATTTCCCTATCTGTAAATGTTGGTGTCTGGAACGCAGGTGAATTGTTTTCGTGTTGCGCCCAAGGCTCGTGCATAGGAATTCTTTTCATTATAGATTTAATAGATCCAGCCTGATATTGTGACATTGCCCAGCCTGCATCTGTATTTGTGTAAATGTTTTGATGAATGGATAGACCCGCAATAGTTTTTGCACTATCCGCAGTCCTAGCATCCGGACCATTCATGTGTATCTGTGAGGCAGTTTCAATGTGCTGCCCTGTGCTTAAAATTTCTGTGTTAGCACCAGCAGTAAGAGAAGTTCTCAACCCTGTCTTGACATCAAGATTAATTGCCTGTTCTATTCTCGTATTTCCTATCACATTAATATCCAAATCGCCAGCGACTAATACATCCTCTGAATTTTTATAACTTCTTGTTTCAATCTTACCATTTGCACCTATCAACAGGTTCATGTTAAAAGCACTTTCAAATTGTATTCTGCCCGCTTCTTGATTACCAGCGGTATTAATTTTAGGAAGAGGATTTCCTTGGTCATCCATTCTATGTGCATTTTCCTTGCTGTCATATTCGGCAGTTGCTTTCATGCTTATGTTTCTTCCTGCTTCAAGATTAATATCTCTATCTGCCTTGATGTTTAGATCAGTTTCGGTATGAATGCTAATGCTATCCGCTGAATAGATATCAATCTTTCCATTACTTGTAAGTTCTAACCAAGCAGAGCCTTTAGAATTTCCTATGTAGATTAAATCTTCAGAATTATGAAGAAGAATCTGATGTCCTGTTCTTGTTCGTAATCTCGTGTATTCATTTACAGGAATAGTCGGACTGCCTTTTTTATTTGTTTTTTCACCAGTTCCAACAATTTCCTTATTCAATACATCCACGTATTCAACAGGACCTTCACCAGCAGGTGTTGTTCTAAGATATCTATCGTCTCCATCATCAATTACAAATTGTGATCCGCCTAGTCTGCTTACTGGAACACCAGACAACGATTGATTATCTGCTGCACCGATATTCATTCTCTTGGATCCGTCTCTCCAGTCCAATGGTCCTGGTGTGCTAATTCCAAAAACGGCATTAGGTGTTGAGCGCCTTGCCGTTGATGTTGACGTTCCTCGAATTGTATCTTCTAACGTTCCTTGCTCCAAGAAATGATCAGCAATTGGATGAACGGGTTTCTTGATTAGTTCCGCATTCTTTTCGTTATCCTGAGAATTAAATCTTTTGTTTATTTCTCCTACGGGCAAAGGCTGTTTTGTATTATATTTTTTCTTATCAGCATCTGTTAAATCTACTTCTGTGGTTGCTCCTATGGCGGGAACCATGTGGTTAGCAAAACTAGGTGGCAAACAAGCAAACCAATACCCCTCTCCTGGATCTCCATCCACAAACACACACATTACAGTTACACCAACGTCCGGTGGAACAAACCACATTCCATATGATTTTTGTGTGTCATTAAAATCTGTATTATTTCTACCCATTGCTTCAAATGGGGTATAACCAAAGAATGGTGATGCATAGTTTACAATATATGATTGTCTATCAGAACCTATGTCATTTCCTTGATCCTTGAGCAGTGTAACTTTTAGTCTACCATTGAATGTAGTATCCATTACACTAACAACCTTGGCGAGATATACACCCGTTCCAAGCGAAATGCCTAAGGATTCTTTTCTAGGAGTTCTTCTTTGTATTGCCATTTAAATCTTATCCTTATGGTCCATCAATATCAATATTAAGACCACTCACACTACCGTCTGTTTCATTTCCTTGTGTTCCCGCAGGAATGGTGTCAGTTGCTGATGAACTTGTTTTTTCCGAAGGATTATCCTTGGGTTTAGATTCACCACCAATTTTAACTTGTGTTGATGTTTGTTTGTTAACCGTTGTTGTTTTGCCGTCAAAGTCTTGAGGCTGTGCTTGCATTCTAACGCACTGCAAGGTCTGTGTAAATTTACCACTTTCAAAATGGCTGATGCACTTATACACTCTGTATACTCCACTAAAAGGACTTTCCTTATCCTTGTAGGAAAATTCTATCAAGCCTCTTTTTGTGTTGATATCCGCAGGCGTTCTAAAACTTATGTAGATATAGATATCGCTACCTTCGTAGTTCATTGTGCCATCTTCTGTCAACTGGCTCGAAGTGTCGGATTCCTTCGCAAAATAATTTGATAAGCCGCTATCAACTAACCAGAACGTATCACCAACAATATCTAAATCTACCTTTACCAAGTCAGCACTGGTAACATTTATAAATGCATTCTGAAAATTTTCTGCTACCTTTTGTTCTACATTTGTTGAACCGGAACCGCCCTTCATCATGGAAAACATTCCAGGATCTTTCTTGATCTTACTCTTACCAAGATTGGCAGTTTGTGCTTTCTTTTCTTCACCTTCCTGCGTTTTTACTTCCTTGGCTGTTTGTTCCTTGACACCCTTGTTATCCATGTTCTGTTCATTTTTAGTTTTTGATTCCGTTGCAGGATTCGCTCCTGAATAGAACAAATAGTCAATTTTAATTTCAAAATTTAGAACGTCAACATTTTGCCCTGTGTAGATATAATCATATCTCTTTACAATTTTTCTTTCTAATTCTGCTAGGCCAGGCGGAACTGCATTTGGATTTCCAAACACACTAGAATGGACCTTGAAAGGAACAACTCTAAAGGTATATTTTTTTGCAAAATCACCAATTAGATCATCGTATTCTAAAAATTCTACCTGAACGTCAATCTTAAACCAGTTTATAAAACCGTCTGCTGTTAGAGATTCTTGCGTTGCTTTTTTGGCATACGTCGAACTAAGAATAACTTGCGTGATGATATCTGTTAATTTTTGACTCTGCATAAAATGGAAGGATCTTGCCTTTTCATCTATCTGCATCACACCGCGCTTAACTCTTCCTGTTTCTTCATCGATAACATCCTTTTCATCCTTGAATGGAAAGTTACCGCCTTCGCCCACATCAAATCCAAAATCTGATTTTGCGATTGCATTATTACCAATGTTCTTGTTTGTTGTGTTTAACTTTTTACCACTACTAACAGAACGTCCAGGAGGTCCACCCGGAGTAACAGTTGCTCCTTGATCCGATTGGGTGTTATCGCTTCCTTCATGAGAAATAAAATCACTGGAAGATTCCGGAAACTGTATTTCGTAAATGTCCTTAATTTTATACTTGCCTTCGTTAACCAGTTGCTGCTCGTTGTCATTCAAAAGTTTTACAAGACTCTTCTGTCCTGTTGCTAGAACATCTCTCACTGTTCCTCTTTCATCAGGATCTAGAGCAGTGTCTGTTGATGAATCTGTTGTTGCCTGAATGTTTATGTCAGTCCAGGCAGTATCAACAGTATCTGCATAACCTTGGTGATTGAAAGGATATGCTTCAACCGCATACTTACTTCCGGTCTCATCGACATTGAATGTAACTTTTTTTAATTTAACAACAAAAAATTTGGGTTTAATTGTTTTGATAACCTTACCATCTTCGCCATATCCAACTAGATCTAATTTTAATAGGAAAGGCGAATCGAGATAGTTTACATATCCTGCTTTAATTGCCGCAACCTGTAAGGTCTGCAATAATAATCCCATGCTGTAAGGTTCCATGATATCAAATGTAAATGATATAGCATTCTGGTTTCCAGTTTTAGTATTGGCAGCAACAACTGAAGTCATTTCAAAATTGTCTATGTAGTATTCCGGTGTTCCGAAAGCCGTTGCGGTTCTGTATTGATCTCCTCTACCAGCACTTGAAAAAATTATTCCGCTTTCCAGTGTTGTTGTTTTTTCTCCTTCGAATCCTCCATCGTCATCAACAAATTTTGTTTTAACATCAAACGATTGACCTCCAAAGGATAATCCATTTGCATTCCTATAAGAAAGAGGATTATTAAATTGCTGCGGTGTAAGAACCGCCAGCGTCCATAAAGGAGAATAGGAAGCAAAAGTTTCTAATGGATTCCGTATGATGTTTTCTAGATTTGATCCTGCCACTCCGCTTGTTGATGCGTTGGTATCAGGCTTTATGGTTGACTTACCGTTTACAATTTCATTAACGGCCTTATCGCTTTCACTCTTAGATAGGTCGACTATTCCCTGGGGTATTGCTGTTTCTGCTTTAGTAATTTGATTGGGAGAGCCGTCAGGCTTTTTATTTTGGTATCTATCTAATTGTTCCTGCGTTCCGTATATTCTTACCGTTCCGCCACGCTTCTGCACGTCAATATAAGACTGTGTTCTGTCTATATTTCTGCTTCTCGTATCTAATCGACCGGATGCGGTTTCTACTAGTCTGCGTTCAATGAATTCGGCTTCAGCCACGTTAAACTCCTAAATATCTATTTAAATTAGATTTCTTAGGAATATAAATTTTTGTTCCTGGCTCGAAATCAAAGATTGGATCGCTGATTGTTTCCATGTTTCTTTGAACAAACACCCACCATAGTTTAGGATCACCATAAAGATCATAGGCCAACAAATCTGGTCTGTGCTTATATTGATTTTCTATGGTATAAAGATAATCATCCTTTTCAGCAGGAACTGGTCTGATGTTGAGCAGTTCCATGTATAGATTATTTTGCTTGGTTGTTGCCCACGGTGAAGATTGACTGTATGTTGCCATATTAAATGTATCCTTGTCCTGTTGGTGTCTTTAATGATCCTTTTGCATAATCCTGTAGGCTGAACTGTCTTAGGTTTCTTCTGTTGTATACAGGAGTTAGCATTACGGTTATGCTACTAATGATAGGCACCCATGTTGCACTTCCGGTCAATGAACATTTAACATAGTTCACATCCTCTGGTAAATCAACCGAAAAACTTTTTATAACAACAGGAACATTGTCAAAAACATTTGCGCCGTAACCATTTAATATACATATTACCGGAGGTGCGCCAACATTTGCTCCTTTACCAAAGAACATTTTTGTTGCTGTTCTAAAGAAAGTTGTTGCGGCAATCCAATATTCAGCATCCATTTCTGTTTCAGCGGTAAACTTGCCGGTAATCGATATGTCATCTACCTGGCTGTTTTTGTATGCCTGGAATGGATAGTTATTATGAACTGGATCTATCGAAGAATAATTTGCCTTGGTTGAAAATGTCACCTGTGGTTGATAAGGAAATACCACACCGCCATTTTTAAATCTAGAAAAAAGAGGACTGCCAAAAATGCTCCAATCACAATTTATTCTTACACGCCAATCATTTCCTGTTTGTGGCGATAATTGTATTGGAGATCCGGACTGTTCAAATAATTCACCATCCTTGGGTAAATTTTCTCCTCTCTTGAGACTAAGGAAATCATTAAGTGCACCAGCGGCCTTGGAAATATCTTTAGCGACTGATTTAAAACCGCCTGCTAGGCTTCCACCTGTTAAATCACTCAAGGAAGATGTTATATCGGATCCGGTTAATGCACCGGCTGCGGCTCCTCCTATTGATTTAATTTTATCTCCTATCGCTGTTGCGCCTGCTGCTGCGGCTCCAATATTGCCTGTGTTAGCAGCCAAGGATGTAATTGAGTCAGCACCAACCTGTGAAGAGATCACCGACGATGCCTTGCCCATTGCCGTTCCTGCATCAGCAATAAGACCTTCCGCCGTTGCTTGGTTTAAACCACTTCCAATAGCACCACCGAACTTTCCAACCGTTTCATCTATCTTTGCTTTTTCCAAAGCGTTTTCAATTTGAGGAACAGATGCTTCGGCGGCCTGTATCGCTTCTGTGGTTGCTGTTGTTATTTTAGCAACTAATGTTGAAAGAGGGTTTATGCTTAACATTTTGGTAAAATTTCCTTATCTTTACTCTATTTATTTCTTTCATTATATGCTATTATAATAAATATTAGGAGAACGTTCACAAATTATGAAAAAAATCAAATATCTTACAAACAAGGACCTATTGGCAGAAATACACCGCAGTAAAAATACATTTTGCTCCTATGTAGACCCTGAATATCATCAATATGATGTAATACTGCCAAGTCTAGAAAAAATCAACATAAGAACCATTGCAGAAGCGAAAAGAAATCGTGCTGCAAGGATCGCAAAACAAAACCACGAAGCAGCCGTAGAAGCGGCTGGTAAAAAGATTCCAGCAAAACAGTTTGAAATTGATTATCGAAAGATGCAGAAAGAAGACTTGGTCTTTCGAATTATGACTTTCGAACACATTCCAGAGGACCTAACACGCAAGAAAACAAAGAAAACTGTTGCTGATAGGCACGTTAAGGTTAACTTTCCACCATTCCAGCATTGGAAGTTTGATGAAAAGGACAATCTTATATGCGTGGGCAAGAGCCATTGGGAAGGTGGAATGGAAAATGGTTTCTTCAATCCCAAGGCGGGCAAGGCAACAGATGATCTTGCAAGAATGTGGATGAAACTGTGTGATCGTTATGCTACCCGTGGCAATGTCCGCGGTTATACCTATAACGATGAAATGAAAGGACAAGCAATACTGCAACTTGCACAAATTGGTTTGCAGTTTGATGAATCAAAATCACAGAATCCATTTGCCTATTACACTGCGGCTGTAACCAATTCATTCGTTCGTATTATTAATATTGAAAAACGCAATCAAAATATTCGTGATGACATATTGGAAATGAATGGAATGAATCCAAGTTGGACTCGGCAGGAACAGGGTCGACAATGGGTTACAATATCCGCGCGGTGAAACGAAAAAAGAAGACTCTTGACAAATATCAAAACATCCATTACAATATAGTAAGGAGTAAAAATGCCGTTATTTAAAAAAGCAGCCTGCTTTACAGACATTCATTTTGGAATGAAGAGTGGAAGCAGGACACACAACATTGATTGTGAAGAATTTGTAAAATGGTTTTGCGAAGAAGCAAAAGCCGCTGGTGCTGAGACCTGTATCTTTTTAGGAGACTGGCACCATAACCGTGCGACTACTGATGTTAGCACAATGAATTACACAGTTTCCAATCTAGAAAGACTAAACGAAACTTTTGAAAAAACCTACTTCATGGTTGGTAACCATGATTTATTCTACAAGGACAAGCGTGAAATTAACTCCATTGAGTTTATGCGACTGTTTCCTAACATCGTTCCAATCACAGAACAACTAACAGAAGGTGAAGTAACACTGCTTCCTTGGTTAGTGGGAGATGAGTGGAAGGAAGTTAAGAATATTCAAAGCAGGTATGTGTTTGGTCACTTCGAACTACCATACTTTAAGATGAATGCAATGGTTGAAATGCCGGATCATGGAGAATTGCAGCCGGATCATTTTGTAAATCAGGAGTATGTGTTTAGTGGACATTTCCATAAACGCCAAACCAAAGGCAATGTAACATACATTGGTAATGCATTTCCGCACAACTATGCAGATGCATGGGACGATGATCGCGGAATGATGTTGCTTGAATGGGGCGGAAAGCCTGAATTCAAAACATGGGAAGGACAACCTGTATACAGAACTTTTAAACTTTCACAATTGTTAGACAAACCAGAAGATCATCTAAAAGAAAAGATGCATGCTCGTGTAACAATTGATGTTCAAATTACATTTGAAGAAGCAAACTTTATTAAGGAACAGTTTATTCCGCAATTCAAACTGCGTGAACTAATGTTGATTCCAGAAAAGGTAGAAGTGGAATCAAATGTTGATCCTATTGACCTTTCATTCGAAAGCGTTGATACAATCGTATTAAATCAGATTGAACAACTAGATAGCGAAACGTATGACAAGCGTATGCTGACGGAGATTTATCGAGATCTATGATAAAAATTAAAAATATTACAGTCAAAAACTTTATGAGCGTGGGCAATCAAACCCAGGCCATTGACTTTGACAAAGGCGAACTTACTCTAGTTTTAGGTGAAAACCTAGACTTAGGCGGAGATGATAGCGGTTCCAGAAACGGCACTGGTAAAACCACTATCGTCAATGCTCTAAGTTATGCAATTTATGGCAACGCCCTTACAAATATCAAGAGAGATAATCTTATTAACAAGATTAACGGCAAGGGCATGCTGGTTACCATTGACTTTGAAAAGGATGGTATTGAATATTCCATCCATAGAGGAAGAAAACCCAACGTATTAAAATTCGCAGTTAATGGAACTGAACAGGAACCTACTGATAATGACGAAGCGCAGGGTGATAGCAGAGAAACACAAAAGGCCATTGAAGATTTATTTGGCATGAGTCATGATATGTTCAAGCACATTCTTGCACTGAACACTTATACTGAACCATTCCTTTCCATGAAGAACAACGATCAAAGGATGATCATTGAACAACTGCTTGGTATCACGCTGCTTTCTGAAAAGGCAGACGGCCTTAAAGAAAAGATGCGTGAAAATCGAGATGCGATTAACGCAGAAAACACAAGAATTGAAACTGTCAAGGCAAGCAATGAAAGAATACAACAGAATATCGAAAGCCTTGAACGCAAACAGCGACTGTGGGAAGATAGCAAACAACAAACTATTAAAGAATTAGAAAAAAACATTGCTGTCTTGGAAAAAATTGACATTGAAGCAGAAATTGAAGCACACAAGTGTTGGGAAACCTTCAACGACAAGAAAAGAAAACTGGAAGAAGCACAGCGTTGGATGGCATCAATTACTGCCGATAATGAAAAGCAGGAAAAATTAATTGTCAAACTGGACAAGGAAGTTGATCTGTTAAAGGAACACAAGTGCCATACCTGCGGACAGGAACTACATGATGCGCAACAGGAAGAAATTTTAAAAAACAAGGAAGAACAAAAACAAGAAGCGGCTCTGCATATCCTAACCAACGAAACACAATACGCAGAACACTCAAAAGTTGTAAGTGATATCGGAGAACTAGAAAATTGTCCAGTAACACAGTATGATAGTGTTGAAGAAGCATACAACCACAGGAATACTGTTGAGAGTTTACAGAAGGAACTAGGACAGAAAAAAGAAGAAACTAATCCTTATGCGGAACAAATAGATGATCTTAAGGAAACTGCACTACAGGAAGTGAGTTTTGACGCACTGAATGAACTTACAAAGGTAAAGGATCATCAGGATTTCCTATACAAACTTCTTACAAACAAGGATTCTTTTGTGCGTAAGAAGATCATCGAACAGAACCTAGCATATCTAAATCAACGCTTAACTTACTACTTGGCAAAGGTAGGATTACCGCACATTGTTGAGTTTCAGAACGATTTAACGGTGATTATTACACAACTAGGACAGGACTTAGACTTTGATAATCTCAGTAGAGGTGAACGAAATAGGCTCATTTTAAGTCTAAGTTGGGCATTCCGTGACGTTTGGGAATCATTATATCACGGCATTAATTTACTGTTTATCGACGAACTTGTAGATAGTGGTATGGATAGTGCTGGTGTTGAGAGTTCAATCGCAATTCTCAAGAAGATGACACGTGAAAGAGACAAAAATGTGTTCCTAATTTCGCACAGAGATGATCTCGCAGGACGTGTGAACACAGTATTAAAAGTAATCAAGGAAAATGGATTTACTTCATACTCAAATGATGTTGAAATAATCCAATAGGCAAATGGCAACCGACAGTCACGATAAGATGATCGAAGCATTCCAAAACTACTTTAAGTGGCAGGAACGCTTTGAGTATCATAATTCGGACGAAGCCGGAATCAAGGCTCGATTTTGGTTGTCAGAGATACGTAACTTTGCAAGTGTAAGGCGAACAGAAATTCAGAATAAGAGGCAGGAAAGAAAGGAAGCCAGAAAAGGCATGGTAGGTCGTCCATCAAAAGTAAGTAAGAGTGATGGACAAACCGAGTTGGACACATAAAGGCGAAACTATAGAAAGTATTCCAGATGAATATGAGGGTTTCGTTTATCTCATTACCAACAAGACCAACAACAAAAAATACATAGGCAAGAAACTAGCCAAATTTAAAACTTCGAAGCCACCTCTCAAAGGCAAAAAGAATAGACGCAGAGGCTATAAAGAATCAGACTGGAAGGAATATTGGGGTTCTTCCGATAGACTACAGTCCGATGTAGAGGAACTAGGGCCAGAAAACTTCACAAGAGAAATACTTTACTTTTGCACGAACAGGGCAGAAATGAGTTATATTGAGGCAAGGGAACAGTTTGATCGTAGAGTTCTCGAAACTGACGATTATTACAATGGCATTATTAATGTTAGAGTAGGCGGTTCAGATAAATTGCGCAAGGCACTCCTAGAAAGACACATCAAAGACAAGGCTTAACATAGCAACATGGTTTGGTCGGGGCTGCTCGACCCATCTTGAGGACGCCTGCCGCTTGGGCAGTGTGCGTTCAGATACTGGTGCGTTGCAAGGATAATGCTAACTCAGGCATAAAAGATGTGGCTCTGTGAAAAAGATACAACCACAAAGCAAGTGATTTCGACTGTTAGGGATTAACTGCTTTCCGCGGATATTGCGAATGCTGAAGTAGGGGGTTGACGGTCTGCCGCCTCCG
>Ga0181592_10000198_pt1 | contig 43234 bp, 42 predicted proteins | sample 071ome_20_FD_133755 | JGI IMG/M metagenome (GOLD analysis project Ga0181592, IMG submission 133755) | Coastal salt marsh microbial communities from the Groves Creek Marsh, Skidaway Island, Georgia - 071412BT metaG (megahit assembly) | ecosystem: Environmental > Aquatic > Marine > Intertidal...
AAACTCAACGAGCTTTTAATTCAGAGAGGTGAGTTTCAGTTGTAAAAGCAAGCTGTCTTTTGAACAGATCCTTGATCAATTGTGTAGCCTCAAACTTGATTTTTAGGAGTTTATACAAAAAGCCCGCTAATACAGGTTTTTTTAAATAAGGAGAAAAGATGGAAACCTATCTTAGTTATATACTTGCACTAATTGCCCTAGTTATAGGAATTGTGCTCGGTGGATTTTTAAAAAAGGGAAAGCACACACGCCTGTTGGAGTCTGCTCAAAAAGAAGTAGATGAAATGAAACAAAAGGCGCAACTTGATGCTGAGGCAACTAAAAAAGAAAAAATGCTTCAAGCGAAGGAGCATTTTATTGAACTCAAATCAAAACACGAAAGTGAAAAACACCAAAGAGAAAAAAGAATAAGCGAAATTGAGTCCAAAGTTCGTCATTTGCAATCTGTGGCTCAAAAAGAGGTTGCTAAAAACACTGAACTACAGCGAAAACTTGAGCAGCAGTCGGATAAACTAGAAATAGGACAAAAAAAAATAGCAGTCAAAGAACAGGAGTTGGAGGATAAAATTCAAATTCAAATTTCGAAATTAGAAGCACTTTCAAGTCTCTCAGCTGAAGAAGCTAAAGCAGAAATAATAGAGAGTTTGAAAGAAAAAGCAAAAACAGAAGCCATGGCTTTTGTTCAAAATAGTGTAGAAGAAGCCAAACTCACTGCTCAACAAGAAGCTAAAAAAATTATAATCAATACCATACAGCGTATAGGTACAGAAGAAGCTATCGATAATTGCGTCTCTGTTTTTAATCTAGATTCTGATGATATTAAAGGAAGGATTATAGGTAGAGAAGGTAGGAACATACGCACTTTAGAAGCTGAAACCGGGGTGGAAATTATCGTAGATGATACTCCTGAAGCGATTATTTTATCCTGCTTTGATCCGGTTCGTAGAGAAATTGCTCAACTATCATTACACCGTTTAGTAAGTGATGGTAGAATTCACCCCGCTAGAATAGAGGAGGTCGTTCAAAAGATTAGCAGACAAATCGAAAATGAAATTATTGAAATAGGGAAAAGGACGGTTATAGATTTGGGAATTCATGGTCTTCATCCAGAATTGGTTCGTATCGTGGGTCGGATGAAGTACCGCTCTTCTTATGGACAAAATCTATTACAGCACTCTAGAGAAGTTGCTAAACTATGCGGAGTGATGGCTTCGGAACTGGGATTAAATCCCAAATTAGCGAAACGTGCTGGTTTATTACACGATATCGGTAAGGTTCCTGAAGAAGAAGCGGAGACTCCTCACGCACTTTTAGGAATGGAATTGGCTGAAAAATATGGAGAAAAAGCAGACGTCTGCAATGCCATAGGTGCGCATCATGATGAAATTGAGATGAATTCATTACTCGCCCCCATAGTACAAGTTTGTGATGCTATTTCAGGAGCACGTCCAGGTGCTAGACGTCAAGTTTTGGATAGTTATGTGCAGCGTTTGAAAGATTTGGAAAAAATTGCTTTGGACTTTTCGGGTGTGAATAAAGCCTATGCAATTCAAGCAGGAAGAGAACTTCGCGTTTTTGTAGAAAGCGAATCAGTATCTGATGATCAGGCAGCACGCTTATCATTTGAAATTTCACAAAAAATACAGACGGATATAACCTATCCAGGACAAGTCAAAGTAACCGTAATCCGAGAAACTCGAGCTGTAAATGTCGCCAAATAAAACGTTCTAGTTTACCAAAAGTGTAAACACAAATCCAGCGATTGCTCCTCCAATAAAAGGTCCTAAAACAGGAACCCAACTGTAGTTCCAATCCGCATCTTTATTTTTTCTCGGAAGAAATTGATAGACCAAACGGGGACCAAAATCACGAGCAGGATTTATAGCATATCCTGTAGTCCCTCCTAAAGCTAATCCAATTAACCATACCAAAATTCCGACTGGAAGTGCATCCAATGATCCTAAACCGAAATTTTGAATCTCACTTCCGTTAATTTCAATATTTGGTCCAACGATGAACAAAGCACCAAATACCAATAAAAATGTACCTATCGCTTCGCTAAACAGATTGTTTTTGATGTTTCGTATGGCGGGTCCTGTACAAAAAGTACTTCTAACCACAACTTCATCTTTTGTTTGACGATAATGATCAATGTAGGTGAGATAAGCCAGCCAACTTCCCAACATAGCTCCTGATAATTGAGCTCCAAAATATCCGGGAACAAGTGACCATGAAAATTTACCAGCACATGCTAGGCCTAAAGTAACAGCAGGGTTGAGGTGGGCGCCACTAGATTGAGAGGTGATATAAACACTTACAAAAACAGCAAAACCCCATGCTGCAGTAATCAGTACCCAAGGGGTTTGTCCTTCAGCAATTGTCTTTTTCAAATTTACATTAGCAACCACGCCTGCTCCAAAAAGGAGTAAGGTTGCTGTTCCGATAAACTCTGCTAAATAGGGATTTAAAATCATAATTGATAGTTTTTTAATGTGGAGTAAAATGTTTTTAGTTGTTGCTTAATCCAAGCTCCATCTTTTTCTAAGTAAGTAGCCATAATTCCTGCTACTTTGGGTGCAATTTTCTCAGTTTCATAGGCATCAATAAAGAGTCCTCTGCTTCTCCTAGCGAGTATGTCTTCTAAACATACTGCCATTTCTTTTTTTACTGCCCAGTGAATTTGATTTTTTGTAAGATGGAATTTTTTAGAAAGCGATTCATTTCCATTCGGATCTAGTGCTTTAATTTTTTCTCTCTCTGTTCCGTAACAGTGTAAAGGGTCTGTCCAATTTGTTGTAGGGTCAAAGCCAAAAATAGTTAGGGTCTCTGTATTGCATTTGCGTTCTGAAAAGCCTCCAATCATTTGGATGGTATTGACGGCATCCTCTGCGATTTTTCTGTAGGTTGTCCATTTTCCTCCAAGTACGCTAATCAAGCCGCTTGTGCTCACTGTAATTTTATGGTGACGAGAAACTTCTTTGGTGCTTTCTTTTTTGTCAGAAGCAGCTAAAGGGCGAAGACCGGCAAAGACACTTTTGATATCTGCTCTCTTTGGCTTTTTTGTCATATATGCACCCGCATTTTCTAGTATGAAATCAATTTCTTGTTCCAATGCAATGGGTTCTTCCAAGGGGTGCTCTATTGTTGTATCAGTAGTCCCTACCACGACAGATTCGTTCCAAGGGACTGCAAACAAAACTCTACCATCTGTAGTATGGGGAACCATGATGGCATGAGGACCATTTAAAAATTTCTTTTCTAAAACTAGATGTACCCCTTGTGAGGGTCTAATCATGGGTTTTGCATTCTTTTGATCTAGTTGAATGATTTGGTCAGAAAAAACACCTGTTGCGTTGACCACTACTTTGGCTGAAATAGCCTTTTTTTGATTTTTAAGATGATCTATTAGTTGTATTCCGTTAATCAGGTCCTTTTCTTTTGTAAACCCTACGACCTCTACATAATTTAAAAGAGTGGCTCCTTCTTGATCGGCTGTCAATGCAAGGCTGATTGCCATACGGGCATCATCAAATTGTCCGTCGTGATAGATAACTCCTCCTCGCAATCCTTCTCGATTGACGTTGGGGATGAGTTCCAAGGTTTCCTCTCGATCCAAAATGGTGGAGGGGCCCAATCCTAATTTTCCAGCCATCATATCGTAAATTTTAAGCCCCAATCCATAGAATGGACTGTTCCACCAGTCATAAGAAGGAATTACAAAACTTAAATCCCGTACCAAATGTGGAGCATTTTTACGCATTATACCTCGTTCTCTTAGGGCTTCAATAACTAACGAGATATCGCCATTTTGAAGGTAGCGAACCCCACCGTGTACTAGTTTTGTACTACGAGAGGAGGTTCCTTTGGCAAAATCATTTTTTTCCAAGAGTAGAGTTTTAAGTCCCCTATTCGCAGCATCTACAGCTATTCCCAAGCCAGAAGCACCTCCACCAATAATGACCACATCCCATTCCTGAGTTTGATCAACTCGATGAAGACTTTCGGCTCTATTCATTTAGTTGTGAACTGCTCACTTTTGAAATGCGCTTTTCCCATAAAGAGGTAATCTTTTGATTTTCTTCATTAGGCTGAGGTACAAACTTTTGGTTTACGGTCCAGATTTCAGACAAACTTTCCAGTGAGGACCAAAACCCACTAGCTAAACCAGCAAAAAAAGCAGCTCCCAAAGCAGTAGTTTCGGTAGTTTGAGGTCGAATTACATCAACCCCTAGTAAGTTGGATTGGATTTGCATCAAAAGATTATTGGTACTTCCACCTCCATCAACTTTGAGTGAGTGAAAAGTGGTTTGAGCATCTTTTTGCATTGCGTCAATAATTTCTTTTGTTCGCATTGCAATCGCTTCTAAAGTGGCTCTCGCCAGATGTCCTTTTTGTGTTCCCCTCGTAATTCCCATGATAGATCCAGTGGCATGTGGGTCCCAATAGGGAGCTCCAAGGCCTGCCAGTGCTGGAATGAAAGTTACACCTCCATTGTTTTCAACAGTATTTGCTAGTGTTTCAATCTCTGCAGCTGTTGAAATGATTCCCAATTGGTCTCGTAACCATTGAACAGCAGCACCAGCAATAAAAACACTCCCTTCTAAAGCATAATGGACTTTTCCATTGAGTTGGTATCCAATGGTGGTAAGCATCTTGTTTTTTGATTGCACTGGTTTTTCACCCGTATTCATAATGCAAAAACAGCCTGTTCCGTAGGTGTTTTTTACCTCCCCAGATTGAGTACACATTTGTCCAAACAATGCCGCTTGTTGATCTCCCGCTATTCCACTAATGGTTATGGAATTATCAAAAAGACCTTCTGCGGTAAACCCCACTTTTTCAGAGCATGAGACTACCTCAGGAAGAAGTGCTTTTGGGACTTGAAGTACATCTAAAAGTTCTTGATCCCATTCTAGTGTATGGATGTTAAAGAGTAAGGTTCTACTGGCATTGGTTACATCGGTGACATGAACAGTTCCTTTTGTGAGGTTCCAAATCAGCCAACTGTCAATTGTTCCAAAGGCCAATGAGCCACTTTCTGCTTGTGATCGCAACTCGGGATTTTGATCGAGTATCCACTTGATCTTGGTACCCGAAAAATAAGCATCGAGCAACAGTCCTGTTTTTTGATAAAAAAGGTCTGTATTACCATTTGTTTTTATCTCCTCACAGATTGATGCAGTTCTTCTATCTTGCCATACTATGGCATTGTGGACGGGTTTTCCCGTTTTACGATCCCAAATTACCGTGGTTTCACGTTGATTAGTTATTCCCATTGCATGTATTTGAGAAGCACTAATGTTTGTCTTCTTTAACACTTCACGGATTGCTCTTAATTGGGTTTCCCAAATTTCAATGGGATCGTGTTCTACCCATCCTTCTTTCGGAAAATGTTGGGTAAATTCATGTTGTGAGACACCTACGGACTCGCCTTTTTTGTTAAAAATTATTGTTCTGGAACTCGTAGTTCCCGCATCTATGGCCAACACATAATTTTTCATAAAGACGATTTAGCTCATTTTTAAGAAATTAAATTTCCATTTTCATCCCAAACGGCGATATCATTTCTTTTGGATTGATCGACGAATTTGGGCATCCAGTCTTCGTCATAAGACAGGCCGTGTTCTTTAAGTACATCCTCAGGAACACCATCCCAAACATTGGGTTGATTCCCTTGATAGCCTAGTTCTTTTATTCCTTGAGCAGAAGTAAAATAGCCTGTAAGTACAAGGTTGCGCATTAGAGAAAAGAACTGTACTTCTTGTTTTTGTTCATTTGCCTCTGGATCGGGATAGGCAATTAGGTCAAGTATTTCGTGTTGTTCTTCTTCTGTACAATTTATGAAGTCTTTTTCATAAGTCCTGTTACTATGGTTGTCCAACCACATGAGTCCCCCTCGAAGAGGAGTTTGCATACTTGGAAAATCTTTGGCCATAAATTCAATAAAATCGGGAACTCCAGCTTGTTCGATCGAACCTTCTTCTGTAGGTGGAAGAATTAAATTTGCCAAGCGAGTTAGTGTGTTCTTCTCTGTATTTTCAAAAAACTGTTCAGAAAGAAGTTTTTCATCGTATGCAGCTTCTTTCGGTGTTCTACCGTATTGATACTGCCAAATTTTCTCGTTTATCTCTTGTTCGGGAGCAGTTACACAACTTTCTAAAGCAAGTCCACCTGCCATACTGCCCAAAAAAAGGGACCGAATACTGTCTCTTCTGTTCATCGTTATATATTTTGTTTTTTTAATTCTTGAATAATGTATTCTGAGGTTCTCCATGAAAGTGCCAAAATGGTCCATGTTGGATTTTTATCTGCTTGAGAGACGAAAGGCCCCGCATCAACAACAAAAACATTTTTGGCATCGTGAAGTTGTTCAAATTCATTGACTACTGATTTTTTAGGATCGCTACCCATTCGAGTAGTTCCTACCTCGTGAATGATTCGGCCTGGATTTAAAAGACCGTAATCTTTATCTTTTCCTGGTTTGTCTCCTAAAACAATACCCCCCATATTGTGAATAATTTCCTCAAATGTGTTGTGCATGTGTCGAGCTTGTTTTCGTTCGTAGTCAGACCATTTGTAATTAAAACGCAACACCGGAATTCCAAACTCATCAACAGTAGTAGGGTCTATCTCACAATAATTATCGACACTTGCAATAGATTCTCCACGTCCGGACATGCCCATCACCGATCCATAGAATTTTTTTACATCTTCTTTGAGTCCGTTTCCATAGCCTCCTACTTTTAAGCCTAAGTATTTATTGAGGTCGTTTGGATTGAATCCTGTTCCATAGCTTGGCATCCCAAGACCTCCCCAAACTTCAATATGATATCCTCTGGGAAAATCCAATTTTTTATTGTCTAACCACCATGGTGAGTAGAGGTGCATTCCTCCTACACCGTCTTCGTTATAGCGTTTCCTGTTCATTAAGTTGGGGACAAAAGCCATCCGATCCGATCCGGTTGAATCATGAAGGTATTTTCCAACCATGTTACTGCTGTTTCCTAGACCATTGGGGTGCTGTGCGCTTTTGGAATTGAGTAAGATTCTTGCTGTACTACAGGCAGAAGCTGCTAAGACAACAACCTTACCCGATACACGGTATTCTTTTCGGTCTTTTTTATTGATATAAGAAACACCGGTAGCCTTTCCTTCCTCGTTTACTAACACTTCTCGAACCATACTATTTACATACAAATCTACTTGACCACCAGATTTTTGAGCTGGGAAAATCAAGCAAGAACCTGCAGAAAAATCTCCGTAGACTGAGCAGGAACGAGCACATTGGTTACAATAAAAACAAATACCTCTTTCATTATTGATTCTTTTTGTAAGTATGGAAAGACGAGAGGGGATGACTTTTACCCCTGCTTTCTCGGCTCCTTTTTTGTAATACAATTCGTGTAAACGTGGCTTAGGAGCTGGAAGAAAGTAGCCATCGGGTTCGTTATATATTCCTTCTTTACTCCCAAAAACACCAATTAGCTTATCTACCTTGTCATAATAAGGTTTAATGTCTTCATAACTTATTGGCCAATTTTCTCCAAGACCGTCTCGATCTTTTGATTTAAAATCTCTAGGCCCAAATCGCAAGGAGATACGTCCCCAGTGGTTGGTTCTTCCTCCTAACATACGAGAGCGAAACCAGTCAAATTTTGAATCCCCAATTTGATTGTAGGGTTCGCCATCTATTTCCCAACCACCATAAGCCATGTCAAATTCTCCAAAAGCACGGGTGGTTCCCGCTCCTCTTCTCGGAGATTCGTAAGGCCATTTGAGTTGGGTTTGTTGCTCCGGATTTGCAGGATCAAAGAAAGGTCCAGCTTCAATAACAGCTACTTTGAGCCCAGAATCCGCCAATATTTTTGTTGCCATTCCACCTCCGGCTCCAGATCCAACAATGACTACATCGTATTTTTTCTCGTTTTCTATTATTTGCATTTTTCTCAGTGTTTAATAAACGGAATTTGATTTTATATTTTGGTTTAGTTTATTTTTATAAAGGGTATAGGAAAAGCCACCGTGAATACTGTAAGCACCTACTTCTCCTTTTTTATTTGTAGCAACATAAGCCACTTGAAAATCTGGCTTACCCTTATGTTTTTCTATGATGCGTTGTACGGCCTCTTCACAGGCCTGTTGTGGTGTGCGACCTTGCCTCATGAGTTCCACAATCAAAAAGCTTCCAACAGTTTTGATTACTTCCTCCCCGAGTCCGGTTGCTACTGCCCCTCCTATTTCATTATCTATGTAGAGCCCTGATCCAATAATCGGACTGTCACCTACACGACCTTTCATTTTATAAGCTAAGCCACTGGTAGTGCATACTCCGGAGAGATTGCCTTCTGCATCGGAACACAACATACCAATAGTATCGTGATTTTCGACATTAATTTCAGGCTGGTAATTTCCTTTTTCCAACCATTTTTCCCAGGCTTTTTTACTTTCTTCTGTAAGCAGGTTTTCTGGTTGATAGCCTTGTTCAATAGCAAATTTACGCGCACCTTCTCCTGCGAGAATAACATGAGGTGTTTTTTCCATTACCTCTTTGGCTAGTGCGGCTACATGAGTAATGTTTTCTACAGCTAGAACAGCCCCACAATCACCTTTATGATTCATTACACAAGCATCTAGCGTAACCGTTCCATCTCGGTCTGGTGAACCTCCTTTCCCGACAGTAGTATTTTGAATATTCGCTTCCTCATATGCAACACCTTGTACTGCAGCATCCAATGCAGAGACACCTTGATCTAATGCTTTTCCTGCTATTTCATTTGCCTGTTGAACGTTCCAAGTACTTAAAACGAAAGGAGCGTACTTTAAATTTACAACTGTAGTGCTGCTTTTTTTGGAGTCACAGCTTATAAAAGGGGGGGCTATTAACAAACTGGTAATACCCAGAGTGCTCTGGTCTAAAAAACTTCTTCTTTTCATGGGTACCTAAAGTAACAACTATTTTGTTTTAATAAAAAATTGAAAGTCAAATAATGTTTAAATTAGAGGTGAATTTAATTTTTGTTTGATTTTTTAGCTTTCCATTTATGTTAGTAGAAGTATGTGTTGCTTCCTTAGCCTCGATAACGAATGCTGAACTAGCAGGAGCAAATCGCATAGAATTATGTAGCGCTCTAGAAGTTGGAGGGCTCACTCCTTCGGCAGGATTAATTAAAGAAGCTGTAGCGCTAAACAGTTTACCTATTCATTGTTTGATACGTCCTCGTCAGGGGCATTTTTACTTCTCACAGGATGAAATTAAAATCATTGAATACAACATACAGTTTGCTGCAGATGCAGGATGTAGTGGGGTTGTGGTGGGAGCTCACAATTCGGATTTTAAATTAGATTACTCCTTATTAAAAAAATGGAAAGCATTAGCAGGGGAGATGTATTGCACTTTTCACCGCGCTTTTGATGTTTTAGTGGAACCAGAACAGGCATTGGAACAATTGATTGATTTGGGATTTGATTGCGTGCTTTCCTCTGGGCAATTCGAAAGAGCAGAGGAGGGTTTTGAAAACCTCAGAAAATGGAATACACATTACGGACAGTATATTACAATTATGCCAGGAAGTGGAATAAATATTGACAATTGTTTACTGTTTAAACAGGCCAACTTTAAAGCACTTCATTTGTCCGGATCAAAAGAATGTACTCCTATGGTTTTACCCGAGGGGGTAAATCATTCCTTATCCTTTCTAAATCAACCATTAAAAGAAAGTGATGCTGGGGTTCTTAAAAAATTTGTTCAAAAAGTAAAAACTAGTTAAACAATATCGCTATTCCCCCTAGAGCCGTAAAAAAAAGGATGAGTTTTCGGTAGCTGGAATCATTGATTTTTTTAACCAAATACACCCCTGAAAAAAGGCCAATGAGAATAAAAGGTACCAATTCCAAACTCTTTACTATCGAATGACTAGTTATCGTACCCCAAGACCAGATATGGAAAGGAACCTTGAAAGAGTTGATTAAAAAGAAAAGCCATGCAGCAGTACCGATAAATGCATTTTTAGGAAGTCGCATAGCTAAAAAGTAAATATTTGAAAAAGCACCTGCCAGGTTACCTACCATAGTTGTAAATCCAGCCATAATCCCCATAGAGCTAGCAAAACTCCAATGTGTTGGAACTTTTTTGTTTTTTTTATTTTCCCAATAGTACATCAATCCCACACTAAAAAGAATGATTCCAGCCATACCGTATTTAAATATCTCTTCTGAAATATAAGCTCCTCCGAATACACCAATTAAGACTCCAAAAACCATCCAGGGAAGGAGTTTCACTATATAATGCCATTGAACATGACGTTTGTAATAGGTAATAGCAAAAACATCACCTACTAAAAGAAGAGGCATTAAGATTCCCGTAGAATTTTTTGCTCCATAAACCAAAGCAAATCCTGTTACTATAAGTGCCGCAATACCTTTAATGCCCGATTTGGAAAGACCCAAAAGAAACGTGCAAAATGCAGCAATAAAAAAGTGATGTAAATCAGTTTCGAACAAAAAATGAGTATTTACTCCAGTCGAAGATAGTATTTATTTTCTTTTGATAAATCTGATAGGCAAAACCAATTCCAATTCCCATCTTTGTAAAAAATAAAGTTTGAATACTACATTTAACAAAGCCATTCAGTTCATGCTTTTGAGTACTCTCTCTTTTGCATTTATGAATGCTTTGGTGAAGTATCTGGTAAATTACTCTACCTTTCAACTCGTTTTTTTTAGATCATTAGGGTCGTTGTTCATCACCTATTTTTTTTTAAAATCAAGAAAAATTCCTCAATGGGGAACACATAAAAAACTACTCATTTACAGAGGAATAGTAGGTGTCACCTCCATGGTCTTGTTTTTTTGGGGAGTGTATTATATCTCCATAGGCAGTGCGGTTACTTTGCGTTATGTCTCTCCAATATTTGCTGGAATCTTAGCCGTTTTTTTCCTTGCTGAGGTAATCAAACCGCTTCAATGGCTCTTTTTTGTTATGGCATTTTCTGGAGTATTTTTGATCAAAAGTTATGATCCCTCTGGGTCTAATTTTGGTGTTTTTCTTGTTCTTTTAGCCGCTTTTTTTTCAGCTGTAGTATACATTTTAATTTCAAAAATAGGGAATCAAGAACATCCTGTTGTCGTGGTCCATTATTTTATGTTGATAGCTACAGCAGTAGGGGGAGTAGGGAGTCTATTTTTTTGGATTTCACCTAGTTTAGATGATTTTTTACTGCTTTCCAGTATGGGTGTTTTTGGTTTTTTTGGACAATTGTTTATGACCAAAGCTTTTCAAAATGCAGAAGCACATATGGTAGCTCCATTCAAATACATTGAAGTCCTTTTCACCTTAGGCTTTGGTGTTTTGGTTCTCGGAGAGACCTATGATTTTTATCAATTATTGGGTACCTTCTTGGTTATTTTTGGTTTAGTGCTCAATGTTTGGTATAAGTCTAGAAATAAAAAAAACCACCCGAAGGTGGTTTAAAAATTATTTAGACCATTCTGTAATGGACTTTTCGTTGAGCCTTACGTAATCTTGATTCCCTGCTTTTTTGGCTAATTCAAGGGAAGTTTTAGCTGCACTAATGGCTGCAGCCTTTTCATTGAGTTCCCCCAGAATAAGAGCTTGTTGTCTGTACATCCAGTATTTGTCGGGATCTAGTTCAATCGCTTTTGAAATCCAAACTTTTGCTTTTTGTAAGTCTCTGCCACTTTCTCTGTAATAAACTGCTGCTTGATACATGTCTCCAGCTTTAGGAGAAGCGTTCATTGTTTTTTCAATAGAAGCCATTGTTTTTGAATCTGTTGGTACTTCTAGGACTAAATTGACTTGTGTCTGTTCCCAACGGATGTTGATGTTTGCCCCATTGTTACTCAAGTCATCTATATTTATTGTGTAGGATTCTACGGTATTTTGAAGTTGTTCTGTAGGCTGTTCAACAACGGCAGCTATTAAATTGGGATCCCATTTTTGTGGTAATCCCCAGTTTTCGGTTTCTGTGTAGAAAAACACTTCCCACATTTTTATTCCAGGACGAATGTAAAGGGCATATGTACCCGCTTCCAGTGGTTGTCCACCTATTTTTACTGGGTCGCTAAACATAAGGGTTGTGTTTTTATTTGCCCCCGCTCGCCACAATTTACCATAGGGAACAAGATCTCCAAAAATTACTCGACCCCTTAGCGCAGGTCTTGAGTAAGCGACTTTTACTTCTGTTAAGCCTACCGTTTGATGTATCTCAGAGCTTGGACTGGGTTGTGGGGTTTGAATTTGAGCAGATATTAATGTGCTTGATAAAAATAAAACAAGATGTAACGTTCTCATAATTTGGGTTTTAATGTTTTTCAAAGTTAATTTTTTTCTGCTCTCTAGCTAAGAAATGGTTCGATTGTTCAAAACTAAAACTAATTATTGTTTAATAAAATATAATAATAGTTAAACATTTTGTAGTTTTGGAAAAAACAGGCTATGAAAATTTATCGTTTAGAAACGGTTCAAAATTTACCTATATCCCAAAAGGAAGCCTGGGATTTTTTATCAAACCCCAAAAACTTAAAAACAATTACACCAGATTACATGGGTTTTGAGATCTTGAGTGGTGCTGCAGATCAAATGTATGCGGGACAAATCATCCAGTATATAGTAACACCCGTTTTTGGAATTCCAACAAAATGGGTTACGGAAATTACACATGTACAGGAAGGAGCCTATTTTGTTGATGAACAACGATTTGGTCCTTATGATTTATGGCACCATAAACACTTTATAAATCCTATCAAAAATGGAGTTGAAATGATTGATATAGTCGATTATAAATTACCATTGGGATTTTTAGGAAGAATTGCACATCCACTTCTTGTTGCTCCCAAACTGAACGAGATTTTTGAATATAGAAAAAACGCATTAACAGCACTTTTTGGTCCCTACATATCATGATGAAAGAAAAAAATATATTAATAGTAGGAGGTAGTTCTGGAATAGGCAAGGCCCTGGCAGAGATACTTTCAATATCAAATAATGTCTTTGTTGCATGCAGAACAGCGGAGAGTCTCACTTCCATGAACGTGACACACATCCCCTTTGATGCAACCAAAGACGATCTGGACATTTCTGCTTTACCGGAACAACTCCATGGTTTTGTGTACTGTCCTGGGAGTATCAACTTGAGACCTTTTAAGGGTTTGAGTGATGAAGCTTTTGAGAGTGATTTTCAGCTCAATGTGATGGGTGCAGTTAAAACACTGAAGTCTATCTTAGGAAATCTAACGAATAGTGGAGTTAGCTCTGTGGTTTTTTTCAGCACAGTCGCTGTACAAACGGGTATGCCTTTTCACAGTTCTGTAGCGGCTTCAAAAGGTGCAATAGAAGGACTTACACGTTCGCTAGCGGCAGAGTTTGCACCAAAAATTAGAGTCAATGCAATTGCTCCCTCTCTGGTAGACACTCCTTTGGCATCTAAATTTTTAAACAATGAAACAAAACTAGAAAAAGCAAATGAACGCCACCCCTTAGGAAGGGTGGGCAATGCGAATGAAATTGCACAAGCAGCTGCCTATTTATTGAGCGAAGCCAGTAGTTGGATGACTGGAAAAGTAATGCAACTGGACGGTGGAATTGGAAATCTTAAAACCTAAAAAATTTGGAAAAACTCACCTTGTTTTGGTTCCGACGTGATTTGAGAGTAGAGGACAATCACGGCTTTTACAAAGCGTTAAGCGGAAAAAACAAGGTTTTACCCCTATTTATATTCGATACAAACATTCTTAAGAAACTACCAAAACAAGATGCGCGAGTAGAATACATTTTATCAGCCTTGGGTGCCATTGATGTTGCTATGAAGAGGAACCGATGTAACGTTGGAAAATATCAGGGTACCCCGAAGGCTGTTTTTTCAAAACTCTGTGAAGAACTACCCATTGAAAAAGTTATTTGTAATGAAGATTACGAACCTTATGCTTTACAGAGGGATGAAGAAATAAAAACACTTTTGGCGAAAAAGGGAATAGGTTTTGAAGCCTATAAAGACCAGGTCATTTTTGCTAAAGATGAGGTTACCAAAGATGATGGAACACCCTATAAAGTCTATACTCCTTACTCAAAAAAATGGTTGTCACTTTTTGAAAAACAAGAGCAACCTCATTATCCTTCGGAGGAATTTCTAGCACAATGCATTTCCTCCAGTTCACCTCCCAACTGTGATTTAAAAGACTTGGGTTTTAGTCCTAGTTCTGTTTTACAGCCCAAAGTGGTTTTTAATGATCAGCGCATAGATGCCTATGAATCTACCCGTAATTTTCCCTTCTTAGATCAAACTTCCCGATTGGGTACTGCCTTGAGATTTGGTACGGTAAGTGTAAGACAAGTTGTAGCTAAGGCAGCATCGCGTTCCAACCACACATTTTTAAAAGAATTGATTTGGAGGGAGTTTTTCATGCAAATTTTATGGCATTTTCCTCAAACACAAACCCAGAGTTTTAAACCCCAATATGACCGTATTCAATGGATAAACAACGAAAATGAATTTTCCAAATGGTGTGCAGGTGAAACAGGATATCCTCTTGTAGATGCTGGGATGCGAGAGTTGAATCATACCGGATTTATGCACAACAGAGTGCGTATGCTTGTAGGGAGTTTTTTGTGTAAACACTTGTTAATCGACTGGCGTTGGGGTGAAGCCTATTTTGCTGAAAAACTTTTGGACTATGAAATGTCCAGTAATGTAGGTAATTGGCAATGGGTTGCCGGCTGTGGAGTAGATGCAGCACCTTATTTTAGGATTTTTAATCCTACAGAGCAGATTAAGAAATTTGATAAAGAGCTTAAGTACATAAAAAAATGGGTACCAAACTTTCAAGAGCTGAATTACCCGAGGCCTATTGTAGATCATAAACTGGCTAGAAAGCGCTGCTTAAAAACGTACAAAGAGGCGTTAGATACATTATGAGCCGAATTTTAAAACAACACCTGCCTGAAAAAATATGCTTGCAGTGTGGGAGGCCCTTTCGATGGAGAAAAAAATGGGAGCGCGACTGGGAGCATGTGAAATACTGTAGTAAAAAATGCAAAAAAACAGCTTAGTTTGGTTACGGAATGATCTAAGATTGGAGGATCATTATGCTTTTTTTAATGCCTCTAAAGACAGTTGTCGATTGGTAGCCTATTATTCTTTTGATCCATCACATTACAAGGAAACTCCTTGGGGTTTTAAAAAAACGGGAAGTTTTCGGATTCAATTTTTAATTGAAACACTTCATCAATTAAAAAGAGACTTAGCTCAAAAAAACATTACGTTAATAATAGATAATCAGCCACCAAACTTAGGAATAATTGAATGGGTTAAAAAACTAAATATTACAACGCTTTATTTCCAAGAAGAATGGACTCAAGAAGAAAAAATAGAGGAAAGTAAGTTAAGGGAAGCACTTCCACCAGAGGTCATTGTAAAGAGCTATTACGATCAATTTTTATTTCATCCAGAAGATCTTCCCCTCGCCATAGGTGATCTTCCTGAAGTATTTACAGAATTCAGAAAAAAATGTGAAAAAGAATGTAGTGTCAGAGCCTGTTTTCCTGAAGTATCTAAGTTGGAAGAAAGTAATTTACTTGAAAGGCAATTTTCTCTTCCTACCATTGAATCGTTAGGATTCGCCCCCAGGGAAAAGCACACAAACTCTGCATTTCCTTTTAAAGGAGGTTCTGTTGCGGCCAGTGATAGGATAGAGCACTATTTCTGGAACACTAAAAAACTTTCCTTTTATAAACAAACGAGAAATGGTTTGTTGGGTATAGACTACAGTTCAAAGTTTTCGGCTTGGTTGGCGAATGGATCATTGTCTGTGAGAAAGCTCTATTGGGAGGTGAAAGCTTATGAGAAAGAAATCAAAAAAAACCAATCGACCTATTGGATGATCTTTGAATTGATCTGGAGGGACTATTTCAAGTACATTTCTTTAAAGCATGGATCTCAAATTTTTCATCTCGGTGGAATAAAAAAAATGGAATATCAATGGTTTAAAAGCCAATCTGTCCTCGATGATTGGATAGAAGGCAGAACCCAAGAGCCTTTTGTGAACGCCAACATGATCGAATTGAAAAAAACCGGATGGATGAGCAATAGGGGTAGGCAAAATGTTGCTTCCTATTTTGCTAAAGAGCTGTTGATGGATTGGCGGATTGGGGCAGCCTATTTTGAGTCCCAATTAATTGATTATGATGTTCACAGTAACTACGGAAACTGGATGTATGTCTCTGGAGTAGGAAACGATCCAAGAGACCGAAAGTTCAACGTGCAACTTCAAGCAGAACGCTATGATGCAGCGGGTAAATTTCAACTCTTGTGGAATCAAAATTCCCTCTTCGAATGAAAGTGCGTTTGATTTTAGGTGATCAGCTCAACGAAAATCACCCTTGGTTTAGCAAAGTGCAAGAGGAGGTTGTTTATGTTCAAATGGAAATGCGACAAGAAACCGACTATGCACCTCACCACATCCAAAAATTGATTGCCTTTTTTGGAGCTATGCGGTCCTTTGAAAAAAACATTAAAAGTAAAGGACATCAAACCCATTATATCAAACTTGACGCAGCAGAAAACACACAAAACCTAACTTCCAATCTCAACAACCTTCTTGCTTACTATAATGCAACTCATTTTTCTTATCAAAGTCCAGATGAATTCCGACTTTCTAGGCAATTAAAAACGTTTTGTTCCACCTTATCCTTACCCACAGAGGAAGTAGATTCCTTTCATTACATGGCATCTAGGGAGGAGCTTTTTGAATATTTTACAGGAAAAAAACAATATGTTCTCGAGTTTTTTTACCGCAACATGCGCAAGAAATTCAACTTGTTAATGGTAGGGAATCAACCCGAAGGGGGGCAATGGAATTTTGATAAAAGCAATCGAAAAAAATGGAAAGGAACTCCAGAAATCCCATCCGTATACCAACCCAATACAAAGCTGCTAAAAGGACTGGAAACACTTTTTGCCAAGTCAGGCGTGCAAACTATAGGTTCTTTTGATCCCGATTTTTTTCTCTATCCTTTAAATCGGGCTGAAGGGTTAAAACAGCTGGATTATTTTTGTGAGCATCTGTTAATTCATTTTGGGGATTATCAAGATGCGATGCATACAGAACAATTAAATCTTTTTCACTCCAGGATTTCTTTTGCTCTTAATACTAAGATGGTATCTCCTTTGGAAGTGGTTGAGTATGTAATATCGTATTACAGAAAGCATAACCATACGATTGCCTTGTCTCAGGTAGAAGGTTTTGTCCGTCAGATTGTGGGGTGGAGAGAATACATGCGGGGTATTTATTGGACTCAAATGCCTACATACAAACAAAAAAATGCACTAAATAACCTCAATACCCTGCCCAAATTTTATTGGACTGCACAAACAAAGATGAATTGCTTGCATCACAGCATAAAAAATTCGCTTGAGCACGCTTATGCCCATCACATTCAGCGATTGATGGTGCTGGGTAACTTTGCCCTGCTCGCTCAGACACATCCCGATGAGATAGATGCTTGGTTTTTAGGGATTTATGCTGATGCGGTTGAATGGGTACAACTACCGAACACCAGAGGAATGAGTCAATGGGCCGATGGTGGAGTTGTAGCGACTAAGCCCTATGTGTCTGCAGCTTCTTATATCAATAAGATGGGAAACTATTGTGAACATTGTAGCTATGATAAAAACAAAAGAACGGGTGAAAAAGCCTGTCCTTTTAACAGCTTGTATTGGAATTTTTTGGATGATAAAAAGGCGTATTTTAAAAACAACAACCGAATGGCAATGATGCTTCGTCTTTTAGAGAAAATACCAAGAGAAGAACTTCGACAAATTAAGTCTAGGGCCTATGAAATAATCGAACAGCCCGATGCTTTCTAAACACTCCCCTATAGCGTTAGTATGGTTGAAACGTGATTTGCGTTTAGAAGACCACGAAGCGTTGACTGTGGCTTTAGAAAATCATAAATTGGTTTTGATTCTATATGTTGCAGAAGATTTTTTATTGGAAGATCCTCATTGCAGCGAGCGTCATCTCAACTTTATAAAGGAGTCCATACAAGATTTAAACACCCAATTGAGACCTTTTAACACGGAGGTTCTTGCACTTCAAGGAGAACTGATTTCCATAGTAAAGCAATTACAAGAAACGTTTTCTATAGCGGCTTTGTATTCCCATTTTGAAACAGGTATTCAAGCCACCTTTAAACGAGACACAAAAGTTAAAAAATGGCTAAATACTAAAGGTATCAGTTGGTTTGAATTTCAGCAACAGGGTGTGTTTCGAGGTTTAAAAAACAGGAAAAATTGGATACAAAAATGGGAAGCGTTCATGCAACAGCCTATTCGACCTTTCCCAAAAGAACAGAAGTTTTTAAATCTAAAGCATTTAAAAAAAATAAAAGCTCAATTTCAGGTATTGGATTTAAGTACAACAACGTCCAGTTCGATTCAACCTGGTGGCATATCCTATGCCAAAAAGTATTTAGATTCCTTTTTTGAAGGGCGCTATCTCCACTATCAAAAACATATTTCTAAACCCGATTTATCTCGGAAAAGTTGTAGTAGACTTTCCCCGTATCTTGCTTATGGAAATCTATCAATGCGAGTGGTATTGCAGCGTACAGCAAGTGAGAAATTAAATGGAAAGAAAGGTTTTGGTATTCGAGCTTTTGAATCACGCTTACGATGGCAATCCCATTTCATCCAAAAATTTGAAATGGAATGTAGTATGGAGTTTAAAAGTATTAACAAGGGTTTTCATCGTCTTTTAAAACCTGTTAATCCAGAATTTATAAAAGCTTGGGAGGAGGGAAGGACAGGAGTCCCAATGGTCGATGTTGCAATGCGTTGTTTAGTTACTACAGGATATTTGAATTTCCGTATGGGCGCCATGGTTGTCTCTTTTTTTGTACACCAACTTTGGCAACCCTGGCAGCAATGTAGTGCTTTTTTGGCCCGACAATTTCTAGATTTTGAACCTGGAATTCATTTTCCCCAAGTGCAAATGCAAGCGGGCGAAACAGGAACAAACACACTTCGGATATACAATCCAGTAAAAAATGGACACGAACACGATTCTCACGGATATTTTACCAAACAATGGATACCCGAGTTAAAATCACTTCCTCCTGCTCTTGTTCACACACCTTGGGTGATCACTAATTTTGAAGAGAAATTGTATGAGTTTAAAAAAGGGGTAAGTTATCCAAACCTTATAGTAGACCTGGAGAAAAGTAGAAAATATGCAACCGAAACACTTTGGGAGCTTCGTAAAATGCAAGAGGTAAAACAAGAGAGTATGCGTATACTAAAACAACATACACTAAATAACAGAAGTCTATCCTAAATGAGAAAAAAGAAAATTGAATTAACCGAAAGAGATCGTGATCGCATTATTGAAATGGCTTGGGAAGACCGTACTCCTTTTGATGCTATTTTGGCCCAATTTGGATTGAAAGAACAAGAGGTTATTCAGTTAATGCGCAGCGAAATGAAGGCCTCTAGTTTTAAAATGTGGCGGGCTCGAGTAAGCGGTCGCAGTACCAAACACAGCAAGCAGCGCTCCGAAGATATAAAACGTTTTCGTTGCACCAGACAACGAAATATCAGCAATAATAAAGTTTCAAAGCGCTGATTTTTTGTAAATTAAATCAAAAAATCATGTCCAAAAACAAAACCCAACCTACTTCAGTTCCAGTTGCTCTTTTTTTGGATGGTGTCCAAGAAGATCAAAAAAGGAAGGACAGTTGGGAACTCTACCGTATGATGGAACGTATAGCAGGAACCCCAGGGCAAATGTGGGGAACCTCCATAGTGGGATTTGGCGAATTTCATTACAAATACGCTTCTGGACGTGAAGGGGACTGGTTTTTGGTGGGGTTTTCACCACGAAAAAATGCTTTGACCCTCTACTTGATGTGTGATCTATCCCAACTATCTTTAGAAGGCTTGGGTACCTTTAAAAAAGGGAAAGGATGTCTGTATATCAAACGATTTAGTGAGGTCAATTGGAATAGTTTGGAAAACTTGATCAAGGAGAGCATCAGTAAGACAAAAAACCACCCTCAATAACGTACTTCAACATTCATTCCTACACTGCCAGACCCTATTTTTGTCTAAGTGCCCTGACTTGTAGCTCTAGCTATTAAAGGAGAACCAAAGAAACCACCAGAAAAAAATAATTTTCCTGGACCCAAATCTTCTATCCATTCTATGGCAATAAAAAAATCCTGGTCAATAACAATCTCATAAGAACTCAAGTCTTTTCTCACAATACCTGATGTTAGGTCTGTTTCAATAAAAATATTTTCTTCTAAAAGGCTTTTGTTTGGTAATCCCTCTTTTAAATCATAAAAATTCAAACGAAAGCGAATAGGACCGTAGTCGTTTTCTACAATAGATATAGAAAATTGCTTGAGAATCATTGGTCTTTTTCTTCCACGAACCACAAACCCCATTTCATTCCCAAGTTTATTCGTTGTAAATGCAGTATAAATTAATTTTGAGGTTGTATTATTTCCTAAGATTATAGTTTTATAAGAGCTCCTTTTTGTTGTAACAATCACTTCATCCAAAGCTGTTACTTCCTCTTTCAAAGCGATGGTCAATGTGTTTTGTTTTAAAAATTCCTCTACAGTAAACTCTTGAGATACATAACCCAACATGGAAAAACGCAAAAGGCTTTCTTTTGAAATTTTTTCTGGGATTTCTAAAACAAAATACCCAGAATCATCGGAAACAGTACCGATATTTTTTTCGATTAGACCAATATTTACAAAAGGCAAACTTTCACCAGAATTTTGATCCCTAACTTGACCTAAAAGTTCGTATTGACCCAGACATGTCAAAGGGTTAATGACAAGTATAAGTAGTTATAAAAAGCAAAATTTCATGGGGAAGGAGCTTGTGTTTAGGTAACCACACGTTCTATTCTAGCGCCGAGTTGCTTCAACCGTGCATCAATATTTTCATAACCTCTGTCGATTTGCTCAATATTGTGAATGGTACTTTTGCCATTTGCAGAAAGTGCTGCTATTAAAAGGGATACTCCTGCTCGAATGTCGGGTGAAGTCAAGGTGGAAGCTTTTAATGGTGACTCGAAATCATTTCCAATGACCGTGGCTCTATGGGGATCACAAAGAATAATTTTTGCTCCCATATCGATGAGTTTATCCACAAAGAAAAGTCTGCTTTCAAACATTTTCTGGTGAATGAGAACACTTCCTCTTGCCTGAGTAGCGACAACTAGTACAATACTGAGAAGATCAGGAGTAAATCCAGGCCAAGGAGCGTCAGAGATGGTTAAAATGGATCCGTCAATAAAACTTTGTATCTCGTAGCCATTTTTATGTTCAGGAACAAATAAGTCATCCCCTTTTTTTTCTATAGAAATACCTAATTTTCTAAAAACATTGGGCAATTGACCAAGATGACTCCATTGGACATTTTTAATTGTAAGTTCACTTTGTGTCATCGCAGCAAGACCTACCCAGCTACCAATCTCTATCATGTCTGGTAAAAGAGTATGCTCTGTGCCTTTAAGAGATTCTACCCCCTCAACAGTCAACAAATTGGAACCCACTCCACTGATTTTAGCTCCCATTCGATTGAGCATATTGCATAGCTGTTGGAGATAGGGTTCACAAGCCGCATTGTAAAGGGTGGTTTTGCCTTTTGCTAGCACAGCAGCCATCAAAATATTGGCCGTACCGGTTACGGAGGCTTCGTCTAGAAGTATGTCAGAACCCTTGAGTTGTTTAGCCTCAACACTGTAAAAAGAATCTTTACTGTTGTAATTGAATTCTGCTCCAAGTTTTACTAAACCTTCAAAATGGGTGTCAAGGCGTCTACGCCCAATTTTGTCTCCGCCAGGTCTAGGGATGCTACCTTTCCCAAAACGAGCCAATAAAGGACCAACTAACATTATTGAGCCACGAAGTCCACTACCCTCTGTTTTGAATTGTTCAGATTTTAAATACTCTAGATTAATGTTTTTTGCTTGAAAACTAAAACTACCAGAAGATAGTTTCAGTATTTCCACACCTAAGTTTTTGAGCAAATGAATGAGTTTATTCACATCTACAATATCTGGAATGTTGTGAATGGTGATTGTTTCTTCAGTTAGTAAAACCGCACATAATATTTGAAGTGCTTCATTCTTTGCTCCTTGAGGAGTAATGGCTCCCTTTAATTTATGTCCCCCTTCAATAACAAATGATTCCATATATTAATATCGTTTTCTATTGCGTTTTCTCGGTTTGCTTTGGTTGCTACTAGGGCCGTTTCCGTTTTTGTTTTTGAATTTTAACAGATCAGAGGACTCACTTAAAGGCAATTGAGAAGCAGCAACTTTAAGTTTGCCTTCAGAGAGTTCTTCTAAATGGGCTAAAATGACGACATCTTCAACCGTATCTTTATTCCAACTTAAGAAGTTTTTTTTCATGTGGTTGGCTATGGTGAAAACCAATACATCTTTAAGTTCACCTTCGTCCCATTGTATAGCCACGTCTATCATTCTTTTAATATTACTTCCATAAAAACGGTATTTCGGATGATTTTGAGGATAAGCAAGTTTTTCTGGTTTCATCTCAAGCAACTCTTTTTGTGGGCGTTCAAAGGGAGATTCTACGTCGATGTCGAACTCTGCCATAATAAAAAATTGATCCCAAAGTTTGTGTTGAAAATCAGGTACATCACGCAGATGAGGGTTTAGATTTCCCATAACACCAATAATAGCTTTCGCTTTTTTATTGCGTTCTTCTCTGTCAGTTTCAGCTTTGGCTAAAGAAATCATTTTGTGAATATGTCTACCGTATTCTGGAATGATTAGTTGGGTTCTTTTGGTATTGTATTGTAGGGTTTCCATAAAAAATTTGCTAGTAGAAAAGTGTAGAGTAAATATGTTGCAAATTAGTAAAAATCAATTCAACTCTAAAAGATAAAATGTATTTAAAGAGCAATGACCCCTTCTAATGTACTACTTTTCTTATAAATTTCGATTACTTGATCGGGATCTGACATGGTAACTTTAATACTCAAGCTTGTAAAAGTGTTTTTAGATGATTTTTTTTCAGTAAAAACTGCTCCAGTTGATTCAAATAAAGATTTCAAGTTCTCTAATTGGTCCGACCCTGATTTGACTATAAACTTAAAGAGATAAGTTCCTGGCCAATCTTGAGAAGACTTGAGTTGATCATAAAATCGTGAATAAAAATCTCCAGTAGGGATGTTGGTTTGCATTTAGCCACTTACTTTTGTGTAAAGATACTGGTTTTATTATTGTGAAAAAGCAAACCAACTGTAGAGTCGTTTTAAGTGGAAGTCCTGGAGGAGGAAAAACCAGTCTTATTAATGCGCTTAAAAAAAATCACTATGCTGCTTTTGAGGAGTATTCAAGAAGTTTGATTCAATCGGCACGTGAAAATGGAACAGAAAACCTGTTTTTAGAGGATCCCCTATATTTTAGTGAGCAATTGTTTTTGGGAAGACAAAAACAATTTGAAGCAGCTTCACAGTATGCTAAGCCAAAAAATAACATTGTATTTTACGATAGGGGAGTACATGATGTATATGCGTATTTGTTAGCAATAGACAAGGCAACTCCTTTTTGGAAAAAAAAGGTTGAGGCCTTTACTTATGACTTTGTCTTTTTAGTGCCCCCATGGGAGGAAATCTACACACCAGATGAGCAACGTTTGGAGACCTTTGAAGAAGCTGCTTACTACTATCCTTTTTTGAAAGAGACCTATGAAGTACAGCACAGGGTAGTTGAGCTTCCTTACACGAGTATTGCAGCACGCGTAGATTTTATAACTTCTTATATCCAGCGCCATGGATAAATTGAAAATATTAAAACAGCACTGGGGTTACTCTCAGTTTCGTCCCCTACAAGAAGAAATAATTAATGCCGTCTTACAAGGGCATGATGTTTTGGGTTTATTACCTACAGGGGGAGGAAAATCCCTCTGCTATCAATTGCCGTCACTGGTCTTAAAAGGGACCGTGCTTGTTGTTTCACCCTTAATTGCATTGATGGAGGATCAGGTAAAGCAGGCACAATCTAAGGGAATTAAAGCTATGTATTTTGAATCCCATCCCAAAAGTCTTTCGTTGTCAAAACAGTTGGATAATTGCCTCTATGGAGATTACCAACTGGTGTATTGCTCTCCGGAACGTTTCTTAAACTCTGAATTTATTCAACAGCTTTGTAGAACTAGGGTTTCTTTAGTTGCTGTAGATGAAGCCCATTGTATTTCAGAGTGGGGACATGATTTCCGACCTGCCTACAGAGCTTTAAGTAATTTAAAGGCACTTTTTCCAAATGTTGGTGTTCTAGCGCTTACTGCATCTGCTACCCCAGATGTGATAAAAGACATCAAGACCGTTTTACATATGGAAAAAGCACTTTTTTTCCAAAGGTCATTTGAACGTAAAAACATTGCCTACCGGATTTGGAAAACAGAAGACAAATTTAATACTGTCATTCAACTTTTAAACCACCATCAAGGCAGCGGTATCGTATACTGTAATACCAGAAAACAGTCGGAATACTTAGCTCGATTCTTAAATGAAAATAGGTTCAGTGCGGATTATTTTCACGGAGGTCTTTCCGACGAGGAAAAAAAGATAAAATTAACCGAATGGCAACAGGATAAAACACGTTTAATGGTCGCTACAACTGCTTTTGGAATGGGTATTGATAAAGCGAATGTTCGTTTGGTAATTCATTTACAGCTTCCTTCGAGTATTGAGAATTACTATCAGGAAACTGGACGCGGTGGAAGAGATCAAATGCCTGCTTTTGCCTATTTGCTTTTTCATAAAGGTGATGTAGTAGAGTTGAAAAGTCAGTTTTTGGATTCCCTGCCAAAATCAATCGACATTCAGGGGATTTATAAAGACCTTTGTAACTTTTTGCAAGTTGCCTATGGGGAGGGAAATGACGCTTTCTTTTTAGTAAACCTTCAGGAGTTTTCTCAAAGATACCAGAGGAACTTAACAAAGACAAAGCGAACATTAAAATTGTTTGAATACGCAGGAGTCTTTCAGTTAATTCAAAATAAGGAAACGAACTTACGTATAGAAACTTCAGCCTCAATTGAGCAACTTGCTTTGTATTCGAACAAAAAAGAATTTCCAGCACAGGTTCTAGAAATTTTAGTACGACAACATCCTCAATTCACTAAAGCGCCTATTTCGCTGAATACCTCAAAAATAACCAAACCCTTAAAATGTTCAAAACAGCGCATGATGGAAGCCCTTGAGACTCTTAAAAAACAAGGATTGTTAAATTTTTCCCCTCTAGATTCTACCATTTATATTCATTTCCTTACTCCTAGAGAAGATCGTTATACTTTGATTCCTGTACTCGATTTAGCAAAAACACATTTCACTCTAAAAAAAAGTAAGATAGAAGCAATGATTCAATTTGTCGAGGAGGATACCTCTTGTAAACGCAACGCATTACTCCGTTATTTTGGTGAAATAAGAGATGTTACTTGTGATCAATGTTCAGGAAATTTCTGTAAATCAACTTACGTAGAAGAAGCAGACTTTAAAAAGAAGGTAGTTGCTCTGTTAAAGGCCAAACCGCATTCATTGCATGAGCTAAAACAAAAATTGTATTTTGAGCCACAAGCTTTAGAAATACAGTTGAGGGAATTACTAGAAAATCAATCCATTGAAGAAGATCAGCACCACAAATATTTTTGGATTCATGAATAACACGAGACTTCCCTCCATAGTTTTTTTTGGGACACCCAAATTTGCAAGCTATTGCTTGGATTACCTTATAGATGCTGGGTTTCCCATTACTGCTGTAGTTACAGCACCCGATCGAAAAGCAGGCAGAGGAAAAAAAATCAGAGTTTCTGAAGTAAAATTAGCTGCTCAAGAGAAAGGTTTAGTAGTATTACAACCAGAGAATTTAAAAGCTTCCCATTTCGTTACTGAATTAAAAGCTTTCAATGCAGATGCTTTTGTTGTAGTTGCATTCAGAATGTTACCACGGGAGGTCTGGCAACTCCCTAAGTTTGGGACTCTAAATTTACACGCTTCTTTACTCCCAAACTACAGAGGAGCTGCACCCATAAACTGGGTGCTCATGAATGGAGAAAAGCAAACAGGGGTTACTACTTTTCTAATTAATGAAGCAATCGATACAGGGGCTATACTTCGGAGTAAAAGCCTTTTGATTGCTCCAACAGATGATGTCGGAACACTCCACGATAAACTTCTAACGCTAGGGGCTCCCTTGATAAAAGAAACCTTATCTGGACTAGTAGAAGAAACTATTGAAGCCAAAACGCAAGTATTAATTGGAGATGAAAGAAGTGCTCCAAAATTGACTAATGAGAATACACAAATCAACTGGAGTCGTCCTTTAGAGGAGGTTTGTAACCAAATTAGAGGGTTAAGTCCTTATCCCGGTGCTTGGACGATTATTCAAAATAAAGGTTTGGAGCTAAGGGTTAAAATTTTCAAAGCAACTCTACTGTTAAAAAAACACAATTACTCTCAGGGAAGAATTGTAGTTGAAGAAAACAAAATGCTCATTGCGGTCTCAAAAGGTTTCTTGAATTGTATTGAAATTCAACTGCCCAATAAGAAACGAATGCCTGTGAGAGCCTTGTTAAACGGTTATACTTTTGATGAAGAAGCTACTGTTTTGTGGTGAAATCGGCTGTGATTATCAACAAAACCCCTTACTTATTAACAAAACAGGCGATTTCACTAGGTTTTTAGCGACTCATCTAAAATTCCATATAAATTTGTTAAATAACTTTTAATACAAAAAATTATGAACAAAACAGAATTAATCGATGCGATGGCAGCTGATGCTGGTATCTCAAAAGCAGCTGCTAAGAAAGCCCTAGAATCTTTATTGGGTAGTGTTTCAGGTACCCTTAAAAAAGGAGGACGTGTTTCTCTAGTTGGATTTGGATCTTGGTCTGTTTCTAAAAGAGCAGCTCGTGATGGAAGAAACCCTCAAACTGGTGCAACAATTAAAATTGCGGCCAAAAATGTTGTTAAGTTCAAAGCAGGGGCTGAATTATCTGGTTCAGTAAACTAAGCTTTTAAAAAACACTTATATTAAAGCTCCTTTACTAGGAGCTTTTTTTTTACATTTAAGTGAATGAAAGAAGGAAAATTACTTATAGCTACTCCCGTTGTTTTAGGTGACCCAAATTTTCATAGGGCTGTTGTTCTTATAGCAGACCATAAACCATCTGGGAGTTTGGGCTTTATACTTAATAAAAGATTAGAATATACCTTAAATGAAGTAATGGAGGGTATCGATTCTAAATTCCCTTTGTATTTTGGTGGACCAGTAGATCCAGATAGCCTTTTTTATATTCATACTTATGGAACAGATATCCCCAAAAGCATTCCTATAACTAACAATGTTTTTTGGAATGGAGATTTTGATTTTATTTCTGAACGTATTAGGTCTGGAGAGCTCTCTTCAGACAGGATCCGTTTTTTTCTAGGATATAGTGGTTGGGGAGAAGGTCAATTGGAGGAGGAACTCATCCAAAAGTCATGGGAACTTATAGACAATAACTTACAATCAGAATTAATTAAAAAACCAGTAAAATCTATGTGGCAGGAATACATGACCTCACTTGGAGGAAAGTATGTGTTGTGGTCCAATGCACCTGAAAATCCACGCTTTAATTAGTCTAGACTTTTGAAAAAAGAAGAAATAAAATCAGTAGTTTTTTCTTGATGGTAATTGGTTTTTCTGTATTGAGAAACTTCTTGAACTCCTTTTTCCAAAGAAAGAATCAATAATTTTTGAGATTTTTGAAGTTCAAAAGGATTCAAATTCTTTTCTACGAGCTGTATTTCTGGTCTATTTTTTTTTACCCAATCTAGAAAAACAGAACGAATCGCAAAGTCTTGACAACCCGATTCAAGTGCGGGAGTAAGTAATAAGTCTTCCTGGACTAAAAAGAGGGATCCTCTGAGGGTTTCAACGATGTTTTTTTCTTCATTTAGCAATATGACATCCTCAAATCCATTTTCATTAGCATATTGTTTTGCCATATAGCGTAAACTCAAGTTGGTTGCAGATAGATTCGATAAGGTCCCCGAGTTGATTTGAGCTTCTTTATATAAGTCCACAGCATAATGATCTTTATTTATCTCAAGCTCATCAGCTTCTTGAAAATGTAAAATAAAGGTAGTAGTTCCTTGGTTTTCAATGAATTGAAATTGAACTAATCCATTTTTTGAAATGGAAGCACTATTTTGGAATTTTTGTATTTCTTGTTCGAAATACGCCATCGTATAGTTCATTGGGATAAAAAATCGATGTCTTCTCAAACTCGCAATCATTCTAAAATAATGCTTTTCCCAAAATAAAATTTGCCCCTTAAGAAGCCGTACATTTTCTCGTATAGAAAAATTTTTGAATAAACTGTGCAGTAGATCCGAAGGGGTTTTTGAAAGATCAGAAACTAGAGTCCCGTTGCAATTATACATGAGCTAGAATTAACTCGATCCCAAAATCTGTTTTAAACTAGTGATTGAGTTGTCCCACAACATTTTGGATTCTTCAATCTCCTCTTCTTCTGCAAAATCAGTAACGATTAGTGAGACGTCATTGGTAAGGTCATCAACTTGAATTTTAAATTCGAAATAGCAATCATTTTTCTCCTCATGATCATCTTCCCATTGAAAGCGAACACGTTCGTTATTTTTCTTTTGAATCAGTTTGGCGCTTTCTTCCACATCGTCCCAGATAAAAGTAAAGTTTTCACCTCTAGAATTTACATTATCTGCAAACCATTCACCTAAACCAGAAGGAGTAGATAAGTATTGAAATAATAATTGTTTGGAAGCGTGGAAGGCGTATTCTATTGAAAAACTTTTTTTGGTACTCATGGATTTAAATTCAAGTTCCCAATATATTGAAAAAAGGATAAGTTGCGTATTTATTTTAAAATAATTTCAATGTGGTTGGTACTGGCAAATTATATTTATAAATTTGCGCACCGAAATGGCGAGGTAGCTCAGCCGGTTAGAGCGTCGGATTCATAACCCGGAGGTCGGGAGTTCAAGTCTCCCTCTCGCTACGATAACAATAAGACTTTACAGTAATGTGAGGTCTTTTTTATTTGTTGCCATTCTTTTTTTGGAGTATTAGACTGAAGAGCACTGTTAGTAGGGCTCCAATGAGATTCAACCAAAGAAAACTTACTACATCTTGAAAATAAAGAATTAAGATGATGCATTCAGAAAGTAGGGCTCCCCAAAACACCGCTTTTGCCTTGATGTGTTTTATAAAAATTGCCACTAGGAAAATACCTAGTATGGTACCGTAAAAGACGGAACCTATGATGTTGACCAGTTGAATTAAATTTTCAAAAAGGCTACCTACACTGGCAAAAAATAGGGCAATTAAACCCCAAATAAGTGTAAAGCCCTTTGAGGCAAGTACATAATGCCGTGGAGATTTTCCTTTTCTATTTCTTTGGTATAGATCGACTGTAGTTGTCGCGGCAAGTGCATTGAGTTCAGAGGCAGTAGAACTCATAGCAGCAGAGAAAATCACTGCAAGCAGAAGACCAATGAGTCCAGTAGGTAAATGATTGAGGATGAAGGTAATGAATACATAATCTTTGTCGTTCGTTTCTTGTTCGGGGCTTGCCTTTAAAATCAATTCTTTGGCTTTTTCTCTTTGCATTAATTCATCAGTGCTCAATTTTTGAATTTGGTTTTGTGATTCCCCCTCTAAAAGTGCTGTTCTTAATTCAGTTTGTGTTTTTAAGTTTTCGATTTCAAGTTTATTAAAGGCAGCACCTTCAGTAGAATTTTTTACTGTAGAGACTGCTTTGGGATTGAAATTGAGTGGAGCTGGCTCAAATTGATAAAAGATAAAAACCATTACTCCTACCAGAAGAATAAAAAACTGCATGGGTACTTTTAGTATTCCATTCATGATCAGTCCCATTTGGCTTTCTTTTAGGGATTTGCCGGAGAGGTATCGTTGTACTTGTGATTGATCTGTACCAAAGTAAGAAAGTGCTAAAAACAAACCTCCCGTAAGGCCGCTCCAAAAGGTGTAACGACTATTGAGATTGAAACTGAAATCAAGGACTTTCAGTTTTCCTGCTTTTCCTGCAATTTGAAGTGCTTTTGTAATAGAAACCCCTTGCGGTAAGAGGTGAATTATATAACCAAAGGCGAGAAACATCCCTACAAAAATGATAAACATTTGCTGTTTTTGAGTTACGTTTACTGCTTTTGTGCCTCCAATCAACGTGTAGCTAATCACTACTGTACCCACTGCAAACACCATTACTTTTAAATCCCAATTCAACACCACACTAAGGATTATTGCAGGAGCATAGATCGTAATACCCGCAGCAAGACCCCGCTGTATCAAAAACAAGACAGCGGTTAAAGTACGAACATTCAGATCAAAGCGTTTTTCTAAAAACTCATAAGCTGTATAAACGTTGAGACGGTGGTAAACGGGTATAAAAAACAAACAGATAAGCAGCATTGCAAATGGCAATCCAAAATAGAACTGAACAAAGCCCATTCCGTCGTGATAGGCTTGACCAGGGGTAGATAAAAAAGTAATGGCACTGGCTTGTGTCGCCATAACAGAAAGTCCAACGGTCCACCAGCGGGCTTGGTTGCCTCCTTTTAAATACTCTTGAATGTTTTTATGAGAGTTATTTTTCCAAATACCGTAAGCTACTATAAAAGTGAGCGTACTTAACAGTATGATCCAATCCAGAAGCTCCATTAGTGAAATTGTATCATAAAGAGATAAAAAAGGATCCAATACAGGATGTTTATTCCAATCAATAGTTGGTAAGTTCTTGGTTTCATTGACCGTATGAAATTAAGTTAGCAAACAGTCGATAGGCTCCCGGGACACCAGCCGGCAATTCCCTAAAGAAGCTCAAACCTGTAAAAATATATTTACCCTTGCCGTAATCCGCAACTAGAAGACTTCCTTTTTTTGGAGATTCACCGATATCATTCATGGATAAAAGTGCTTCAAATTGGTTGCCCCAGTTACTTGCAAAATAAAGTCCTCTTTCCTGAACCCATTCCTCAAAGTCAGCGCTTGTTATTTTATTAGGGGTGTTGACAATGGGGTGATCTGGATTTAAAAAACGAACCTCAGCCTTTTCCTCTGTAACACGGTCTCTCGACAACTGGAGGAGATAAGGGGCGCTGATAGAAGCATCAAAACCCCTACTGGTATTGTATTGAACAATTGCGGTTCCTCCTTGAGAGACAAAGTCCCATAAAATTTTATTTTTAAAGGTCAACTCTTTGTGGACATTGAATGCACGAATACCTACAATTAAAGCGGGATAGGGAAGAAGATCTTCTAATCGAAGATTTTCAACATCAAATTCGGTTACTTCAATTCCAATAGCTCTTATGTTTTCAGCAACTTTATCTCCTGCTCCTTTCAAATAAGCCAATTTGTGCACTTTGGTTTTAAGGTCAATTTTTGACGCTATTGCTTTATTTGGTTGCAGTAAATATTGCTTTGATATATGAGGATAATCAATGGTTTCAAGAGACATATTGTAGTTTATGCCTTGTTCTTTTACCATTGCGGAAAAAACAGCTCTACTACTTCCTTTAGGCGGTATTACTTCAAAAAGATATTCTTTAACCGCACCCGATTTTTCTATGTTCACCTCTTGTTGAGAAGGAATGACCCTCCAATTCTTTGGCACAACGAGTTCCACCTCACCTTTAAAATTTTCAACATGTGCTTGTACTTGAAGACGTACTTTTTTGGGGCTATCATTTTGAAATAAAAGTATTTTATCACTCAACTGTGTCGTTACTCTGGGTACTACTTGAAAATTTTGAATCACCTCTCCAGCAACTCTGTCTGTAGTTCGGTAAGTAAGGGGTGTCTGAAAGGATATATCTCGCCCATTTATGCTTAACTGATACTCAATTAAAATAGGATTTGGTGTCTCTGGAAGACCTTTGAGAGATTCATTTTGAACGTTATAATTTCCTATATCTCCCTCTGAAGTTAACCAGTAAGGTGTAGTGGTGACTTCGGGTACCTTAAATAGAAAACTTGTTTCCCATACTTCATTTTGTTTTAAAACTTCCTTGGGTTCAAGTTGTATGCTTCCCGTTATTTTTTTGAGTTCAATTGAGAATGGACTGGGATTCAAGACCTTTAATGAAACGGGAAGCTCCATAGCAGCAACTCCTTTATCTTGAAGAGTATTAAATTGTAATTGGAGGCCTAAACAGTCTTGGATCAATTGCTTTACTTCATATTGCTTGATGGTTTTCCAGTGTTTGTCTTTTAATTGTTCCAAGGATAGATATAATTCCACAAGAGCGGGTACGCTTTTAAAGGGTTTTTCAATATCGAAAGCAGTACGAATCTGATCTATTTGCTTTTGAAATAAGGCACCTCCTTCAACTCGATTCCAACTGGTATCTATGCCATCAAAAGGGTCTTGGTTTTGGGATTTACTTCCGTTAATCCATTCTAAGTATTCCATTTGTGAACCCAACTCTGGAGCACTACCAAATCCTTGCGACTTGTGTTGACTCCTGCTTAGAGCTGCAACTTCTGCGTTGGTGCGTCCTAAAAGAGGATCCAAAGGATTGCTTTCAAGTGCTATCCGATTGCTCTTATCTGCTAGTTCAAATTGTGCCCTGCTTCCATACGCCCACCAGGAAGTATTGTAAAATTGACGTTTGGGTTGCCATAAGCTAACATATTTCAACTGTTCTGGAAAGGCATTGGGATCGTTTGCTAGATGAAAGGCTTGCTCACTAAGAATAGCGGAGCTGGTATGATGACCGTGTGTACTTCCTGGTGTCCTGTGGTCAAATCGATTTATGATTAAATCCGGTTTAAAAGCGCGTATGCGATAAACTATTTGAGCAAGAACCTCTTTTTCATTCCATATTTTAAGGGTTTCTTCAGGGTGTTTGGAATAGCCAAAATCATTTGCGGTAGTAAAAAATTGCTGTCCTCCGTCAATTTTTCTCGCCTCCAGGAGTTCTTGTGTTCTGATAAGACCCAAGCTTTCCCGAAGTTCAGTTCCGATAAGATTTTGCCCCCCATCTCCTCTAGTCATGGAAAGATAAGCTGTTTGGGCGTTGTAATGATTTGAAAAAAGAGCGATTAGTCGGGTGTTTTCATCATCCGGATGGGCAGCAACATACAATACGGAGCTTAATGTGTTAAGTTTTTTTATTTTTTTGAAGATACGTGCCCCATCTTGGCTGAAATGGAACTGAAAACTAATAAGCAGAAGTACGGTTATAATTTTCTTCATTTTAAAACGGTTTTAATCCCAAAGAATCTCTGTAATGTTCCTCTCCAAGATTATTTAATCTCCAATAAGGAAGCTTTAAGGTTTTTATGCGTTGTGCACGAGTTGTAAGAGTTGGATTTTGTAAGTCGGCTTCTGTCCATTCTAATATGGGGTAGGGCGGTGCAGCATCAAAATGAATCGAGAGTTTCCTTTGTAAGGTGGGAAAAGTAATGTGGTACACCTTTACAGGGCCTTGTTCAATTAATTCCGTTTCTGCAGGATACCACTGGATAGGCAGGTGATTCAATCGTATGAACTCAAAACTGGGAAGTAAATCTATCTTACCTTGTGGAAGTTCATTGGGTTGTGTGCGAATCCACATCCATAATTCATCTTCTGTTAAACCATTTTTGAAGGTCAGGTTTTGATCTGCTTCACCTTCAAAATAGGAGTGACTTTTAATTTGTATTTTTTCTTTTCTATTTAGTTGTAAGTATGTTTGTCCACACCACTCCTGAATAGAGGTGGTGGCCTTTACTAGGGGAGCAGGCTGTTCCAAACGTGTAAAAATACTGCTCATGATAGAATAGGGGTAAATTCCTGTCAGAAAGTTTTTTGTTCGATTCAGTTTTAGGACTGTCTGTGTGTTTTCATTCTTTTGGTTGGCTTTGACTTGTGCATCTGTCCAAAAATCTTCAGTAACATAGATGAGTACAGCGCTTCCCTGTCTAGGTTCTTTATAACGCGATTGAGTCAATCTGTAGCTACTGATTTCCGCTGTTCCATCAAACCAATAGCTTTTAAAACCCTGAGTGAGCGGTTCTGTTTTAAATGTAGAAACCGTTTTCTTGGGCTGACTGCAGCCCAAGAAAACTAAAGTGAGTAAAAGACTTGATTTTTTCACACGTTTAAATTTTAGAGATTTTGATTTTATTATAATTATAAAATTGAGAACCCTTGCAACAACTCGATGTATTCGTTCTCACATTAAAATTTCAAACATTCTTACAGGACTTCAAGATATTGGGATTTTAGAAAAAGCACTAATTTTTAGATATTATTTCTTGTATTTTTTTCAAAACTTGGGGAACGGGAAGTCCTACAATATTAGAATAACTCCCTTTTATGAAAGTGACGTTTCTCATCCCAAAAGGATCCTGAATGCCATAAGCACCTGCTTTGTCTAGAGGAGAACCCGTTTTTATGTATGCATCAATTTCTGTGTTTGTGAGAGGACCAAAGCAAACTTTCGAAACTTCATGTAGCGTTTCCCAATTTGTGTTTTGCAAAAACCCCACAGCAGTTATGACCTCATGGGTGCTGTTTGATAAAGAACGCAACATTTTTTTGGCCTTTTCTTTATTTTGAGGTTTACCTATAAACTTATCTTGATGCCAAACAACAGTATCTGCAGTGATAACCAGTTGTTTCTCTTTGATAATCTCTAAAAAGGCTTCTGCTTTTTTACGTACAATGTGTTGTGCAATGCCAATTCCATCAAGCCCACTTGGGAAATTTTCCTTTACTGGAAGTACTTGAACTCGAAAGGGGAGTTCCATTTCCTCAAAAAAAGCCTTTCTTCTAGGAGAACCTGAGGCCAGTATAATTTCAAAGCCGTTTGTATCAATCATAACAATCTTTTTACTGTCTAGATGTCCAATCGCCATTTGCCTTGGACACGAAGCACTTGTTCAATAATTTCTCTGACACAACCTTCACCTCCTTTTTTATGAGAAACATAATCTACCATTGCCTTTACATCAGAGACAGCGTCTGAGGGACAGCAGCTAAGCCCTACTTGCTCCATAACAGGTATATCTGGAACATCGTCTCCAACGTAAAGTATTTCTCCAGGTTTAAGGTTGTAGCTGTCGAGGAAATCTTGATATGCTTCAATTTTATGATGTGAATCCATAAAGATGTCATAGACTCCGAGTGCCCTAAATTGTTTTCGTACCCCCTCATTTTTTCCTCCCGTAATAATTGCGATTTTATAGCCTTGATCAAGGGCGTATTTAATTGCAAAACCATCTTTTGAATCAAATGAGCGCAACAGTTCACCTTTGTCAGTGATTAAAAATTTTCCATCTGTCAAAACACCATCTACATCGAAGATGAATGTTTTTATTTGAGGAAGTATCGCTTTGTAATTTTTATTGGTCATTATTTTTTTGAATTGCGGAGGTGAATAAAGTATATATTTTTTTGAGCTGGGGATTTTTTATAAGTTTTAAATGGTAATCAATTGTTTTTTGGTCTCTGCGTAATGCTGGACCTGTTTGCGCTTTTTGGGGTTCAAGGGTATTGAGTTTTTCAACCGTTTCTCGCATCAATGGAAGTAAAAGCTTAAAATTGATCTGTTTTTCTTCACAAATTTTTGCAGCCTCAACAAACAAATGGTTGGTGAAATTATTTACTAAAACTGCAGCCAAATGCAGTTGTTGTCTTTGTTCTGAATTGATTTCCTTGGCCGAAGCATTGATGCTATTAGCCAGTTGATGTAAGTTTTCTAGATCGAGTGAATTTTCTGTCTCAATACCAATCGGGAGATTAGAAAAATCTAAACTTCTCCCCTCACTAAAAGTTTGAATTGGATAAAAAACACCTCTTCTTTTTTGGCTTAATACATCAATTGAAATTCCTCCAGAAGTATGAACAACAAAAGAGTCTTTGGGTAAGGATTCAGAAATGGAACGAATGGATTTATCACTTACAGCTAGAAGAATCAAATCTGATTTTAGCTTTGGATTCCATTGGTTATTCAAAAGAACACCTTCGTTGGTTTTATGTTCTTTAGAAGATCGGTTAACCCACTGTACCAGCTCTATTTTCGTACTTGTAGAAAATGCTTTGTAGAGATGAGTTCCCAATTTTCCGGACCCAATGAGTGTTATTTTCATATTGGCTTTAAAAATACAAAAAGCTTGGGGAGTCTACTGAAAAGTTTTATCGTTCTCGATTGGATTTAGAAAAAAACGTATCTTTAAAACACCAAATCTTGAATTATGAATACCTACCAATCCCTCCAAAAAAGTTATATAAAAAACTACTATCAACTTATCCCTGCTTTTATAATTATAATAGCTTGTTTGGGATCATTTGTAGTTTACTATCTTACAAAAGACGGCTTGAATACAGTAAACTTTTTTATGCTTTTCCTGAGCACTGTTGCTGCTATGTCCTATCTGGCTTCCGTGTTGGCACAGTCACCCAGAAGAATATGTTTTTTTCTTTTTGTAGTTGGATTACTGATTGAGTTGGTACTGTTGATTCCCAGTATGCTATTTTAACTTCTTTTTTGTGGGTGGAATTTCCACAAGCCCTATATTTGCATCTCTTTGATGTAGATTTTTGATGAAAGACCAACTCAGTAAACTATTATTTTCAACAAGATTAACCGCCCTTCTTTTTCTTCTGTATCCTACAGCGATGGCCTTTGGAACTTTTATTGAAAGCTGGTACAGTACAGACACTGCAAAAATTTGGATCTATAATGCGTGGTGGTTTGAATTGTTAATGGTCTTGATGGCATTAAATTTCATAGGTAATATTTTTAAATACCGCTTGCTACGGAAAGAAAAATGGGCTGTCTTACTGTTGCATCTTTCTTTTTTACTCATTCTTTTGGGAGCTTTTGTGACGCGTTATATTGGTTATGAAGGAGTTATGCCCATAAGAGAAGGGGTTACCCAAAGTCAAATGCTCAGTGAAAAAACCTATCTCACTGTTTTAATAGACGGAGAAATTGAAGGCCAGTCTCTTAGAAAAAAACTACAAGACGATCTTTTGCTATCGGAACATGTTAAAAATGATTTCAGTTGGGAGAGTGATTTTAACGGTCAGAATTTTAAAATAAATTATGTCGATTTTATCGAAAACGCAACCGAAGGACTTGTTTTAGATGATACGGGTGAGCGCTATTTAAAGATTGTAGAAGCCGGGGATGGTACACGACATGATCATTACATCAAGGAGGGAGATATAGCGAGCATACACAACATCCTTTTCACATTAAATTCTCCACAAGAAGGGGCAATAAATATTTTTTTAAAGGACGGATTGTATACCCTAAACTCTCCCTTTGAGGGGCAATTTATGCGGATGGCAGATCAATTTCAAGGGACCTTAAACTCCAATGAAGAAAGTCCCTTACAATTGCGTTCGTTGTATACTATTCCAGGATTTCAATTTGTGATACCGGAACCTGCTTTAAGAGGAAAATTTGATATCGTAAAAGCAGAAACCCAACAAGAGGCAGTCCAAAATGCATTGCGCGTTGAGGTTCAAACTGGTAGTACAAGTGAATTAGTAACTCTTTTGGGAGGTAAAGGGGTGGTAAATGATCCTAAAAAAGTAACCCTTGAAGGATTAGATTTTTATTTGTCCTTTGGTTCCTTATCAATGAAACTCCCATTTGCTATTAAACTGAATGACTTTATAGCAGAAAAATATCCAGGTACAGAAAAGAGTTATGCTTCGTTTATGAGTAAAGTTACTGTTGAGGATACAGAACCCTTTGATTATGATATCTATATGAATCACGTTTTGGATTATAAGGGTTATCGCTTTTTTCAGGCTTCTTTTAATCCAGATGAAAAAGGAACCATACTTTCTGTAAATCACGACTGGTGGGGAACTTACATTACCTATTTTGGTTACATTTTATTGTATTTGAGTATGATTGGAATTTTCTTTATTGGAAAAACCCGTTTTAAGGATCTATCACAAGTTCTTGAAAAAATAAATCTTAAAAAGAATAGACAAACTCTAATCCTTCTGTTGTTTGCCTCAACAGCAACTACTCTTAATGCCCAAGGATCTGTTCACAGTCAATCCAGTGCGATCAATTTCGATTCCATTATTAAATCAGATGCTTTTTCAAAAACACATGCTTCCAAATTTGCGTCACTCATCATTCAAGATGCTGGTGGAAGAATGAAACCAGCCAATACTTTTTCCTCTGAATTGTTGAGGAAAGTAAGTAAAAGTGACACCTACATGGGATTGAATTCTGATCAAGTTTTGTTGTCGATTATGAATAATCCAGCGGTTTGGTATAATGTTCCTCTCATTTATTTAAAGCGAGGAAATGACAGTATTCGAAAACTAGCAGGGCTCAATGTAAAAGCAAAATATGCTCCTCTACTTTCTTTTTTCGATCAGGAAGGAAATTACAAACTAGCACAGCCCCTTGAAGAAGCCTATCGAGCAGCGGTACCTAACCAATTTCAGAAGGATTTTATAGAATTGGATCGAAAAGTCAATCTTTTGTATTCTGCCTTAGAGGGTAAAGTGATGCGGATATTCCCCATTCCTGAAGATCCGAACAACAAATGGGTGTCATATCCTGAACTCACTGATGCGCCTTTTAAAGGTAAAGATTCTCTTTATGTACGTAATATTCTACCCTTGTATTTTCAATCACTGCGTTTGGCGCAAAAAAATGGAGATTACGAACAGGCGGATAATTTATTAGAAAGCATTTATGGTTTTCAAAAAAAATTTGGAAATGAGGTGTTGCCCAGTAAAGACAAAGTAAAAGCTGAAATAGCCTATAACCGATACGATATATTTAAAAAATTATATAGTTGGTATATCTACGCTGGAACTTTATTTTTTATAGTACTTCTGATTCAGATTTTCAAATCCAATCGTTTGATTTTCATCGTGGTTAAAGGATTTAAAGTATTGCTTGTGTTCTTGTTCCTACTGCATACGCTGGGACTCATTTCTAGGTGGTACATTTCTGGGCATGCGCCTTGGAGTGACGCATACGAATCCATGATTTATGTGGCGTGGGCTACACAATTTTTTGGGCTTGTTTTTGGAAGAAAATCGGCGCTAACAATGGCTTCAACCACTTTTGTTTCAGGGATGATTTTGATGATCGCACATTGGAATTGGATGGATCCTGCAATTGCCAATCTGGTTCCTGTATTAGACAGCTATTGGTTAATGATACACGTTGCTGTAATTGTTGGTAGTTATGGCCCTTTTGCCTTGGGAATGATTATAGGGGCAGTTGCTTTATTACTCATGTTGTTAAGCTCAAATAAGAATGCAAAGAAAATCAAACTTCAAATCAAAGAACTGACCATAATCAACGAATTGGCACTCACCGTAGGTTTAATTATGCTTACGATAGGAAACTTTTTGGGTGGTATGTGGGCTAACGAAAGTTGGGGTCGATATTGGGGTTGGGATCCTAAAGAAACTTGGGCATTGATCAGTATTATGGTCTATGCTTTTGTGATTCATATGCGGCTCATACCAGGGTTACGAGGTGCTTGGCTTTTTAACTTAATGAGTATTCTTGCTTTTGCAAGTATTCTAATGACCTATTTTGGTGTTAATTTTTATTTGGTAGGATTGCATTCCTACGCCAGTGGAGATAAAATAATCACACCTAGTTTTGTCTATTACGCTGTTTTTGTAGTTGCACTCTTGGGAACAGCTTCTTATTTTAAATCAAGAAAGCTCTATCTAAAATAAAAGGCATCATTTTTGAAAAGGAATTTATAATCTTATAGGATATGCGCTATTTTTTTCTTCTTTTTTTTATCATAGGGATGCAATTATCTTGTGAAAAAGAATTGGATACTACTGAAGACACTCTAAGTTCACAAGAGAAAAAATGGAGGGATCAAAAAATTGAAAATTATGAGTTTACGTTACAAATCACTTGTTTTTGTATACAAGAATATACCCTCCCCAAGCGACTTTTAGTCAAGAAAAATGAGCTTGTAACCGTTGATGGCGTTTCAGTCGATGAATTAAATGATCCTGCTTTTAAAACTATTGAAGGTTATTTTAACTTTATTCGAGAAACCAGAAAAAAAAATCCCGACAAAGAATCGATTGCCTATGACTCTCGATTGGGTTACCCAACTTCCATCTTTTTTGATTTGAGTTTTCAAATTGCTGATGAAGAAATTAATTATTCAATAAGCGACTTAAAAGCTTTAAATTGATTTTTTTCAAAAAAATTAAACTTATGTTCCTAGTTGAAAAGAGAGAAAATATAAATGGGTCTCTAGAGATCAACTTTTTAACTCAAATTACAACATCAAATCACAAAATATGAAAACAAAATGGTTCATCTACTCGGTTGCAGGAATGTTGCTTTTAGGCTTAGGTCTTTCCTTTCTTGGAGAAGCAATCTTATATAAATCTAAAAACGATTTTAATTGGTTTTACTGGGGAACAGCAGCCCTTGCTACTTTTAATGCTGGTATTGGTTTAGTAGGTGAGGCGATCGTAATAAAAGTAAAAATGGAGATTTAGTGGAAAGCGGCGATAAAACTGTCTTCGTTGCTTCCTTTTGAGATTTCTCCAAAAGCCTTTTCTACTATAGTTTCTGCTTCGTGGTGATCAAAACCTAACCCTACTACAAGTCGTAACATAAGCTTTTTTTCGGCTGCGTCTGCAAAAGCATCTGCAAAGACTATACGTGTAAGGTCATACAACCGTTCCAAACGGAGTTGTTGGTAGAGGGAGGGTTGATAGGGTGCTCTTCAATATGCTCAATAATTTGTGCAACTTCATCCGCTTCAATTTCTAGGTTTATTGCGGTACGGTTAATGAAAGCTTGTTCTTCCTCTGATATTTTACCGTCTGCAAGTGCTACGCGAACAATAGCTGCAAAATGATCTCTGTTACGGATTTTAAATCCAGGGGTGTACAGGTCTGAGAAGGACATTAGTAGAATTTTGTTAAATATAAAAAATGGAATTGTACGACGTTATATTTTATGATGTAATTTTATTCCTGTCAAAAATGTCATGAATCCAATTCGAATTTTAAAAAACAGATCAGATATTGGTGCAGGTACCCGGGGCTCTGATTTAGGAATCGATGCTATAGAAATTGCTGCTATAAATGCAAACAATGATTTTTTTAACCAGCATCCCTATCGCGATATACAAACTCACAATGAAACCATTTACAACAAAGTAAAAAACACAACCGCTAAACGCATTAATTTTGTTTTGGAACAATGCAAAAGGGTAAAGAAAGTAACACAGGAAACCTTGGAAGACAATTATTTTCCATTGATTCTCTCGGGCGATCATTCTTCTGCATTGGGATCTATGGCAGGTATAAAAGCCGCTTATCCCAACAAAAGATTGGGGGTGGTTTGGATAGACGCTCATGCCGATTTGCACTCACCCTACAGTACACCCTCAGGAAACGTTCACGGCATGCCCCTTGCTGCAGCTTTAGGCCATGATAATTCAGCCTATCAAGTGAATTCAGTAAGTAAGCAAACGAAGCTGGATTGGGAGCAAATGAAAAACTTAGGGGCCGTTTGTCCCCTCCTACAACCCGAACATCTCATTTATTTTGGGGTACGGGATACGGAGGCAGAAGAAGAGGCGATCATCAAAGAAAAAAAGATTCGCAACTACAAAGTTCATGAAATACGACACCGTGGTTTGCAGCGGTGCTGTACTGAAGCCCTAGACTCCTTGTCCGAAGTCGATCTCATTTACATCACTTTTGATGTGGATGCTTTGGATTGTGATCTAATCTCTCGTGGAACAGGGACTCCCGTTTCCAAAGGGTTCGATCCGAAGGAGGTGATTCAACTCATTCAAGAGATTCAAAAAAGTAATAAAGTGGTAGCTCTCGAGCTTTGTGAAATCAATCCTCTGCTGGACGAAAAAGGAAATCGTATGGCAACGACCGCCTTTGAAGTGATCGATGCGGTTTTTGGAAGCTAGTATTTTCTTAATTTTTTTTATCTTAGCTTGAGCCTCCTAAAACCTACTTCAATGTTTAGAAAACACACTCTCACCTTTTTAAAGAGCACCAGGAGTTCTCAGTTTTTATTTAGCATATCAATCTCATTTCTTGTATGGATCAGTTCGCTGGGGCTATTTCTAACAATGATTGGCGTAGAATTTGACGTACTGTTCGAAAAGAAAGAATATGCAATTGAATCCGTCTTAATAGGTTTTCAAATTATTATTCCGCTACTTTTATTTTGTGCAGCTGTTATTCTGTTTCTTACATCGGTGTACCGAAGGTTATTTACCCTTCTGGACCGAAAAAGGTATCTATGGGTATATTACGTCTTTCTAGCAGTAGGATTACTCCTCTTTTTTTATGGGAACACTTTTTTTACTTACTATCTGTTATTTACAGCTGTGCTGTTGGGTAGTATTCCTACAAAAAGAAAATGTAAAGCACAGTAAAAACATTTAGTGAGCGTAAAGCCATCCCAAGGTATTAATCCGTTTCAAACCGATTGATGAGATAGGAGTAGTGGTTTTTTTGAGATACACTTCCTGTTTTGGACTGTTTTTTTGCAGTTTTAAGAACCTGATTTTGTAGCGCACTTAAAACAGGTTTAATGCTTGGGTTGAGCTTTTGATCCATCAGAAGTGTATCGAGTTGTTCCATAAAACGAATTTGTAGTGCCATCAAGGAAGGATCCAATGGTGATTTGGTTTCAAAAAAACTTAAATACAAGGCATCTAAAAGTGCGCTTACGGAAAGTCCTTTGACTTCTAAAGTAGATTCTGAGGAACTCATCCTGTTGAGACGTTCCCTATTTAATATTTGCGATAAAGCACTGTATTGAATGTTTTGCAAACGTTCCATACCCCCTTCACCTTTGATTTTTGAAATCAATTCAGGAGTGACAAGCCAGTTTTGAGTTCTCCACAGCTGCTCGTTTAGAAAGTGTAAAGCACGTCTCTGTTCTGATTCTGACACATTTTTATAAGGAGTATTCTGTTGTCCTTTGGTCATTAGGGTTTCATTGATTCCCCCAATCATTTTTACGACATGATATATATAGCGTCTGTATACCCCAAGAAGTTCATTGTATAATTCGTCTAGATCAGCATACGACTGTCCTGCTTTCGTTGTCCATTGGTCTAAATTTTTTGCAACTATTTTTAAATTCTTTAATCCATAACCACTCGCCTTTACGGGATCATCACCAAT
>Ga0181592_10000201_pt1 | contig 42729 bp, 40 predicted proteins | sample 071ome_20_FD_133755 | JGI IMG/M metagenome (GOLD analysis project Ga0181592, IMG submission 133755) | Coastal salt marsh microbial communities from the Groves Creek Marsh, Skidaway Island, Georgia - 071412BT metaG (megahit assembly) | ecosystem: Environmental > Aquatic > Marine > Intertidal...
ACAACATCCTGTTTGCCGACAAGATTGAGAACATAGCAAACGACGCCAAAATTTTACTCAACGCAGAGTTAAGGCGGAGTATTTTACAGGTAACACTAAACTAACTAAAAAGGGCCTTTACAGGCCCTTTTTTATGACGCTTTGCGTTTATTGAAGCCTTTAGCAAAGGCGTGCCGCAATTCTAGATACTTAGGGGTTGGCCCCACATCCTCATACAGCGGATCGCCCAACTCATCTAGCCCCACCACTTTATTGCCTGCTTTGTATGGCATTTGACGCTCAACTTCATCCAATGCCACGGATATTAATTGAGACAATATTTGATTCTTATTTAATCCGGGATAGAGCCCGGTTAGGGCCTCAATTCGAGCAGCGTCTTTGAGTGGTAGGCTAATGTGATATTTTTCATTTTGCGAAGACTGGCGACTAGTGGATTCCCAAGAAGAAATCAGCTCCTTGATTTTCATTTTTACCTCTACAGCTAAACTGGTACCGACCTCTTTCAGTTTAGTCGACCGCCCGTGACTTGCTGTATCTATTCACAGAATTTTACAAATATTCGTTGGTACTGATCATGCATGATGAACCCAGATGCCCACTGGTGGTTAAAGCCGTCCACTTGACCTCATTACCATGACAACAGTCTTAACACTTGTTAGGCTAGTCGTTAGCCATGGCGCCACAGCCATTTGCTAAGCTGATACAGGGTATTGATCAAAAGGAAAAGGAGTCCCCTATGGAACCCAAACTGGATCCAGCCTTGAAGGATACTGTTCGCTTATTGGGCGATTTACTTAGCGATGTCATTGAGCAGGATCAAGGCGCGGAGTTTGTCAGTACCATTGTTAAAATAAGGACGCTAGCGAAAGAGGCTCGCGCCAACCCAAATTTGGATAATACGGCGTTAATTCAAGCGCTCCATAGCCTCGCCGATCAGGATATTACCCCCATCACTAGAGCGTTTAACCAGTTTCTTAATCTCGCCAATATCGCCGAACAATATCATGATGTGGTGAGGGGCCGACGCCAGCAAGAAAAAGGCTATTTAAGTCAACTCGATGACGTCCTGGAGACACTTAAGCAGGAACTCCCGCCAGGAGATCTCACCGCTAAACTGAGTCAGTTAAATATTGAGCTGGTGCTAACCGCCCACCCGACCGAGGTGACTCGTAGAACCCTCATTCAAAAATATGAGAATATTTTCAATGCATTAAACCAACTCGATCAAGCTCCTTTCGAGTATGAACGGGAATGGATTTTGGAAGGGCTAAAAAGAGTCATTGCTCAGATTTGGTATACCGATGAGATCCGTCAACAACGCCCAACACCTCAAGACGAGGCCCGCTGGGGGTATGCGGTCATTGAGGGCTCACTATGGCAAGCCATCCCAAGGTTCTACCGCGACGTGGACCAGTTACTCGCCAAAAAGGGGTTAGCCCCCCTGCCTATGGATGCCACACCGATTCGCTTTCACTCATGGATGGGCGGTGATCGAGACGGCAATCCCAACGTCACCGCAACCGTCACAGGGGAGGTCATTTTATTAGGTCGATGGATGGCGATGGACCTCTACCTAAGAGATTTGGATATTCTGGTTAACAGCCTTTCGATGGAACGATGCAACGAAACGTTGAAAGCGGTCGTTGGCGACACCAAAGAACCGTACCGGCACCTTATTCATGAATTACGACAACGTATTCGAGAAACGCAAAAGCAAGTAGAAGAACAAATCAAATTCCCTCAACTACCTCGCACACCCTATCCCGTGCATCATATTAGTAGTTTGCTAGAGCCACTACTACTGTGCTACGACTCACTCATGGAATGCGGCATGTCCGTAGTCGCCCAAGGTAAGTTGCTCGATACTATTCGCTGCGCATACACGTTTGGGCTCAATTTATGCCCACTGGACATTCGCCAAGAAAGTGGCCGACATGCCCAAGTGTTTTCAGAGTTAACTCAATACCTTGATTTGGGAGACTACCTCGATTGGAGCGAGGAAGAGCGCCAACGCTTTCTCGTAAAGGAACTACAAAACAAACGCCCACTCCTGCCTCGCCAATGGCAGCCAAGTCCTGAAGTTCAGGAAGTTTTGGACACCTGTCGAGTCATTGCCAATGAATCTCCAGACTGCTTTGCTAACTACGTAATTTCCATGGCCGGACACCCCAGCGATGTACTCGCCGTGGCCCTGCTGTTAAAAATGAGTGATTGTCCCTTTGACCTTCCGATTGCTCCGCTGTTTGAAACATTAGATGACCTCACAAGGGCTGCGGACAGCATCGAACACTTACTGAACATTCCTTGGTATAAAAAATACAACCGCGCAAGGCAAATGGTCATGGTAGGTTACAGTGATAGTGCCAAAGACGCAGGCCAGCTCGCAGCCTGTTGGGCTCAATACAAGGCCCAAGAAGAACTGACCAACATCTGCGACCGATACGACACGCAACTCATGCTGTTTCATGGTCGCGGCGGTACAGTGGGGCGCGGCGGCGGCCCTGCACACAGTGCCATATTGTCACAACCTCCAGGCTCAGTGAGAGGCAATATTCGCGTGACCGAACAAGGCGAAATGATTCGCTTTAAATTCGGCCACCCCGAAGTAGCCCAACGCTCCTTGCAAATGTATCTATCTGCGGTATTACAGGCAACTGAGTTACCACCCCCTCATCCGAAAGAGAGCTGGCGCCAGAATATGGAGACATTAGCCAACGTAGCCGTGACCCATTACCGTAAGGTGGTCCGTGAAACTGACGAATTTGTACCGTATTTTCGCGCGGTAACCCCCGAGCAAGAATTGGGCAAGCTCGCACTGGGGTCTCGGCCGGCCAAACGCAAAGCCAGTGGTGGTGTAGAAAGCTTGAGAGCCATCCCTTGGATTTTTGCCTGGACTCAAATTCGTTTGATGTTACCCGCCTGGCTAGGCAGTGAAACAGCTCTTCAGAACTTCATAAATGAGCAAGGCCTAGAGCCGTTAAGAGAGATGAGCCGTGAATGGCCATTTTTTGAAACTTACATGGACATGCTTGAAATGGTGTTGAGTAAAGCAGATTTGGGTATTTCACGATATTACGAAGAAACGCTATGTGGTCAAAGCCCACACGCATTGGGCGAAACCCTAAGACAAAAGTTAACGCAGGCCATATCACTGGTTAACAACGTTAAGCACCAAGCGCAACTGTTGGATCATTCTCCTACGTTACGACATTCCATGGCCGTTCGTAATCCCTATACGGACCCACTGCACTATTTACAAGCAGAGTTGCTGCTCAGAACCAGGCAAAACCCCGAACAACAATCAATGGACCATGCGTTAAAAGTCACCATGGCCGGTATAGCCGCGGGAATGCGCAACACAGGGTAGCGCGGTGTGTATTACACGGCGTTACGTTTTCCTAACATTTCTCAACGAAGGCCCTAGCTCACTCAGCTATAGTTTATAAAAGGTACACGTTTTTCGACATGCGCATGTGACACCAGCGCACTAAATCGCTGAGAAGTAGAATGAAAAATTTATGGCCATTTCCAGTACAAAATATCTATGTTCCTCATACCTGCACAGCCGCTCAAATTGAACATATTAGCCACGCACGACTGATTCAAGCAGAGGTCTACATTGGTAAAACCACACCCTATTTATTTATAGGGACCTACCAGCATCCAGATGCCAAATCGGCAAATCGTACCCCCAAAGTCCGCCACAAATGGTTACCGATTCCGCAGCAGTATCCCATGCCTTGCCAGCTGCACACGAGCATCCAGCAAGAGCAGTATTTAATCATCCCCTCCGGCCAGGGGCAGCTCTATTGGCGATGCTTAACCGCAGATTTCATCGAATTTGCACTTGATCAAGGGGCTCACTGGTACGAAGAATCTGATCAATCTATCAATTATTAGTGGCCTTTATAGCCAACATCACCAACACCCAACGTTCCAAGGGGCCCTGTAATCTCGCGGGGTCTAACCAAATTGTCGATCAATCGTCCATTTCAGCGTCTGATTGTCCCCTTGCCCTCCATCTCGTCGTCAGGTATCGTGACCGTCTTTTTGATCAATACGATCAAAAAACAAACAATAAGTGGTTCGATTTCAACCTCCTGGATCCATCTCCAGATCTGCTTTTAAAAGCACCTTAGTACGGTGCTGGTCCGTATTTAGTCGACCTCCCAAGGCAGATACAGAGATAGATTCAAAGTCATTAAGGAAACTCTATGCGTATTATCTTGTTAGGCGCTCCTGGCGCCGGTAAAGGTACTCAGGCTCAATTTATTTGTGAGAAGTTCGATATCCCACAAATCTCAACGGGCGACATGCTCCGTGCAGCCGTAAAAGCCGGAACCGAACTTGGTAAACAAGTTGAACAAGTCATGCAAAGTGGTGGTCTGGTCTCTGACGACCTTATCATTTCATTGGTGAAAGAGCGCATTGCCCAGCCTGATTGTGCAAACGGCTGTCTGTTTGACGGATTCCCACGCACTATTCCTCAAGCAGAAGCAATGATTGAAGCTGGCGTTGATATTGATTACGTCGTGGAAATCGATGTAGATGATGAAGAAATCGTGAAGCGCATGAGCGGCCGTCGTGTTCACCCTGGTTCAGGTAGAACCTACCACGTTGTTTACAATCCACCAAAAGTGGAAGGCAAAGACGATGAGACAGGTGAAGATCTCATTCAACGTGAAGACGATGTAGAAGAAACCGTACGTAAACGTCTTGGTATTTACCATGAACAAACTGCACCTTTGGTTGGTTTCTACAAGGGCTTAACCTCTGAAAATGCTCCGACCTATGCCCATATTCCAGGCGTTGGCTCATTGGATGACATTAAAGGCGCAGTATTTAAAGCGCTTGAAGGTTAATACTTCTGAAAAAAGCCCCTCTGGGGCTTTTTTTTTACTTTAAAGTTACCGTCCGCCTATCAAAACGACTTCCCGTGTGGCTATCGACTAAAGTCGTACGGTGATTAGCCGAATCGCCACAATACCAAAGCTCGTTCCTTCGATTTCCAATCGTAATCTGGTTTTTCTAGATCCACTAAATATCCGAATCCATACTGCCATTTTGCTTTTATAGGTCAATTTGATCAAAAGTGATCTCCGTTTTCATAGAAAAGTGACCGAAATTTGATTTTCTACCGATGAATTCTTTAGCACTGACAAAATGAAAGGGGATTTTCGTCATTTTTCTGGCAACCAGTTGCCTTTCGCTACATTGCTTCATTAATCATCCCTTCAGCGAAAGTCTCGCCTTACCATTCTCAAAGATATTTTGATTTTTGACCTTTTAGCAGCGTCGATCGTGAACCCTTGATTAGAAAAAAATAAAATCCTGTTTCGTTTCTGTTCTTTACATTTATCAGTCACAAAAAATGAATATCATTGGTTTAACAACAACCCTGAAGTACAACGAGTCATGACCTTATTTTTAGAAAATCCGAATCGATTTTTGAAAAAAACCTTTCAAAAGGAATTTTTTGCGCCAATTTCTCCTGAATTTTCTTAGATTCTGTGGTTTTTTCTAAAAAAATCCTTTATTTTTTACTACAAGACTTTGCTCTTACCTTTTTTATGCTATTTTTTTATTTGAAACATCGTCCACAACCACAGGGAAAAAATGATGGCTCGAGGTCGTAAAAAAACTGCAGCTAAGAAACGCGTAGCTAAGAAAGCAACTTCAGTTGCTCTTACTTCAGCTCAAGTTAAAGCACAAAAGGCAGCTGATAAAGCTGCTGCTGCTGTCAAAGCTGCAACCACTAAAGTAGACGCCGCAAACAAGAAACTAGCCGCTGCTCGTAAGAAAGCTGCTAGCTCTAAAACTGCCGCTGCTAAAAAAGCTGTTGTTTCAGCACGTGCTGCTGTTGCAAAACAAAAAGAAGGCCTAACCAAGGCTAAAGCGTCTGTTGCTGAGGCCAAACTGGCTCAAGCAGCTGCCAACGTAGAAGCAAAAGTAGCTGCCGCTGCTGCCGCTGCTACTGAAGCGGTTAAGGCGTACGAAGACCAGCTTGCTAAGAAAGCGGATGCTGATCTAGCTAAAGCGGTTAAAGCGTTCGAATCTAAATGGCGCGCTGCTCGTAAGAAGAAAGACGCTGCAAAAGTGAAAGCAAAAGCGAAAAAAGCAGAAGCTAAGAACAAAGCTGCTGCTAAAAAAGCGACTGCTAAGCTAAAAGCGCTTTCTAAGCCTAAGAAAGCAGCTAAGCGTAAGCCAGCTAAAAAGGCCGCTCCTAAAAAGGCAGCCCCTAAAAAAGCCGGTGCTAAAAAAGCAGGCCGTAAGCCAGCTAAGAAGAAGTAATTCTTTTAGTTCGCTTAACAAAAAAACCAGTCAAAACAATGTTTTGACTGGTTTTTTTGTGGATATCAATTGCCGAGCAGGCTAAACCAAGCTTATCCGACAATTGAATACTAGCTATCGTCTACCATCATAGATCTGTGTTATTCAACCAAACCGTGTCAGCAACGATGTTTTGCCCACGAACACTGGGGTGAAAGCAATCTCCACCATCAATTTCGTTTGCACCAAAAGAAGTCGTTCCTACGGCCGGTGTCGATGAATTCACGTAATCACTCACGACTTCAATACCTCGCGGGTTTTGACCCGTTGAGTTGGCGTTGTACGCATTGGCTTCCTCTGTAAGAATCTCATTATAACGTTGTTGTGCAACCTCGATTGCCGCTAATCGTTGAGAAGTGCTTTCTCCATTTAACGAGCTACCGCTGGTTGCAATCGTACAGATGTCATAACTACTCCAAACATTTTCACAATTGATACGACTCGAAGTCGCCTGTTTGGCAAGACCTGCCGCACGAAGATCTTGCACACGAGGAACACCCGCGAGATAAACGGTTGAACCTACCGGTAAATTGCTAACTAAGATATCTAAGCCCGCACGTACAGACGTCCGCCACTGATCGTCTGTATACAGCGGATTGTTACAGTTCGCAGGGTCGGTACAGCCTCGATTACAGATATCATTACCCCCTAGCAATACCTCAACGTGATCCGCGACCGTGGTTTGATTTACAATATTCTGCGCTTGCACGGCAAAATTATTGTTCCCTCCTCGCATTTCTGAGCCGGACGCTGCAGCACTTTTATTCGCAACAATCGAAGCATCCAATACTTTGTATTTGTCATGAACGCTGTTGACGTTGCTACTCGAGCCATCAAACCAAGAGTGCTCGGGTTGATCACCTCCAAGCAAACAGAAGAGATCCCAGAAATAGCGGTTATAGCGACAATCTGCCGCAAAACCCATCGTGATACTATCGCCTGCGGCGGTCGCTTTGCTTGGAAGATCCGCTTGGGCCGAAGCGGAAAAGAGAAGTACTACTAAACTGCTTAACAATATTGAGCGCATAGGATGCTCCTTGTGTTGTTATCATTATTTTTTGGCGGTTTAGCCTGCTCTCTCATTATTAACTGATTCATCAATATTGCTTGGCTCAAGGCTGCCTTTTTTTGGCCTGATTACGTCCACATACCTTACATTTGCCCAGTTCATGGTAGAATGCGCCAAGATTTCTAACGATTCTAAGATGTATGTCGTATTTATTAGCCATTGAAGCCGCCAGCGACGCCTGCTCCGTCGCCCTTCATCATGACGGTGACACCCTACAACGTATTGAGCATGCTCCAAGGATGCACAGTAAACTGTTGTATCCAATGCTCAATGAATTGATGGCAGAAGCCGGAATAAAGCCCCTTGCATTATCCGGTATCGGATTTGTCAATGGGCCTGGCTCGTTTACTGGTTTACGCATTGCAGCGGCAACGGCTCAGGGCATTGGTTACGCCTGTGACCTCCCGCTGTACCCCGTATCAACACTGCAAGCCATGGCTCAGCAGCGTCATCAGCAACATGGCGATGAAAAGGTGGCACCGCTCATGGATGCACGAATGAATGAGGTCTATCTAGGTGAGTATCATCTACAAGAAAACCTCATGCGGCCAGTGCAAGGCGATCGCATCATGGCGTTTGATGCTCCCGCACAACATTGGAATCTAACGATAGAGCCAGCAGACCTCGTCGGTGTAGGCCACGGTTACCATTTAGATGCCTTAAGTAAAGACATTGTCAATCACCTAAAGCAGGTTGAGGCAGACCAAGTTCTAGAAGCCGGTTCACTATTTCCTATGATGATGGACCTCGTTCAAAACAATCAGGGCATTGCCCCCGAACAGGTGGAGCTCAGCTACCTTAGGGAGCAAACCCACTGGAAGACGATTAAGCAACAGAAAGCACTCAAGTCTTAGAATCACAATAAGAAAAGGATGTAACTATGGATTGGTGGCAGGCCGTTATTTTGGCCATCATACAAGGATTGACCGAGTTTCTACCCATTTCGAGCTCAGCCCATCTCATTTTGCCTTCAGAGTTGTTTGGTTGGCCTGACCAAGGCTTAGCATTCGATGTGGCTGTGCATGTGGGAACCTTACTGGCGGTCATTTGGTATTTCAGAAAAGACATCCGCCAGTTAATCAAAGGCTTCATACACACCACGTTCTTAGCCAATCCTAATCCCGATGGAAAACTCGCCTGGTTCATCGGCTTAGCCACCATTCCAGCCGGTCTTTTAGGGCTATTTTTGAATGGCAGCGTAGAAGAGTACCTTAGGCATGCCATCGTCATTGCCAGTACCACCGTCATTTTTGGTTTACTGCTGCTGTACGCTGATAACAAATCCAATCTACGCAAAACGTTAACCGATATGCCACTTTCACAGGCAATCTTCATCGGCATGGCTCAAGCCATTGCATTGATTCCCGGTACCAGCCGCTCAGGTATTACCATGACTGCCGCCATGCTAATGGGGTATGAACGCAATGCCGCGGCTCGCTTTAGCTTTTTGCTTTCCATTCCGCTCATTCTGCTGGCAGGGGGTTACAAAGCCGTTGAGTTAAGTGTCACCGCAGACCATATTCCCTGGGGACTCATCGCACTGGGTATTACCACCTCAGCCATTAGTGCCTACATCTGCATCTATTTTTTTCTAAAAATGATCGAGAAACTCTCCATGTTGCCTTTCGTTATTTATCGATTAGCATTGGGCGCTTTTCTTTTCCTCGCTGTTTGGGTGGGGTGGATTCAGTGACCAAGGGTAATATATGAGCGACTCTCCCAGTGACTGGGCAATCGTATTTAACGACAATGAAACTGAAGAACAGGCGAAGGCGCTGGCAGATAGTCTCGCGCTCCCCTATACAAAGGCGTCTGTAAAAGACTACAAAAAATTAGGTTACTCACTGATTTTGGTTGTCGAGCAAGACGGCCTTAAACTGCTTAAGCCCTCAGAAAAATCCATGGGTGCCTTAAAAGTGGATTTCGCTGACGGTGCGCTCAATTGGCGGCGTCAACATGGGGGTGGCACGGGTCAGCCCATCGCGAAGGCCATCGGCCTAAAGCAAAAGGGCTCGTTGAACATACTCGATGCCACCGCAGGCACTGCCACCGATGCATTCGTCTTAGCGGCCTTAGGCTGTAAAGTGACCATGATTGAGCGCCATCCCATTGTGGCAACCATGCTTGAAGACGCCTTGTCCCGAGCCGAACATCAGCCTGATATTTATGAAACAACTCAGAACCTGACGTTACTGAAGGGGGACAGTACTTCCCTACTGAATAGTTTCAAGAAAGATGAATTCGACGTGGTCTATCTCGACCCTATGTTTCCTCACTCCGGCAAACAGGCGCAAGTAAAGAAGTCGATGCAATACTTTCGAGACATGGTTGGTAAGGACGAGGATGCCGATGACCTGTTAACACCAGCCTTAAAAATAGCCAAATACCGAGTGGTGGTAAAGCGCCCTCGCAAGTCCCCTTTACTCAACGACCAACCACCAACCTTGAGTTTGGAAGGGAAGGCTAATCGCTTTGATATTTACGTGAATAAATCTTTAAGAGACTAGGAGTCCCAATGGCCAGTGCGAACCTTTTGGCTTTGATTGACGACATCGCATCCCTATTGGATGACATCGCCGTCTTAAGTAAAGTAGCAGCTAAAAAAACCGCTGGCGTACTGGGTGACGACCTTGCGTTAAATGCTCAACAGGTCACCGGCGTTCGGGCTGAACGGGAACTGCCTGTGGTATGGGCCGTCGCCAAAGGCTCCTTTCTTAACAAATGTATTTTGGTGCCACTGGCACTGCTTATCAGCGCATTGATCCCATGGCTGATTCAACCCATGCTTATGCTTGGAGGGGCCTTTCTGTGTTTTGAAGGCGCTGAAAAAGTGATTCATAACCTATTCCACAAATCACCCGTAAAACACAAAGACACGTTAACGGCTTTAGCTGACCCTGAGATCGATATGGCCACCTTTGAAAAAGACAAAATAAAGGGCGCGATTCGCACTGACTTTATTCTATCGGCCGAGATTATTGTCATTACACTCGGTACCGTCGCGGCAGCGCAGCTGACTCAGCAAATCATGGTCGTCAGCACAATCGCATTCGCCATGACGGCCGGGGTGTACGGCTTAGTCGCGCTCATCGTGAAGCTCGATGACATCGGCCTCTATCTAACTCTCAAATCATCAGGATTAGCCCGAGCCATTGGTCGAGGGCTATTATGGTTTGCTCCTAACATGATGAAAACGCTGTCGATCGTCGGAACTGCGGCCATGTTTTTAGTGGGTGGCAGCATTCTTATTCATGGTCTACCCCTACTTCACCATGCTTCGATCGCACTCACTGAGTGGCTTAGCACCCTACCCACAGTCCTATCACTATTAGGGTCTTTGACGTTTGATTTGATCGTAGGGCTGCTTCTTGGCAGCATTATTGTCGCTATCATAACGGCGGCCCAGAAATGGCTAAAGCCTAGCACCCCAGCTTAAATAACCATTCATCATGTTAGCTTATTTAATTATCTGATTCTGATCTATCAACTGTCATAACAGCGAACTTGTCACTGCTCTTTCCATGAGGAGCCAGCCTAAAAGCGGCTCCCACATAGCCGCTATTTTTTATCATCAAACCTTCACTCACCACTGCCCATTGAGCAATCCTGTGCTAGCGTTAAAGAAGGTAACCTTTAGCTGGTTGTGATCGAATGCCAAATAAAACCATCATGGTCGTGGATGATGTTGAGTCGAATCGCGTTCTGCTTCGCATGATGCTTGAAGACGACTTCAACATCGTCGAATGCGAAGACGGGCCCCAGTGCCTAGAGGCCGTGGCTCAATCCGCCCCTGACTTGATCCTGCTTGATGTCAACATGCCCAACATGACGGGATACGAGGTCTGTAAAACCATTCGTCAAAACCAGAGCACCGCCACCCTCCCAATCATCTTTGTCTCTGCCATGGACACACCAGAGGAACGGTTAGCAGGATTTGAGGTCGGTGGCACTGAGTACATCACCAAACCCATCGATAACGACCTATTGATGGAGAAGATTCGCTTCTCCTTGGACAATTTAAACGAGATCAATGAGGCGAAGAAAAAAACCATCGATGCCATGGAAACGGCGATGGAGGCTATGACATCCAGCAGCGAACTGGGGTTGATACTCGAATTTGTTAAATCCGCACAAGAGATTGGCCACCTAAGAGGCATAGGTGAAAAATGCTGTGAAGTCGCTCAAGGCTTTGGACTTAACGCATCTGTGATGATTTTTGGCCATCACCCTATCTTCGTAAACTGTGCTCCAGACTCAATGGAAGCCCGAGTGTTAGAACGGTTTCAGCAGTCCAAAGACCGCATCGTCAACATTGGCATACGTACGCTTGCGAAAAGCGACACCATGGCGCTTTTAATTAGCAACATGCCCGTCGACGATGGGACTCGTTACGGACGGTTTAAAGACCATTTACTCGTGCTAACCAGCATTTGTGATGGTCGCCTATTGGCCATTCAGGCTCAACTATCATTAGCCGATCAAAGAAAAGACGTTTTGGCGCGAATCATTAAAATGACCGAGAGCCAAGTGCTCAACCTTTCTCAGAAACTAAAGCAATATGACAACACAACTAAATCTGTCATGTTGAATATGATCAGTGAACTTGAGGCCAAGCTTTTCAAGTTAGGTCTAGACGAAGACCAAGAAGAACAACTCGTTGCCCTCGCCTATCAAGCCAACGAAAAGCTCGAACAGTTACAAGGTGAACTGGAAGAATTAGAAAGCGAGCTAGGTACGGTATTGGAAGGCCTATACGAGGTGTTAAACAACCACGGATAACCCATGCATGACTAAATATATGTCAAAAGTACTTTGGGTTGCTCCTCCCTCGTCACCCATTCAAGATCATGTAGCCAACCTTAAGCAAATCGGCCACAAGGTGACTGCTTCCTATGACTTATCCGCATGGCTAGAAGACCCAGAACCCATTCCAGATGTACTGATTCTGAGCCACTTTCCGGACTACAAAAGCGCACTCAATGTGATCCTCAGTGTGAAGTCGAAGACACTACTCAATCCGTTGCTGGTGATTCTGCACCGAGATCAGCTACTCACACTCATTGAAAAAGAAGACTTTTATAAATCCGGTGGCCATGAACTGATCTTCGGTGAATTTGGGCCAGAGGAACTAGAAGACAAGCTAGAGCATCACGCCAAAGTAACGCAACAGTTAAGCGATCTTAATCACCAAGTCAACGAAGCCAGCAATATGGCGCTGCTGGCTATGGAGACATCCAGCGACCTCGGTAGCATTATTGGCTTCGTCAAAAGTGCCATAAACAGCGAAAGCTACCAAGAGTTAGCTCAGCACATGCTGGACGTTACCCAACATTTCTCCGAACACAACTTGATTGAGATTAAGGAGCTCCACCAGCATTCATATCATTCCAGCCTAGCGAACATTGACGACAAAATGAAACAGGTCATGCGCAACAACAAGAACGGAAATCGAGTACAAATCGTTGAAGACATAATGCAAATCAACCATGAAAACCTCGTGTTTTTGGTAAAAGGTCTGCCCAGTGATGACGAAGCGAAAATGGGGCGAATTACAGATAGCCTCGTCATGCTGTGTGACATTTCGAATCGCTTTGCAGAAGCGCTGCGAGTGGAAGAAATTATCAAGAAAACCGAAGAATCAAAAGGACGCTTCCTTACAACCTTAAGCCATGAACTGAGAACCCCCCTCAATAGCATGCTCGGGTTCTCCAACCTTTTTCTAAAAAAAGGGGCTGAAAAACCGCTCGGTGATTCGGGTTTAGATGCATTAAACCGAATCTCTGATAGCACCCACGCCGTCAATACCATTGTGAATACCCTACTCGATATTGCCGATACAGAAAGCCAAGACACTCAATATAGTCATGTTGACCTAGGCCGTTTACTCACTCGCTTAGTACCCGCTTATCAAGCGTTAGCAAACAAAAAAGGATTAACTTTTGATAGTGAGATCCCTGAGGGCATTACGCTCAACAGCAACGAAAAGAAAGTAGGCGCGATGCTTGGACACCTATTTGACAATGCCATTAAGTTCACAGAAAAGGGCACCATTTCTTTTCATACAGAAATAAAACAGGATGCAGAGTTTGGGGATCGTATTTGCTTTCTAGTCAAAGACACCGGAATGGGAATCGACCCGATTAATCACAAGCGTATTTTTGAAGAAATTGGACAGCTCAATACTGAGCACGATCGAGCGCACTACGGCATCGGTCTTGGCCTGTATTACGTCCATCAGGTTTCACAACAGTTAGACGGTGAGGTATTCGTAGAATCGTCGTTGGGCCAAGGATCAACGTTCACCCTGTGTTTACCCATGAAGCCCGTTGAAATCGACCACACCAAGGATGCCGACTCCGACACGATGCTATTCTGAACGTCGCCCCTGACGTTTAAGGGCCTGACCAAGACGAGAAAAGTAGTGGTAAATGCGTGCATTCACTTGATGACGGTGATCCGCCTGAGGATACAGGCCCCACTTTGCCTCATCGGACTGTTTTGTGCCTTTCACTAAGAACTGATTTTTAATGCTCGCATCTTGAACGAAAGCCTCGAACGCCCTTGCACATAACTCTTCTGGTCGGCTGTAGTAGTCGCTTTCCAAGGCCTTATCAAACCCCAGTGCTCGATTAAAGTAAGCGGAAGGTGCGTCGCCTAGCTCGTTTAATATGATGCATTGATAGAGCTGGCTAAGGTCTTCGTTTAATGGATGATCAATCATCACTTGGTCATCTAGCCACGCTTCAGAGGCAAAGGCTTTAGAGGGGCTGACGAACGCTTTTTCCGTTATGTAGTGGTCAAAAGCATGAAACCACTCATGAGCGATAGACCCAGGGCCTGCATTTTTCGCCAAAGCGAAGCTGCGAGTACGAGGGTCGTAATGGGCTGACACTCCAGGTTGCCCTCCGCACCCGTATTGCAGTGCCAGCGTCCCACGAAGCGATATGAGGGACTCATTACCCCCTAAAATGGTCATGAGGTCGCATAAAGCATCATAAAATAACGGGGCGGCAGCGGCTTGTTCGGCTTTGGTTACCCACTTACCGATTTGAATACTGCGAAACTCAAACCTCTTGCGAATATCAAGAAAGGTAATATCTTCATCCCCGCGGTGCCTGGGCCCACGACGATAGAACTCTCGTTGCAACATGAGGCAAATGCCAATCAAACGAATTTAAACAGGGGGGTATAATACAAGCTGAAAGGACCTCCAGCCACACCCCGGCACATAAGTCCACTGCTACCGTTGCTCCCTTCCGGGCCTGGCGGGGTTCACAGTTTATTATTGCGGGGGGACCAGAGGCGACGCCATTGTCTTAAAAAAACCATTGAGATTCAAGCGGTTATTTGAAAACTCTCTATTTTCATCCGTTGGCCACTCACCACTTCAATTCATACTAAATTATGAGCCATAATTCTGTTTATCTTCCAATAGGCTCTATTCTATATCGTGCCAAGAGGTGTTTCGATGAAAGTAACTCCTATACCTATTCTTCAAGACAACTATGCTTGGCTGGTCGAGCACGACGGGCAGGCCTTGGTGTTTGACCCAGGCGAAGCAGGCCCTGTACTCAGCTACCTCAATGAACATGAGCTAACGCTCGATTTCATGTTCATCACCCACAAACACTGGGACCATGTCACGGGGATTTCCGAGATTGTTGAGGCTTTTCCAGAGTGTCAGGTTTGGGGAACCGGTCACGCAGAGATTCCATGCCGAAGCAAAGCCTTGAACGGCGGTGAGACGTTTCATGCATTAGGGTTGGATTGGCGTGTATGGCACACTCCCGGGCATACGCTGGACCACATCGTCTTTTATGCCATAGAGGCCAATGGTCAAGGGCACCTATTTAGCGGTGACAACCTCTTTGCTTGTGGCTGCGGTCGCATGTTTGAAGGTGATGCGGAGATGTTTAGTACATCTTTAGCCTCCCTCGTCGAATTACCAAGCGACACACGCATCTATTGCACCCATGAATATACCCTGGCCAATATCCAATTTGCCTTACACATTGAGCCCAACAATACCTTTACCCTGCATCGACAAGACATATGCTCTGCCTTGCGTGAACAAGGCCTTCCTACGCTGCCCACGACGGTGGCGGACGAGTTGAAAAGTAACCCCTTTGTGAGAACGGACCAGCCAGACGTTATTCGAGCCGCCGAACACCATATTGGGCATCCATTGGGCACTAAGGCCGAGGTATTTGGTGTTATTAGAAGCATGAAAGACGATTTTTAGCGCCAATCACTCTCTGCCTGTGGTGCGTTTCGCCCCTAGGCATGGCCTTAAATGCCCGTGTTGTGTAAAATCCGCCACAATTTAACCAGTTATAGGGTCCTGGGATGCAGACCGTTCAGCATATTCTTGAACAACACCAAGTTTCCGATTCTCTTACTAGCGCCATTCTGGCCGTATTAGACGCCAGCAAAGACATTTCACACTTATTACAAAAAGGTGCAATGGCCGGCGTTTTAGGCAGCGCGGAACATGAGAATGTTCAAGGCGAAACCCAGAAAAAGCTGGATGTCATTTCTAATGACTGTCTAAAAGACGTATTAAAAGCCTGCCCTGCGGTGGCTGGCATTGCCAGTGAGGAAGAAGACCTACCCGTGCCAGCCAATGAATCTGGTGAATTTCTGGTGATTTTCGATCCTCTTGATGGCTCATCAAACATCGACATCAATGTGACCGTCGGTACCATTTTTTCAATCCTACCTCACAGTGGCGGCAACGCAGCTGAGGAAGCCCCCTACTTACAGTCCGGCAGAAAACAGTTGGCCGCTGGCTATGTGCTTTATGGCCCATCCACCATGCTAGTGATGACCACGGGTAAAGGCGTTAATATCTTTACGCTAGACCCAAGCTCACAGGAATTTGTATTAACTGAATCCGACGTCGCCATCACGCCAACCACTAAAGAGTTCGCCATCAACATGTCCAACCAACGTTTTTGGGCCGAACCAGTGAAGCAATACGTTGCGGATATGCTGCAAGGCGAAGAAGGTCCGTTAGAAAAGCGTTATAACATGCGCTGGATCGCCGCCATGGTGGCTGAAGTACACCGCATCATCAACCGCGGCGGTATTTTCATGTACCCATGGGACAGCCGTGATCCCGCTAAGCCAGGTAAGCTACGTCTAATGTACGAAGGCAACCCCATGTCGTTTATTGTTGAGCAGGCAGGCGGCCTCTCGACTAATGCCGACATCAATATCATGGACATTCAACCTGAGCATATTCACCAGCGCGTCCCTGTTATTCTCGGCAGCAAGCAAGAAGTGGAAACCGCTTTAAACTACCACAAAGCCTAGTTATCACTCTCTGACCAAAACGGCCTGACGGGTTTTACCGGTCGGGCCGTTTTAGTTTTGATTGAATTCAATACAAAACTGCACAAACTTTTCAGCCACCAGCGGAGGGCTATAAAAGTACCCTTGAATGTAGTCGCAGTGCATATCCGATAACTTCTCTATGGTTTCTTGATCCTCAGCACCTTCCGCCACGACCACAAGACCTAAGTTATGGGACAGGTTAATAATGGAGTTTACGATGATTTCATCTTGCGGATTCACACACATATTTCGAACAAACGCGATATCAATTTTCAATGCATCAAGCGGTAACCTTCTAAGGTATTCCATCGATGAATACCCGGTTCCAAAGTCATCAACCGAGATGCTAATGCCCAACTGACTGATCTTCTGCAGGGTCTCTAATGCCCGATCAGGATCAGCCATGAGCGCGCTCTCTGTAATCTCCAGCTCTAGCAAATGTGCAGGCACCCCATAGTGCTTTAACCTACCCTGCAAATAGGGGATCAAATTTTCGTCTAACAGGTTTCGCGTAGAAACATTCACCGACACCTTCACTTCTAGCCCCTGTTTGAGCCAAGCCTGGATATAGGCCAGCGTTTCATCGATCACCCATTCGGTTACAGCAATAATCAAATCACTCATTTCAGCCAGCGGAATAAACTCACCCGGTGAGACCATTCCCATTTCAGGGTGCTGCCATCGAATTAAGGCTTCAGCCGACGTCACCGCCTGCTCCTCGACACTCACCTTCGGTTGGAAACATAAGTAAAATTGCTGATCCTTAAGGCCAGGCCCCATCGACGCAAGTATCGCCAACCGTCGAGGGCTGTGGTCGTCGAATTCGTTGCGATAGCAAAGTACCCCACCAGCGACGGATTTGGCCTTATACATGGCGACATCCGCACAGCGCATCAAGGTACTTGTATCGGTACCATCTTCGGGGAAGACCGATATGCCAATGCTGCCACTAATTTCAACGTGCAACTGCCCAAGATCAAATGGCTCACGTATTCGACTCAATATTTCACGGGCTAACTCCTCCGCTTCTACCAAGCTCTGCAAGTTCGGCATTACCACAGCAAATTCATCACCACCCAAGCGAGCTAGATAGGCATGTCTAGGTTGAAGAGTGGGCTTCAATCGAGGGGCCATTTTTTTCAGCAGAACATCCCCGTAGTGATGCCCAAGTGCATCGTTGATTTCTTTAAAACGATCGAGGTCAACCATCAGCAAAGCCACTTTAAAACCAAATTGATGCGCTTGTTCGATTTTATCCTCTAAGGTTTCCCTTAATGCAGCTCGATTAGGCAGGCCCGTAAGTGCGTCATGACGAGTTTGATACTCAAGATCCTGGATGTGGCGCCGGCTCTCCGTAATATCCTTAATGATGATCCAAAATCGATATAGTCGACCATCTTCAATCTCGCTCATGACACTGCAACTAAGCCACTTTGTTTCTCCTTCATCAGAATCATGGGGAACTTCTATGGTTTCTTCTCCGAAGCCACTTTGCATAACATAGCGCATGAGATGCTTAATACTTTTGATGAGAAACACGTCTTCGATACTTGCATTAGCATTCACCGAAAAGAGCGTCCTAAATGCGGGGTTGACCGTATTGATATCCGCACGCTCTAGAAGCAATTGCCACTGCTCATCTAAGCTATCGTCCACTCGAATTGATGGGTGTATTTCCACATCAACAATGGCCTCTTGGGTACGAGATATAAACGCACTGTATCTCTGCCCACTTGCTCTTAATAATTTTTGGTGTCGGGCGTGCTCAAATTCAGAACGAATCCGTAAACTAATCAGCGATAAGAAGTCATTGATAACAGGATCTAGTTGCTGGTCTTCTTTCTGCAACAGCATCAATACACCCAGCGGGCTATCCTGTTCATCCGCAAACAAAATAATGCCCAATTTATCAGGCGCATATTGTGATACGAGATTATTGAAATCTTGCTTTAAAATTTGAACGCGGTTAAGCCAAGTCCACTGGTTCAAGGGATATTGCGCTATCGGGAGCACCAGATCTGAAAAAATATTGGCCTCCTGCTCTTCACCACTGTGCGTCACGTAAGTGAATTTTTGTGAGTCCTCTTGATAGCGACCTATATAAATCAGTGAATCTGGGTTAAATTGGGCTAGCGTATTCACAATAATATTGAAAGACGCATCGCCATGATGGATAAGTTCGAGCCCTAAGTTTTCAATAAATAGTTGGTGTAAACGGATTGCCGTGACATCCGACACGATTACCACTTCATCTTCGCTCTCCTGCATTGGAAAGCGGCCTACCCAATAGACATAGGTCTGTCCATTGGGGGATTTTAACCAGACCTCTTGTTCTCTTTCTTTGCATTTTGAAAATGGATTGTCGTTACGAAATCGAGCACTCAGGCTCTTAAACACATCATTGGCATAGACTAATTCATCTCGCCGAAGCACAAATACACCAGAGGGAACGTTTTCATACACTTTACTCAGCCAGCGCTCACGCTCACTCAAAGCGCGCCTGCCTCTTAAAATGCCTGTGCCATAAATAAATGAGCGAATGACAGCCAGCGAGACCAGCAGCAGGCCCAAGGTGAAGAGCACGGCGAGAATGGGCCTCAGGTGTGCTTGGCCATTGACTTCCATCATGGCTTGAAGCAACTGGGCAATAGCCATCAACCCGATTCCGGAAAGGCCTAAATAGTACACCACGCGGCCTAGGTGTATTCGCACTTTATCCGCGTTAAGCAGCAAGGCTAACAAAATGACAATAAAGAAGAACACTCGAAAGTAAATCAGTGCCTCGACCATGGGCCACTCACTCTCATTACCACTGTATGGGCTTCAACTAACTTCATCCGCCTCGCCACTCACCATCTTTATCAAGCTATTAATAAGGTATAGCCAAGGCTAGGCCCACTAGCCACATATTGGCCACCATTGACATGGCTGATAAGGGGGTTTAGCGTGTTGAGTAATAAGAATAAAGAGACTGATTTTATGCCTATGCTTCCGATCACGGCCCTGTATGCGTCGATCTTATTGTTTTTCTACCTTCACCTCGCTTTTCAAGTGGTGAAAGCTCGGATTCGCTATGCAAGAGGGTTAGGATACGACCATGAAAAACTGCTACTTGCCGGCAGAATTCATGGTAATGCCAGCGAATACATACCTTTTTTTCTCATTCTAATGGGTCTCGCCGAAATAAACGGGGCGTACAGTATTGTGGTCCACGGGCTCGGCGTCGCCTTTACCGTCGCACGCTTCCTGCACGCATGGGGCTTTAGAAAAGGCAATGGCCTTAAACACGCCGGTCGATATTGGGGTACCGTCATCACTTGGCTTTCAATGGCAGGTCTTGCCCTGACCAACCTGGTTATTGGCGCTCCCTACTTAATCTAGATCTAACCTATACGACTTAGTTCACCTCAATTGGCCCTGTCGCCTAACGACGGGGCCGCTAGTGCCATTGACGTTACTGGCCCAAGTTGCAAAATGACTCGTCACCCGTTATTCCCCTATATTCTGTCCTTGTTTTCAGTAGAATAGGGGCGTTTTTTAACGTTTAAACAATAAGAAATAGCCAAGCATGAGTAAGATTTTAGAAAATTTGTTCTATTCAAAAATGGGCCAAAGTCTCCTAAGCGCCTTAGGGGTAAAGCCACCGCAGACACTGCAACGTTTCCAAGGACAGCTGCCTTGGGTATCCGGCAAAACGATGCTTGCACACGAGCCTTCTGCTGCGCTTAAACAATGCTTAAGTGACGCGAGCATCGACTGGATAAAAGACGATGCACCCGAGGCTGATACCTATCAGGCGCAACCGGTCAACGCCATGCTATTCGATGCCACAGAAATAAATCAATTTGACGATCTTAAAGCGCTCAAACGTTTTTTTGCCAATGCTGGCAAGGTGCTACAAAAAAGCGGAAAAATCGTCATTTTAGGGCGAACCCCTAGCACCATTGAGTCGCTTGAAGGCAGCAGTGTGGCAGAAGCCTTAAGCGGGTTTACACGCTCTCTCGGCAAAGAGCTTGGAAAGAAAGGCATTACCGTTAATTTGCTCTATGTCGCAGGCGAGATCGATAGTGCCGTCACCACGCCTCTTAACTTTTTTCTATCCAATCGATCTAGCTACATATCGGGGCAACCACTGACCCTTTCCTCTGGTCAAGCCACCAGCGTCTGGGCGAAGCCATTAGATGGAAAGGTCGCATTAGTCACCGGCGCAGCGCAGGGCATTGGAGCAGCCATTGCTCAAGTGTTAGCTCGAGATGGTGCAAAGGTCATTGGCCTCGATATTCCACCGGCCAAAGAAGCACTAACAGCCACCATGAACGCCATTGGCGGTGAAGCTCTGGCCTGCGATATCACCTCCGAAACAGCCGCCAACGACATAGCCCAATGCCTAAACGGACGTAAATTGGACATACTGGTTCATAACGCGGGGGTGACCCGTGATAAAACCCTTGGCAAAATGCCGGAACATTTTTGGGATATGGCGATCAACATCAACTTGAGCGCACCTGCGAATGTTACACACGCGCTCGAGACGCAAGATCAATTGAGTCAAGACGTACGCGTGATTTGCATCAGTTCGATCAGTGGACTTGCGGGGAATGTAGGGCAAACCAACTACAGTGCTTCGAAATCAGGCATCGCTGGGTATGTGAGGAAGCAAGCCGCTGTATGGCAAGGCACTGGGAAAACCATCAATGCCATTGCACCGGGTTTTATCGAAACCCAAATGACCGATCAGATCCCATTTATGACGCGAGAAGTGGGCCGTCGTATGAACTCTCTGTCACAGGGTGGCCAACCTCAAGATGTCGCTGAAGGCGTCGCGTTATTTGCTCAACCAGGCAGCTCATGCCTCAATGGGCAAGTATTGAGGGTCTGTGGGCAATCCCTCATCGGAGCCTAATCTCATTACGCTTCGACGCCGGTGGCATCGGCGTCGATGTCTTTTAGCGAGCGAACAATGATTGCTCGCCTTTCTCTTTCCATAACTGCCATTGATTGGCTTGGTAAATCAGATACAAACGCTTTTCAAAGGGCCTTTTTCGGCTTTCTTTCGCACGCCTTAGTTGGCGTAGTTTTCGGATTGTCAGGTCTACCTTATCGAGCCATTCGGGTAAATCCTCCACATACCAAGACAAATACACTTCGCATACGAAGTGACTTCCAATATGGGACGGCGGTGACACCTCAAACAGCGTATCCATCTCAGGACGCCCGTAAAATATTCCCTTTTCACTGACCCATTGACTCTGATGATTGAGGTCGTATTTATATCCACCCACGCTCACTTCACGTGGCTCTCCGTACATCATTTTCTCCGCTAAAAAACGTGTATTCGATTTCGTCAAAAGACCGAGTTCAACCCAGCTATCTAGCTTTTTTTCCAACGACTTGTGAATTCTTTCGATTTCGATCGGTAATTTATGGGGCATAAAAAACAAAAGTGATTGGCCAAAGCCTTGATTGAATATCATGCGAACATCTTGTTCAGTGGGTTTTCTTGGGTTTGACGCCGCATCCAAGGCGACCATTAGGATGCACAAACTGATCAATGCCATCTTGATTTTCATGTTCCACTCCTAATGTTGATACAAGTAACGGGTTTACAAGATCAGTGTAGCTCACGCTAAGCATCAGGATTTAAACACCTTGTCACATTACAGAAACATTATTGTCATTTTTTAAAATTAGCTTATCCCCTGTTCATTTTAGGTATCGGCAACATGCATATCATCACCGCGCCATTTAGATTATTACTCGCCGCTTTATGGCTTGTACTGGCCATTTTTTCCGTACTGATTGTATTTCTAGTGGTTGCGCCACCGTCTCGACAGCAAGCCGCCTTAACCGCCTGTAAAACATTTTTTTGTAGGCGCCTCCTGACCTGCCTTCACATCGAGGTTGAGTTCATTGGTCAAATGCATCCTAATACCGGCTTAGTGGTGTCTAACCACATCTCTTGGCTCGATGTGTTGCTCATGACCCACTACAGCCATCTGCATTTCATTGCCAAGTCAGAGGTAAAGGACTGGCCTATCATTGGTTTTTTGACACAACTTTTGGGCACCCTTTTTATCCGTCGAGAGAACAAATTCCAGGTGTATCGCAGCCTGCCTAAAGGGCAAAAATTATTACAACGAGGTGAGTCACTAATGGTGTTTCCTGAAGGGACGACCACTCACGGTGATACCACTCGGGCGTTTTACCCGATGCTGTTTGAAATCGCGGTACGAGAAGCGGCTTGGGTTCAACCGATCGCCATTCGCTATTGGGCCCACCAAGATACGCCATCGATCGCGGTGCCGTTTATTGACGATGACGGCATCATAGGCAACATCCTTAAACTGCTCATACAAAAGAAGACTCGCGCCCAAGTGGTATTTCTTCCAGCCATTAAAGCAACTGACTACGATCGAAAAGCATTGGCAACACTGTCTAAAGCAAACATCGACAGGGTATTAGCCAGTGGCATCTGCCCATCGACCACTCGGTTAACGCCATTCTCGCAGGCAACCATTCTAGACTAGGGCTTTTTCCTTATTGAAAATCGCGTTACTCTGAATCGGTCTCCTCACTGCTTCTAGGTTTACTGTGAAAAAGACCCTATTTCAGCGCGTAAAGCACCCTAAATGGCTTCGTCATCTAATGAACTGGTACATGCCCTACTTGGGCGCTGGCATTAAGGTTACTCACTTGGCCAATGATTTCTCCAGCGCCACAGTGGAAATGAAGTTAACTTGGTACAACAGAAATTATGTCGGCGTGCACTTTGGCGGCAGTTTATACGCCATGATTGATCCGTTTTATATGTTATTGATCATGAACCAACTGGGTTCCGACTACATCGTATGGGATAAGCAAGCGAACATTGAATTCGTCCGACCAGGCAAGGGCCGCGTCAGCGCCACGTTTACGGTAGAGCCCAGTACGATCGAGGACATCAAGCGCAACACCGCGAATGGTGCCAAATACCTTCCTGAATTGCCGGTCGAGATTAAGGATGAGCAAGGCCAGATCGTCGCTGTCGGCCATAAAACCCTTTACATCCGCCGAAAAGGATCCTGAGCAAGGTCCGTTTTTCCGGCTAAACTTAAAGGACGATTAACTTCAGAAGGCCGATTTCCAACCCTACACTGACCAGACAGAAGATGGGGAAACAGAGAAGTCGGCCACATTATAACGGGGTAATGCCGATGGCCATTACAATTGCTCAAGGAAGTGCACTCGTCAGCGAGTTGCTAGAAGTGATGGAAAACGTTTACTGGGAATCCCCTTCCATCACTGTCAAAAATCAATGCTTCAACATCATTCGTATCCTACACCAAGAGCTTACCGAGCTAACCAAGGTTTCAGTACAAGACCACCACTATGACTATGAGGCTATTGCCTGCCCAGGGCACGTTTTTGCACAAGAGTTAAATCGGCTGTCAGAGCTGCTTTCCACCGAGGTATTGCGCACCACCACGCAAGGCCTGCTGCAAGGTGCTCTAGAGCAAGCGAGAGCCGTTTACCAATAACGTCTTAAAAGATTTCAGCTTCACTGGGGGCTGAAATCTGCCCCCCTTGGACTTGATTTCGGCCTGCTGCTTTTGCGGCATAAAGCGCATCATCAGCACGCTGCTGCCAATGTTTTGCCTTGTCTTTATGGGTGGGTGTTATGGTTGAAACCCCAATACTCACAGTGACCTTACCCATAGGCGCTCGCTCGTTCAGCATATTAAGATCCCGTACACTGCTGAGAATGTTTTGAGCCACATGGTGCGCCCCGGTCTTGGGGGTATCAGGCAATAGAATGGCGAATTCCTCGCCACCGATTCGTGCCGCTACATCATAGGGCCTAACCGCATGGGCCATAAGCACCCCCGCCAGCTCTCGCAGACACTGGTCTCCAGCCAAATGGCCGTAGGTGTCATTGAATGACTTGAAATAGTCAACGTCCAGTAACAACAAAGAACACGGGGTTTGCTGGCGAACCCCTTGGCGCCAACACATTTCTCGGGCCTGCTCGAACTTTCGTCGATTAAACAACCCTGTCAGGGTATCGGTGACGCTCAGGCTTTCTAAATGGTCCAACTTCTGCACACGCTGGATATGTGAGGAGAGTCGTAACACTAAATTGTCAAAAACATCCGCACCGCCAACGTAGTCAATGCCACCACTTATAAAGACCTGTTGCTCTTGGTAGGCATCATATTCAGGTGCAATTACCACGGTTGGAATGACGAAGCTGTGCCCCAATTGACGAAAATACGAAAATTGTGGCCAATCCATCACACAGAATTGAGGGGCGCTTTCCAATGCACACAGAGACAACCCCGCACACTCTGACAACCATTTTGTCAAAGCTTGCATTAAGGGTTCCGAGGTCACCTGTAAACTGACCAGGAAACTGTCCTGCATTGCCGCCCCCAAAGGTCACCGCCAAATCCAAACGCTAACCTATTGATTTATTTATTGTTTATTTAGTGTACAAGGCGTAAAGCCTTGAGTACCTTAGCTTTGGACTCTAAACAAAAATTCATCTAGGCGATATATAACCAGTTCTCAAATAACAAAACAGTCTAACCAGAGTGTGATCTCAATCGGCTCTTAACGGATTTAACCAAACCCATTACAATGGGCGCCCCGTTAACCCACGTATGAACTCTATGGCTCTTGTTTACTCAACAGAAAGCGGCAAGCTCTGCCCAAACTGCGAAAATCCAGTCGACGGATGTACCTGTAAAGACAACTCGGCACCTGAAGGCGATGGTGTACTAAGAGTGCAACGAGAGAAAAAAGGCCGTGCAGGCAAAACCGTCACCACCATAACGGGGTTAGAGGGCGATAAGAAAGCCATTGCCGATTTGTGCAAGAAACTCAAGAAACGCTTTGGTTGTGGCGGCGCTGTGAAAGCTTGGGTCATCGAGTTACAAGGGGATTTAGCTGAGCAAAGTGTGAAGTATTTAGAAGAATTGGGCCACAAAGTAAAAAGAGTGGGCGGTTAACTCACGGTTGATGGGCGTTCTAGGCTAAAATGACACTTTATCGGACATTATTTATTACAGGAGGCGCAAGATGGAACTGAGCATCTGCGTGCCCAATTGGTTTGGAAACCCCAAAAAACCCGTCCATGCCGAAATCATCAAATTCAATCGCTTTCAATTGACGTTCAATAGTAAGAGCCAGTTGAAACCTGGCCAGCTTATATTCATTAACCTGTCTGCCGGCTTTCATGCCTTAAAGGAAGTCACGGCTCGAGTCGAAGAATGTCAACGCTGTGGCCCTTACTATCAAAGCCAAGTGAAATTTGTATTAGAGCGCCCTGATAAAAAACCCTATCGAGAGGCCATTTCTATTTTAAAATCCATCGAGCAAGCGTTACCATCTACCCTAAAAGCGCCATTGCACATGCAGGAACTCTAAGCATCCTTCTTCATTTCGAAGCAGGGGTGCCTGCTAAGAATGAAATAGGGATTTATGGATACTCATCACACGCTCGTTATTAACTGCGGCAGCTCTTCTCTCAAATTTGCGGTCATTCAACCCAGCTCCGGTCACTGTATCGTCTCCGGATTAGCCGAACGGCTCGGCAGTGAACAGGCTTCACTCACCATAAAACAAGCTGATCAAAAGCACACCGAAGCCTTATCAGATGGCAGCCATAAGGGTGCTGTATCAGCAGTATTGAACGCACTCGAACAGGCCAACTTGCTCTCAAGTCTAAGTGGTGTAGGGCATCGCGTGGTTCACGGTGGTGAGCAGTTTAGCGACTCGATACTGGTCACTCCGAATACCCTAAAAGAACTCCAAAACCTAAGCCACCTCGCTCCACTACACAACCCCGTTAATCTAATGGGGATCGAAGCCATCATGGAACTGATGCCGGACATGCCTCAGGTCGCCGTGTTTGACACCGCGTTCCACCAAACACTTCCGGCTTCTGCATACTTATATGGCCTTCCGTATGAATACTATGAACAACATGGCGTTCGTCGCTACGGTTTCCATGGTTCCAGTTTTCGGTTTGTGAGCCAAAAGGCCATTGAAGTCTTAGGCAAAAAGCCAGAGGACACGCATTTGTTGGTTGCGCATCTAGGCAATGGTTGCAGTGCATGCGCCATTAAGAGTGGCAAAAGTGTCGATACATCCATGGGGCTGACACCTTTAGAAGGGTTGATCATGGGGACCCGTAGCGGTGACATTGATCCAGGCATTCTACCTTACCTTTCTCAACGCCTCGGCCTCTCACTGGATGAAATTTTAGAGAAACTTAATAAAGCCAGTGGACTGCTCGGTCTATCGGGTAAAACCAATGATATGCGAGAGATTCAGCAGCTGGCCAGCGAAGGTGATGAACGAGCAACGCTCGCCCTAGAAGTGTTTGCCTTTAAAATTGCGCGCTACTTGGGTGCTTTGGCGGTATCACTCCCCAGTATCGATGCCCTCATCTTTACGGGTGGTATCGGCGAAAACGATCGTTTAACTCGCAGCTTGGTGATAGAACACTTATCTATCTTAGGGTTTGAACTCGATGGCCAGCTGAACAGCCAAAATGGAAACGAGCAAGGTCGAATTACCACAGACAGCAGTACGCTCGCACTGGTAATACCGACCAATGAAGAACTCATGATCGCACTCGACACAGATCGACTCATAAACTAATTGACTCGGTGTGGGGACACCACACCTAAGGCTAAACATGCAGCATACTTTGTTTATTGCGCCCACAGAGATCAAAGCCGGACTCACATCCATTAGCTTGGGTCTAATTCGCGCACTGGATCAGTTGGGATTAAAAGTGGGCATTTGTAAGCCCATAGCCCAAACCACAGAAGACGAACGACAACGTTCTATTGACCTCATTGCCTATGCGACGGGCATCCAACCACCGGCACCAATCAGCCTAAAGCAAGCTCAAGCATTGATGGGTGAAGGCAAGCATGATCGATTAATGGAAGAAGTCATCGCTATGCATCGTTTGGTTCGCAAAGAAGTCGATGTCGTCATTGTAGAAGGCATCGAGCCGGATCGTAACGAGCCCTATGCCGCCCGCCTGAATGTTGAAATGGCGAAAACACTCGACGCAGAAGTCATCTTAGTCACCGCCCCCAATGGTCGAAACGCACACCAGTTAAAAGAACACCTAGATGTGGTGAAAACCTTGTACGGTGGTGACCGCAATCAAAATTTGCTCGGTTGTATTGTAAACAAGGTGAATGCACCAAATAACCCAAGCATTCCGATTAAGTCGCAAGGCATTGTCCATGCAAACCCAGTCAGCACAGAGTTAGTAAAATCTCAGTTCGCCATATTGGAAAACGACCATTTCAAGTTGTTAGGCACGGTACCATGGGATCCAAATTTAGTAGCCCCAAGAACCGCAGACATCGCACGCTATCTTCAAGCGAATATCATCCAACCGAAAGGGCTCGAAAACGCACGAGTTAAAAGAATCAGTCTGTGTGCCCGTACCGTGCCAAACATGGTGAGTTCATTACAACCCGGTACTTTAATTGTCACGCCCGGCGACCGTGAGGATATTTTACTGGCCACAGCGATGGCCGCTCAGAATGGCGTCCCCCTTGCAGGCCTGCTGCTCACGAGCGACCTTGCGCCCGATGCACGTGTCATGAATTTGCTCGCGCCTGCCATCGAATTTCTGCCAGTGTTGTCGGTCGAAACGGATACCTTTCAAACCGCCTCACAACTATCCAATATGGACGACGCGGTAAAAGCAGATGACCCTGAACGCGTTGAGTCGATCATGACGCACATGGCGGACCATTTGGATATTGATTATTTAAAGGATCGTCTACAAGTTCAAAAACACGTTCGCCTAAGCCCAGCCGCTTTCCGATACCAGTTGGTTCAATTAGCTCAAGCGGCCAACAAGAAAGTCGTCCTGCCAGAGGGTGACGAACCCAGAACCATTCAAGCTGCTGCCATTTGTCAGGAACGAGGCATTGCCCAATGTATTTTGTTAGGGAAGCGAGAGCGCATTGAGCAGGTTGCGAATAGCCTTGGGGTTACTTTACCGGCAGGCTTACAAATTTTAGACCCAAATGACGTTCGGTCCCATTACATAGCCCCCATGGTGGAACTCAGAAAACACAAGCACCTCACCGCCCCAATGGCAGAGGCCCAATTAGAAGACACTGTGGTACTCGGCACCATGATGCTCGCTCTAAACGAGGTGGATGGCTTAGTGAGTGGTGCCGTACACACCACGGCCAATACGATTCGCCCAGCACTGCAGCTAATCAAAACCGCACCACAAGCAAAGCTAGTGTCATCTGTCTTTTTCATGCTGCTGCCAGAGCAGGTCATGGTCTACGGTGACTGTGCCGTCAATCCAGATCCAAACTCAGATGAGCTGGCCGATATAGCCATACAAAGCGCCAACAGCGCACTCGCCTTCGGCATTGAGCCTAAGGTGGCCATGATCAGTTACAGTACAGGTTCTTCTGGTAGCGGCAGTGACGTTGAAAAAGTGCGTAAAGCAACCGAAATCGCCCAGCAAGCCCAACCAAACATACTCATTGATGGGCCACTGCAATACGATGCGGCCACCACAGCCAGTGTGGCTAAATCTAAAGCCCCCAATAGCCCGGTCGCAGGCCAAGCAAGTGTTGTCATATTTCCTGACTTAAACACGGGTAATACAACCTACAAAGCGGTTCAACGCAGTGCAAACGTGGTGAGTATTGGGCCGATGCTTCAGGGCTTAGCGAAACCGGTAAACGATCTGTCAAGGGGTGCATTGGTTGAAGATATCGTTTACACCATTGCCCTTACGGCCATTCAGGCACAGCAAAGAAACGCCTAATAGGCTGACGGATAAAACCTCCATTCAAGTCGATAAGATGCATTAGCCTTTTATCGACTTGGCATGTTTTAATGGAGGCAAATAAAAAAAGAGTTTGATTGAGAAAATTATGCTGAATTTCTTACCATCGAAATTGGTTGGGGTGATTGCCTCTATCTTGCTAGGCATCAACGTATGTTTTTGGTTTGTTTGGCTCATTTCAGTCGCCATCATCAAAATAGCATTACCGATAAAGCCTCTGCGTAAAGTGTTCGATACCATATTGACCAAGATTGCCGAAGGCTGGATTACAGGCAACTCGACGTGGATGGCCCTCACCCAAAAAACCCGTTGGGATGTACAAGGGCTAGGCGCTCTAAATTACAAAGGCTGGTACCTAGTCAACGCCAACCACCAATCCTGGGTTGACATCATCGTGCTCCAACACGTATTTAATCGAAAGATTCCTCTACTCAAGTTCTTTCTGAAGCAAGAGCTTATTAGAGTGCCGATCATGGGACTATGCTGGTGGGCACTGGACTTTCCATTTATGAAGCGATACAGCAAAGAATACTTGGAAAAACACCCAGAAATGAAAGGAAAGGACTTAGAAACCACACGCAAAGCCTGTGAAAAGTTTTCGCTTATCCCTACCAGCGTGATGAATTTTCTAGAAGGTACACGGTTTACTAAGCGCAAACATGAAAAGCAAAATAGCCCATATAAATATCTACTCAAACCTAAAGCTGGTGGCATCGCCTTCGCGATCAACGCCATGGGCGACAAGTTTCATAGTTTGCTCAACATCACCATCGTCTATCCTGATGGCATTCCTACTTTCTGGGACTTTCTATGCGGCAAAGTTAAAAACATTGTAGTGCGTGTGAAAGAAGAACCGATTCCAGAAGCATTTGCCACCAAAGATTACAATAACGACAGAGAGTTTCGCCAAGAATTTCAGGCATGGACCCACAGCCTATGGTCTGAAAAAGATCTGCTTATCGGTGAACTACTCGATCATCAACCTCTTAAAGAACTCGCCTAAATTAGGAAACGGCCATGCAAGTTTACGATGACATCAGCTTATCCATTGGTAACACCCCTTTGGTACGCCTACGCAAGCTAACCAATGCCAATATTTTACTCAAGATCGAAAGCCGTAACCCAGCCAACTCTGTAAAGTGCCGCATTGGTGCCAACATGATTTGGCAGGCTGAAAAAGATGGCGTACTCAAGCCCGGTATGGAAATCGTAGAGCCAACCTCAGGCAATACGGGTATTGCCCTAGCCTTTGTTGGCGCTGCGCGCGGCTATAAAGTGACCTTAACCATGCCAGAAACCATGAGCATCGAGCGCCGCAAGGTCATGAAGGCATTAGGCGCCAATATTGTATTAACCGAGGGCGCGAAAGGAATGAAGGGCGCGGTGGCCAAAGCCAACGAGTTAGTTGAAGCGAATCCGGAGCGCCGATTGATGCTTCAGCAGTTCAGCAATCCGGCTAACCCAGCCATCCACGAAGCCACCACTGGCCCAGAAATCTGGCGCGATACCGAAGGTAGCGTCGACGTGCTTGTTGCGGGTGTGGGCACAGGCGGAACCATTTCAGGAACAAGCCGTTACCTTAAAAAGACGGAAGGCAAGGCCATCACCACTGTGGCGGTGGAGCCGGAAGCCTCGCCGATCATCACCCAAACACTGGCCGGCGAAGAAATTAGTCCCGCTCCCCATAAGATTCAGGGCATTGGGGCCAACTTTATCCCAGATAACCTAGATTTATCTATGATCGATCAGGTGGAAACCATCTCAAATGAAGTTGCGATCGAAACCGCCCAAAAACTCATGGCAGAAGAAGGCATTCTTGCTGGCATTTCTGGTGGGGCGGCCGTCGCAGCGGCTCTACGTGTCGCGCAACAACCCATGCACGCGGACAAGACCATCGTCGTGATATTGCCAGATAGCGGTGAACGCTACCTATCGACCATCTTATTCGATGGCATGTTCGGTGAGAACGAAGGGGCGTAAGCCACCGATAACCTCCCCTCTGTAAAAAAACCGTCTACTCTTAGGGTAGGCGTTTTTTTTATGCAGTAGGGAACATGGGAAGTCGAGTACTTATCATTGAAGACGCACAGTCGTTATCAAGGGCCATACAAGCTGAGCTCAAGCAGCAGTATGAGATCCCCAGCGACATTGCTGCCAGCCTGTCTGAAGCCAAAGAAATCCTCGCCCTTCACCGTGAGCTCTACTTCATCGCCACAGTGGATATGCAGTTACCTGACTGCCAAGCCGGTGAAGCTCTTAATCTCACGAATAGCGTCCACCTCCCCTCAATCGTCTTTACCGGTGTTGAAGAAACCAATCTCAGAGACCAGTTCAAGAACCAGCCTCTCGTGGACTACGTATTCAAATCTGCCAGTACCGGTGTCCGATACGTTGCTTGGTTAATCCAGAGGGTACTGTGCAATCAGGCATTAAAAGTGTTGGTGGTAGACGACAGCCCGAGTGCCCGCGGCACGCTAAAGGCCACCATAGAAACACAAGGCTTTCATGTTCTAGAAGCCGCCACCGCAAAAGAATGCCTAGGCCTATTGGAGCAACAACCCGATATCATCATTTTGGATGAATACCTCACCGATGCTCTTGGCCATGAGCTATGCAGAGATATTCGCATTAAAACCAGTAACCCCCTTTTACAGATCATCGGCGTTAGCAGTAAAGGGGACGTAAATACAGCATCCATCTTTTTAAAGTGCGGCGGCGATGACTTCATAAGCCGGCCATTCAATCCAGAAGAGTTCACCCATAGATTAAATCATAGAGCCGACTATATTGATCAGGTCAGAGCGCACAGAAAGGCCAGCGAAGAAAAGAATCGCTTTTTGGGAATGGCAGCACATGACCTACGTAACCCGTTAAGCTTTATTCAGCAAGCCTGTCGACGCATCGAGAAAATCATCGGAGACCATCAAGATCTCAACCCACTCATTGATATGTTGCAAAAGAACACAAAAAACATGCAAGTGTTGTTAGATGATCTTTTGGATATTAGCGCCATAGAGATGGGTAGACTTCAACTTCACGCTTTAAGTATCAACCTGACGGACATAGTGAAAGAAAGAATGATGGTCTTCGAGGAGTTAGCCGCAAAAAAACACATTCAATTTGACTGTCAGTTATCCAACAGCGCCATGGTGGAAGTGGACCCAACTCGTATCACACAAGTCGTCGATAACCTAATCAGTAATGCTGTGAAATACTCGCCTGAGCACTCCACCATTACTGTCAGCGTGGACAAAACTGAGCGTTATATTGGTTTTCATGTATTCGATACAGGCCCGGGAATTCGTCCAGAAGACGAGCCCCAATTGTTCAAAACCTTTCAACGACTGGGGCACCAAACAACAGGCGGGGAAAGCAGCCATGGTCTTGGCTTGGCCATTTGTTTGCGGATAGTGAATGCTCACAATGGTCGTTTAGCTTACATGCCGAACCAACCAAGTGGAAGCCACTTCTTCTTTGAACTCCCCCGCTAGGCGCTACTCAGGCCCAATGATCATCTCCAAGCGAAAATTAATAATCGGCGTATCTCGATAATTGCTTTCCCTTGGCCACGCTATTTCTGGCGTAATCTCAGCAAACACAAAACTTTTATAAATTTTTCGCCGATAACTAATTGAGAAAGAGTAATTCTCAACCTTTGTGTATTTATAAGTATCCCCTATTGCCGCGAATCGATACAGCATGGCAGAGCGGTGACTTAATTCATCAAACAGTGAAATATCAGAATACAATGATGTGATGTCTTCTTTTAAGATGTAATCGGCTTCGAAGCCAGTATTTAAGCTTCTAAGATCACCCAGTGGTAGTCGCCAGTAGTTACTGATTTCATTCCCCCATTCATCATCCGTGCGCCAATATAGGGAGTTTACAATACGACTTTTCCAGGGACCGAAATGATCTTCTCGGCGAGAGCGTAATCTCGAGAAATACACCGGTTCCCCTTCCCATCTGACACCATTATCCCAGCTCGTCTTCCAACGCCTACCCTCGCGCACCTCAAGCCGGAGTGCCGTGGTATAGGTTACATTCTCTGTGGTATCCACCAAATTCGTTTCGTTTTGACCATCGTCTTCTTCGTCGGTTTCAACGATCAATTTCATTCGATCACGGGTATTGGGCAGCACTAACCTCAAGTTAACACCCACTTTATAGTCCACCCCCTCATTGATGACGCGACGAGTGGTAAAATAAATTCGGCCATTACTGCCTGAGGACTCGTCTTCAATCAGCTCGTCATCAAAAAACGTACTCATAAAGAATGTATCGACGCCGTCGTTAAGTCCCTCGACATATTCAAACACCAACTGCCGAGTCCAATCCAAAAAGCGAATATTAAATTCCTCCTCAGATTCACCCGCTAATGGCTCCGGCGCTGCATTTATGACGGTTTCCAGTTCCACATCCATGTCTCTATCCATCGTCATATCTTCGTCCAAATTAAAGCCTGCATCTTTGTGAAGCTCTCCACTCGGTACGACATTCGGTACGACATGGTCACCATCCTGTGGCTGACTCGCGGCTGGTTCATCTGGGCTTGCTTCATATTCCGTTTGAGAGCGTGTTGCTGAGGCAGAAGGGTCCGAAACGTCAGGTTCTGGGTTCTCATTGAGCGTTAACGGACTGTCATGTCTGGAAGATAATTCGGATGGCGGCATTTCTAAGGCGTGTTGCTCGACTCTCTCATTGATTGCGAGCACACTCCCCGTATTATCATGAGACTGCAACAGTTCACTTGTATGAGTCTTCGCAGCATCATCACCGGCGGCGCCTTGCCCTTTTTGAGAAAGGTGCGTCGAGTCAACCGCCTCAGGACCGGCCGATATGAGCGCGGGTTCTGTATTCGGCGCGGTTGAACAAGCACCTACAAGTAAAGCCATGACAATCATGGCTCCTTGACGTAATGTGATCACGAAACAACCTTTACAGGATCATGATGAATAATCACCTCCGCCATGGGGTACTCCGCCATGATGGATTTTTCTATTCGGTCGCCAATTTCATGGGCCGACCACAAGGAAAGATTTTCATCTAGTTCCAAATGAAACTGGATAAAAATATGGGGGCCAGAGCGTCTGCATCGAACATCATGACAGCCTTCCGTGCCGGGGCTTTGTGACACTATCTCCTGTACCCGTTCGTCGAGCTCAGGAACATGTTGATCCATTAGTTCTTCGAAGGCTCGCTTACCCACCTGCCAAGCAGAATACAAAAGATACACACCAATCAAGATGGCCATAGCACCATCAAACCAAAACCACCCCAAATCGGCAATCAACAAAGCGGCAATCACCGCCGCGTTCATCATGAGATCACCCTTATAGTGCAAGCTATCCGCCTCTACGATCAAAGACTGACTCTTCTTCATGACGTAGGATTGATAGCTCACTAGCCCCAAAGTCAAGACGATCGCCAAAACACTCACGCCCACACCGACTTCATTATTCTCTAACGCACGCTGAGCCAGCATGGCATCAAAGCTGTTCAGCACCAATACACTGGCTGAACCGATCATAAAGGCTGATTGAGCGAGAGCTGCGATAGACTCTAGCTTACCGTGGCCAAATCGATGATCATCATCGGCGGGTTGCAGTGCTGCACGCAATGCTAAGAAATTGATGAGCGAGGTTACACCGTCTAACAGTGAATCCAAAAGCGAACCGAGTAAGCTGACCGACCCAGTAGACCAATAGGCCCACGTTTTTGTCATAATCAAAATCAACGCTACAAAGACAGAAGCCATGGTGGCCCGCCTAGCGAGGGTTTGTCTCAACGCATTTTCGTTCATTGCCTGCTGAGCAGAAGGAATCTCTGATGACATCTTTACGTTCTCTATCTAAGTAACCTTAGCATACCAAACCCTCAAACTTATCCCTATAAAACTGTGCTTTTTAATAACTCAAACAACAAAAAACAGCGACATCACGCTGCAATTTTCATGGGCTTGACTAGTATTAAACGTATCACGAGATATTGGTATGGCCTATGCCCCAAGTCATGGTCGTTGACGATTCAAGAACGCAACGAAGCATTATCAATCAATACCTAGCGCCCTTAAACTGTGATGTCGTTTGCTACGAATCCGGAAATGAGGCGCTGGAACAAGTCACACAAAAAATACCTGATCTCATTATCTTGGATGTGGAAATGCCCGGGCTCTCTGGGTTCGACACTTGCAAAGCGATTCGCGGTTTTTTACAAGAAGTCTGGGTACCCATCGTCTATTTAACCGCCCGAAGTAACCCAGAAGATGTCGTTGAAGGCCTCGCGGTGGGAGGTGACACCTATGTCCAAAAACCCGTCAACCCCGATGTGCTATTGGCGATTAGCAAGGCAATGCTGCGCCTTTCCGATATGCAAGCCCAATTGCTTGAAGCGAATCGGAAACTGGATGAAGTGGCCCACCATGATGTCCTGACGCAAATTATGAATCGTCGCGGGCTCGACGATATGTTGGAGCGGCTTTGGCGAGATCATCAGCGTCGAAAAAGTCCTCTGGGCGTCCTGATCATGGACATAGATCATTTTAAGGCGTTCAACGACAACTATGGCCACATAAAGGGAGATGAATGCCTAAGACAAGTTGCTCAAGTCCTAAAAACCGCCCTAAAGCGCCCCATCGATGTGATTGCACGATACGGAGGCGAAGAATTCGTTGTACTGCTCCCTGAAACCGACCTGATTGGTGCAACCCATGTGGCAGAGAGACTTATTGGTGCCATCAACCAGGCCAACATTACTCATGCATATAGCGCCTGCGCGGATCACGTCACCGTGAGTGTCGGCGTGGCTCAATCTCGAGAAAATGACTCAACACACGATATGATTAAGCGTGCAGATACAGCACTTTATAAAGCGAAAGAATTGGGCCGAAATCAAGCCCAGGCCGAAGAATGAGGAACCACTATGGCACTTGATATCCAAGATTTGACTGTGCTTTTAATTGAGCCCTCAAGCACACAAAGTAAAATACTATCTCAAGTTTTAAGCGACGAAGGCATCAGTAAGCTCGATTGCCTCGCCACTGGCCAGGAGGCCCTACAATATTTGGATGGCTGCCATCCCGACCTTGTGATTAGTGCAATGTACTACAGCGACATGACGGCCATCGACCTATTGCAAAAGATTCGCTCCACCCCTCACACAGAAGACATAAATTTCATGCTGATTTCCAGTGAAACCAGTTTCGATATGATTAATCCGGTTAAGCAAGCGGGTGTACTCGCTGTATTACCGAAACCCTTCGACCGAAGAGACTTCCGCACCGCTCTTATCGCGGCAAGAGATACCTTGGAAGTGTCAGACATTCAACTGGAGAACCTAGATTTAGATTCATTGCGAGGGCTTGTGGTGGACGATTCAAAAACCGCAAGAAAGCACATCAGTAAATTGCTACTGGCCTGCGGAATCGACAATATTGTGGAAGCAGAGAATGGTAAACAAGCCATCGATATTCTTCAATCAGAGGCGGTGGATTTTATCATCACCGACTACAATATGCCGGAAATGAATGGGCAAGAATTCGCTGAGTATTTGCAACAGTCTGATTTTTCCTACCTACCAGTGCTAATGGTCACCAGCGAAGCGAACGACAGCCGTCTCAGTGCTATTCGTCAATCGGGTGTATGTGCTCTATTTGATAAAACCATTGATCCAGCCTCGCTAAAATCCACGCTCGGCGGAGCGCTGAATCAATAACGCTATTGCTCGGCAAGTGTCAAACGGCGACTGCCTTTTTTAACTTGGCATACCAGCTCCATCTTATGACCTTGGTTAATGGTCTTGATATCGCCCTTTCGATACATCACTACGGCCAGCTCTAAAAGATGAGATAACACCTGTTGTTGCGCACGATCGTCTTGGCCCTGTTGCTGTAGTTCTGCGATAAATGCTTGGGTTTCTTCTAAATACTGCATCACTCTACCACCTGAAAAAATTCGGAGTACATTTTCACACACGCGGCTTCTTCATTCTCGCCTGTTACCCATTTATGTTGCTGATCGCTTGTCACGACAATGAGCGTTCCATCAACATATTGATAAAAGAATCCCTTATCCAATTTAGTCTTTAACTCGTCACACATTGAAACCGGTTGCAGATAATTCCACAACTGAACTAGACCCACTAACACCACAAGGGTAATGGTGACCGCACCAAAGGGCAAAGGCTTCGCGCCGTTTAAAGTGTTCATAACGTCTCATCTAATGACTGCTGTGCAGCCAACTTTAAGGATACTGTATTAGCGTAGTGCTGCATCGCCATCGTTTGAAGATCAACAGGAACAGATGCAAAACGCTTTTGCCAAATTTTTGCTATGCCTTGTTCGTTACTCGACCGATGCTGAAGCTGGTCAAATGCCCATTGCTGCGAAGGAAAGATATCATAGGCTGCATGAATGAAATGATCTATCTTCTGCGCCCACTCGTCTGGGTTGTCGGACGCAAGCGCTACCCTTGGTGAAAAATGAACACTCACCCTGCCCTTTTGCCCTTTCATGCCTTTCAATATGCTGTGAAAATCTTCATCTGAGCTTTTTTCATAACGACCATGCTGTCGGATCGAATACAACTCTTTAGCTTTATCAATATCACAGGGGTCCCATTCATAATTTATGGTCACCGGAACGATATTTAAAAACTGCATGCTTTCACGAAAACTCCAACCAAGCTTTCGACCGGCCATGTGCAGCATTTTAAGAACCGCCGTATCGGTAAAGTCCATATTGTCTTTGGCACGCCCTTCTCGTTGAGCGATCCAAATACTGTGCTCATGTTTAATGCAGTCATGTATATAAGATGAAAGGGTTTGAACGCTTTCCAGTTTTTCACGGCGGGCGGTGACGGATCGTTTCACCACAAAACTCTTGTTAAGACGCATGAGCTGCCCAACGAAAGGCTTAGATATCAGATTATCCCCAATGGCCACTCTGCACGTCTTTTTCTCACTTTCCATCAACGCATAATTCACCAGCAGCGGATCCATAACAATATCGCGGTGATTACTTACAAACACACAGGGGCCTGCAGGAATATGCTCGACTCCTCGAATAGTCACACCCGTCGTGCTGCTTTCTAATAAACGTTTCACGAGAGGAGCAAGGGTCGACTGCCATGCTTCCACACTCTGGACACCGCTTAGTGATCGACTAAGACGATCCCGCAGTTTGTTATGGGTCCACCGAGGTAACACTCGGGAAAGTTTTGGGTGGGTCTGCTGCGAAATGAACTCAAGAAATTCATTATCACGCAGTAATGAGTCAATGACGTCAGGTACATCCGCGTCATCATAAGCGCGAATATCATCGTAAACCATGGCGTGTCTCTAAACCGGATTTTTCCATAAACTTTGCTCGCCAATACTCCGCTTTCTCGTCATCTATTTGGGTACCATGCAAGCCTTGATGATACACCTTTGCTAAACGCAGTGCGGCCATAGGGTGTTCTTGCTGTGCGGCTTTGATGTACCAAAAAACAGGAGATTGCTGCTCTTCATGTAATTCGTTCATATACTGAGGCAGCCAAAAGGACGATGACATGGCTTCAGCCACAAAGAACTGGCTATCAGCATGCCCTTTTTGAGCCGATTCGATTAAATATCGGATACCCGATATTTTGTTAAAGTCCGTTGCCCCCCGGTAGCGCAGTAAAGCACCAAAAAGCGCGAGCGCGTTAGGGAGTCCTTGGTCAGCGGCTCTTTGTAATTGGCGCATGGTTTTCTCATGAAGCCAAGGGTGCCAACCCGACACTCCGCTTTTAAATAACAGGGCTCCAAACCAATAGTGGCATATTGAAAACAGGCGTTTAACCATGGATTAACCTTTCTAAACTTCAGGTTTTTCTTGTTCATCAGCTGTGGGACAATAGCCCTCTATCGAGAACTTAGGAGGCACTATGTCTGTCGATGCATGGCAACCCGTACCACAGATTACGTCAATAGACAGCGCCGCATTAGAGCGTCTAGTATCGGTTGCTGCCCAAGCTGCTGAGGGGAACCTTACAACAGATTTAGATTGGATTCAGCCATTTGCACAAATGAATCATTCCGCTTGGTCACCAGCCATAGCGCAACTCGATACTGAGAAGATGATCAGCCTAATCAAGCTATTTACGATGGTTGAGAAGCAAGCTGGCTGGGATCTGGCTGAAAAGTCAGCCGTGATTCCTCTGTTTAAAGCACTAAGAAAGGAAGTGGGAATTGATCGAGCGCTCGTACAATGGGTCAAAGATCAATCTGATAATAAGTATTTGCCGTTTGGTCCGTTACTGTAACCCATACACGCTGATTAGGTTTGACCTCATACCTTACTGGTTTTAACGCCGATGAAGGCCTCTAAAGCTTGCTGAAGTGCCACCCGATCCACAGGTTTTGTCAAAAACGCATCCATACCGGCTGCAAAACATTCCGCTTCAATATCGGACTGAGCATTGGCTGTTAGGGCGATGATTGGCACATAGGGATTAGCGGACTGACGAATGCGACGAGTGGCCTCAATCCCATCCATAATGGGCATTTGAATATCCATGATAATACCGCTGTAATGGCCTTTTAGGTGGGCATCAACCCCTTCCTGGCCATTATTGGCCACATCCACCTCATACCCCAACTTCTCTAAGGTTTTGCGTACCACCAACTGATTTGTCATGTTATCTTCTACCAGCAGAAGCTTGCCCGATTCCTTGTCAGCGTCCGCTGTTGCTGCCGTCCCACCCATGGAGTACTCCTGTAAGCGCTGAAATAAAGATTCTCGACGATAGGGCTCGTTCAACACCCAAGCATGGCTACTGGGCTGCTCATAATCCAAACCGAGCCACCATATATGTTTTATATTAGAGGCCTTCAAACCATCCGTCACCAGCAATCCATCTAATTCCACAGGTAAATCGTCTATTTTTTGCGCTATCTCAATGGAAATATTCAAAGCGGCAAAAAAGCCTTCAAACCAACGTTGCTTGGCTTCGTCCTTGATAGACAAATACACCCAGGGCAGACTGACCAAACCTTGGGCCGCAAGACCCTCAACGTCAGCAAATGGCAACGTAAACCAAAATTCGGCTCCCCTGCCCTGATCACTATCAACACCGATAACGCCCCCCATGGTTTCAATCAAGTTTCGACTGATTGACAAACCCAACCCGGTACCCCCGTGTTGCTGTGCAACGCTGGCGTGAGCCTGACTAAACGCATCGAATATGTGACTTTGCTGATCTTTAGGAATACCCACGCCCGAGTCTTTCACCCGAAAACGAATGACACGTTCGCCTGGTAATTCATGCTGATCCACGAACAATTCAATGCGCCCCTGCTCAGTGAATTTAACCGCATTACTCATCAAGTTATACAGAACCTGCCGTAATCGAAAGCCATCTACGCGTATCATCCGAGGCACACTCGGTGCAATCGTCACCGTAAATCGATTTTGCTTTTCTAGCGCCTGCGTCAAATACAAGGCTTCCAAATCGTCCAATAGCTGCCAGAGACTCACATCTGTGACATCTAATTGAATTTCCCCAGCATTGGACTTGGCCAGGTCAAGTATGTCATCCACGATTTTGTGTAAATGGTCGACACTCGCCTTTAGTGGCTGAGTGAGTTGTCTCATGTCTTCTGTGTCATAGGTGTCCTCAATGATGGACACTAACCCCACGATACCGTTTAAGGGGGTGCGAATCTCATGGCTCATGTTGGCCAGAAAGCGTGTCTTGGATTGTGCGTTCTCCTCCGCTTGCGTCTTGGCTTGATTCAATATCCGTTCAGCTTCGCGAAAGTGGCTAATATCACTGGTGATGATCAACGCCCTTGGTTCGTGATCCACCCGAGATAGCGGAATGATCCGATTGCTCAGGTGATGTACGCCGTCCGCAAGGTGCGCCACCAATTCATATTGAGTCTCTCTACGTTGCGAAAACGCTTTATTCAGATGCTCACGAAATACCTCAGCATCCTCCTTGCTGAGGTAATCGAAGCTGCTGGTCCCTACCAGCTGCTCCACCGTTACCCCTTCTCTCAAGGGTTGGTTTACAGCGCAGATCTCCCCTTCCTGGTTCACTTCGGTCAGCACATCAGGAACATGGTGCCACAACACTGTCAGTTTGTGCTTAGAACGCAACAACCTTCGGTTTAACATCCATAAAAAAATGACACAGGCAAACAACCCCACCACCATCAACGAGACCAACAATAGGCTCCATGACAGAGTGTCAGAGTGTTCTATGCTCACCAGTGATAGGGCGAGAGTGGTGGTTGGCGTTAGCAGTCCAAACGCAACCACGACACGCCGAGATACATCCAATGTTCCGATTCCAGTATCTACCCTTCTGTTTTCAGTATAGACCTTAGCAGTTGCCGCCTTATTTGCATGTAAATTAAAGGAGTTGATCTATAGTTAGAAAAGATATCAAGCAAACGGATTAGCATGGCTCGAATACTGGTCGTCGATGATGTCCCCGCCAACGTGGAGATTCTTAGCTTCCACCTGAGTGACGAGGGCTACGACGTAATTGAAGCACAAGGAGGTGAGCAAGCACTTACCACCCTGCAGCAACAGCATGAAGAGGTGGATCTCGTACTGCTGGATGTCATGATGCCTGTTATGAGTGGGCTTGATGTGCTCGCAGAAATGAAGCGCCACCCTGACCTGAACTCCATTCCCGTCATATTAGTCACAGCCAATGCCGATGATCAAAACGTGGCCGAAGGGCTCGATATGGGCGCATTCGATTACATCATAAAGCCGTATTCTCTTGTGGTCCTTCTGGCCAGAGTAAGGGCTGCCTTAAGAGAAAAAGAGCGCCTAGATCTTTTAGAAAAATGGGCAACATCCGACCCATTGACCAACTTATACAACCGTAGACATTTCTTCGAGTTGGCCCACCGGGAACTTGAGCGAAGCTTACGTCACAACTCATCCCTATCCTTTATCATGCTGGACATTGACCACTTTAAGGCGGTTAACGATCAACACGGACACCTTGTGGGAGACGAGGTTTTGATATGCGTTGCCAACCAACTACGTGCGCTACTAAGGAAGGTCGACTTTTGTGCTCGTTTTGGCGGCGAAGAGTTCGTTCTGTGCCTACCCGATACGGACGACGTGGGTGCCACCGAAGTCGCTGAGCGAATTCGTCAAACCATCGGCCAATACCCTTTTAAA
>Ga0181592_10000206_pt1 | contig 42419 bp, 40 predicted proteins | sample 071ome_20_FD_133755 | JGI IMG/M metagenome (GOLD analysis project Ga0181592, IMG submission 133755) | Coastal salt marsh microbial communities from the Groves Creek Marsh, Skidaway Island, Georgia - 071412BT metaG (megahit assembly) | ecosystem: Environmental > Aquatic > Marine > Intertidal...
CACTAACACTTCGAGTGTTCTGTAGGGCCGTTGAAGACTACAACGTTGATAGGCAAGGTGTGGAAGCGTTGTGAGGCGTTAAGCTAACTTGTACTAATTGCCCGTGAGGCTTGACTATATAACACCAAAACTGATCAAGAACATTGATCGACAAAGCGGATCGTAGATCGCTACTTAAGAGAATTTATCCCAAGAATTTGCATAGATTGTCTCTAGACAGTCCGAGCAAGCCAGTTTGCTTGACGACAATAGAGCTGTGGAACCACCTGAATCCTTCCCGAACTCAGAAGTGAAACGCAGCATCGCCGATGGTAGTGTGGGGCTTCCCCATGTGAGAGTAGGTCATCGTCAAGCTCTTATTCAAAAAGCCCGATAGGTAACCCTATCGGGCTTTTTTCATGCGCGCTTGCCGATGACCTACTCTTGCTGCGCAAGCGGGTCATGTTGCCTTGCGGCTTTGGCTTCGCCAATCAAGCTTCTAATTAAAATCACATAAACAACAAACACCATTGACGGGCTAAAGCCCGACCTACACGTACACCGCCTTCAATAAACCCATTCACTGTAGCTCGGACTCATCGTGCCCTTTGGATATCAGTCCGCCGAATGAATCAAATAAAACATAAGAGATTGGATACCCGCCTTCGCGGGCATGACAGTGCCTTCGTGTTCGGGACAAGTCATCAATGTAGGTCGGACTTCAGTCCGTCACAAAGTGCCGGAGTGTCTAGGCATTGCATAGCCAGACAGAACGCAGTTCTGGGCTCATTGAGGTCATCGTCATGCGCGCTTGCTGATGACCTACCCTTGCTGCGCAAGCGGGTCATGTTGCTTTGCGGCTTTGGCTTCGCCAATAAGGCATCGAATCAAAATCACATACACAACAAACACCATTGACGGGCTAAAGCCCAACCTACACGTACACCGCTTTCAATAAAACCATTCAATGTAGCTCGGACTCATCGTGCCCTTTGGGAATTAGTCCGTCACTGAATACCAAGGTGATGGATACCGCTTTTATACGGGATGCGATTTAGCGGATAACACTACATCATAGCCCTTGGAGGCTAGGCTAGATATCTCCTCCATCAATACTAAACTTAAGTGATCAACGCCAAAGCAATCTCAATACAATGACCCAGCAAACCGGTGATCAGCATATTAAGGATCTGATGAATCCTGAGTCGAACGAGCGCTTTAAAGAGCTGTTTAATACGACATTTCAGTTCATGGGGCTATTAAGTCCTGAGGGTGTCTTGTTGGAGCCGAATGCCACGTCATTAGCATTGGTGGGTGTGACTCGTGAAGAGGTCGTCGGTCAACTGTTTTGGGATACCCCTTGGTGGTCACATAGCAAAGAAGAGCAAGAGCGATTGAGGCAGGCGGTTACACAGGCCCGAGAAACCGGTGAGCGCAGCTGCTTTCAAACCATGCATGAGGATGCCAACGGACAGCCACACTACGTGGATTTTTCGCTAACACCTATCAAGCATGCCGGTCAGGTCATTATGTTATTGCCTGAAGGGCGAGATATAACTGAAACGATTCGAGTCCAAAAAGAGTTAGAAAAACTTAAACAAGAATTAGAAGAAAAGGTTGCACAGCGTACCCATGATCTTGAGCAACAAGTAAAGCGAACGGAAGAGTCGCTGATTCAACTAGCCGCGGTCGAAAATCTATCTTCTTTAGGGGCTCTCGTGCCAGGCATTGCTCACGAGGTGAGTACGCCGTTTGGTGCGAGCTTAACGGGTATGTCCCATGTTCAATCGCAATTCCTCAAGCTTAAAAAAAGTTTTGAGGATAAGACGTTAACTCAATCAGAGATGGCTTCTTTCTTAGCTGATGCCGAAGAATCGATAGAGGTTGTAATGGGTGCCATGCATCGAGCGGGCGAGTTAATGACGAGCTTTAAGACGGTTGCCGTGGATCAAGCGAGTAAGCGCGCCCGCATGTTTGTGGTTCGCCAGTACATCGAAGATACTCTGAAGAGTCTTAATCATAAGTTGAAGCAAAAGAAAGTAACAGTGGATCTCGAATGTGACGAAGGTTTGACCATTGAGAGTCAACCCGGCCTGCTTTCTCAAATTATCAGTAATCTTGTTACAAACGCGGTTATCTACGCCTTCGAGGGCTTAAATGACCCATGTATCACCATAAAAGTGGATGCGCACGATGGGCTGCTCACATTGTACTTTTCTGACAATGGCTGTGGCATCACGGAGTCAGATTTAGAAAAGGTCTTTGACCCTTTCTTTACAACCGGACAGGATAGAGGTGGCAGTGGCCTGGGTTTGAATATTGTGAAAAACCTTGTAGAGGTCAAACTTCAGGGTTCGATAGAAGTGGCCAGTCAGCTAGGGAAAGGGACCTCATATATTATTCGCTTTCCCGCCGTAATGGCTTAGCAGGCACTCAGAAGTCGCCCCATTGGGCTTGAAGAAGTGTAATGGCGGTCAACGCCGCTGTCTCCGTTCTCAATACTCTTGGCCCAATCAATTTCGCACCGAAACCATGTTGTTTACATAGCTCGATCTCATCTGCGCTTAGACCGCCTTCTGGGCCAATCGCGATGGCTGCACTGGTGGGTCGAATGTCGGCCTGTTGTTTCGCTGGATTGCCTCGAGGATCGAGTACCCATTTCACATCACTCTCAATACTAGAGACCCAATCTGAGATCCGCACAACCGGGTTTAGGCGGGGAACTCTGTCTCGGCCGCACTGCTCGCATGCGCTGATGATAATGCCCTTCCATTGCTGAAGTTTTTTTTCAAAGCGTTCGTGGTTCAGTTTGACGTCACAATGCTCGCTCCAAATGGGTGTAATTTCTGTTGCCCCTAGCTCAACGCACTTTTGAATGACCCATTCCATCTTGTCGCCCTTGGAGATGGCTTGAGCGACATGAATTGAAATGGGAGATTCTAACTGGCTGTCATGTTTTTCTTTAAGGGTGATGCTCACTCTTTTCTTGTCGCTGTGATCAATAGTAGCAGAGTAGTGGCATTCGCTTTCACCATTAAATACGAAGAGAGGACGACCCTTTTCCATGCGTAGAACACGGCCTACGTGATTGGCGGCGGCATCATCGAGGTCAATTTGTTGTCCTTCGGTAAGGGCCTGGGGTGTGAATATTCTTGGAATGCGCATAAAGGTGTATTCGGTATTATTTAACGGCTGTGGCTGCCATCGCAAAATGGTGCGTTTTCGGTGTCTTTACAGGCACATAGAAATTTGGCTTCTGTCTTTTCTGCAATGAACTTCTTTGGCTCATAAGGGGTGCCTTTGTGGCTGCCATCGCAAAAAGGCTGTGACTGGCTACGGCCGCACTCACACCAGAAATAGGTTTTACCGGCTTCTAATTCAACACGAATGGGTTGGCGCATTTCAGGGCTCCGTAATGAGAAAAGACAGTCTTTAAATGGGGCAGTACGCTCGCGTGACTGCCCTAGTTCTAGCAAGATTACCAGAGTCCAAGATTCTTCCATACATTGATGCATGGGTCAGCTTGGTTCAGGGTATAGAAATGAAGCCCTGGTACGTCATTTTCTACTAGGTCTTCACACATTTGAGAAATGACCTCTTCACCGAATTTCATGATGCTCTCGCTATCGTCACCATACGCTTCCAGTTGTTTGCGAATCCAACGAGGGATCTCTGCGCCACAAGCATCGGAAAAACGGGCAAGCTTGGTGTAGTTAGTAATGGGCATGATGCCTGGCACGATGTCGATATCAATGCCCATATCGGCGCAACGGTCGATGAAGTAAAAGTAGCTATCAATATTGAAAAAATATTGTGTGATCGCACTGTCGGCACCTGCATCTACTTTGCGCTTAAAGTTCAACAAATCTTGCTCAAAGTTTGTCGCTTGAGGGTGCATTTCAGGATAGGCCGCTACTTCCAAGTGGAATCGATCACCATGCTCTTGCTTAATCAGACTGACCAGTTCATTGGCGTATTTCAGCTCGCCCGCGCTGGCGGCCATGCCTGAAGGAAGATCGCCTCTAAGTGCTACTATGCGTTCAACATCGTTCTTGGCATAGTGATTCAGTAGGTCTTTGATATTGTTTTTGCTCTCGCCCACGCAGGACAAGTGAGGTGCGGCGCTTACCCCTTTGCTGTTCATAGCGGTGACAATATCAATGGTATGTTCGCGCGTAGATCCACCTGCGCCATAGGTCACGGAGAAAAAATCTGGGTTTAGCTCGGCGAGTTTATCGCGAGTATCGAATAATTTTTTGGTGCCTTCTTCCGTTTTGGTGGGGAAGAATTCAAAACTTAAACGGAAGTTATCCATGGGCGTCTCTTAACTGATCGCTATTGCTAACGAGTACTTAATATTACATAGGTAGTGCACCGAGGGCCTTAGGTGAAGGCCCCCGGTGTGATGACAAGTTAATTAGTACTTGTATGACTCAGGCTTGTAAGGGCCGTCAACGTCAACACTGATGTACTTGGCTTGCTCTGGTGTTAGCTGAGTGATCACACCACCGAAGCCTTCAACCATGTCTTTCGCCACTTCTTCGTCAAGTTTCTTTGGAAGAACTTTTACGTAGATGCTTTCTTTTTTCTCAGCTTCCATTAGGTCGGCAAACTTGCGCTCGTACAAATAAATCTGTGCCAATACTTGGTTCGCGAACGAGCCGTCCATGATGCGGCTTGGGTGGCCAGTCGCATTACCTAGATTAACCAGGCGGCCTTCTGACAGTAGGATAAGGTGGTCGCCAGTGGACTTGTCACGCACCACTTTATGAACCTGAGGCTTGATCTCGTCCCATTCCCAGTTTTCGCGCATGAATGCTGTATCAATTTCGTTATCGAAGTGACCGATGTTACACACGACCGCACCGTTCTTAAGCGCTTGCAACATGTGCTTGTCACACACGTTTACGTTACCTGTGGTGGTCACGATAAGATCGGTATTGCCCAATAATTCTTTGTTGACGCCTTCAAAGGTGCCAGTGTTCACACCGCCTTTGTATGGTGATACGACTTCGTAGCCATCCATGCACGCTTGCATAGCACAAATTGGGTCCACTTCGGTTACTTTAACGATCATGCCTTCTTGACGAAGAGAAGCGGCTGAGCCTTTACCTACGTCACCGTAGCCGATCACAAGGGCTTTCTTACCAGACAATAGGTGATCCGTACCACGCTTAATTGCATCGTTTAAAGAGTGACGACAGCCATATTTGTTGTCGTTCTTAGATTTGGTAACAGAGTCATTCACGTTGATCGCAGGCACTTTTAGTTCGCCGTTTGCCATCATTTCAAGCAGACGGTGTACACCAGTCGTGGTTTCTTCTGAAATGCCGTGGATATGGTTGAGTAATTCTGGGTACTTGTTGTGAACCATTTCAGTTAGGTCGCCACCATCGTCTAGGATCATGTTTGCGTCCCACACTTTGTCGGTGTCTTTTTCCGCTAGGATGGTTTGTTCGATACACCAAAGGAATTCTTCTTCGGTCTCGCCTTTCCATGCGAATACAGGAATGCCTGCCGCTGCGATGGCCGCTGCAGCGTGGTCTTGAGTAGAGAAAATGTTACAAGAAGACCAGCGTACTTCAGCACCTAGATCCACAAGTGTTTCGATCAGCACAGCCGTTTGAATCGTCATGTGGATACAACCCATGATTTTCGCGCCAGCTAAAGGTTGTGACTCTTTATACTTACGACGAAGGGCCATTAATGCAGGCATCTCACCTTCGGCGATTTCAATTTCTTTACGGCCCCAATCAGCAAGATTGATGTCGGCAACTTTGTAATCAGAAAAGCTCATGTCTTATCCTATCGTTTTTGCCCGGTAGTTCCGGGGTGATTCATATTTAGGGCCGAGCGGTGCTCGGCATTGCAATGTGTTTAGAGACCAGCCGCTGCTTTAAGCGCATCAACTTTGTCAGTGCGCTCCCAAGTGAACGCGGTAAAGGTTTTGGACTTTTTCTCGCCGCGCTCTTCGTACTCGTAGGTGTACTCAAATGGATCGCGACCAAAGTGACCGTAGGCGGCGGTCAGTTGATACATGGGATTCAATAACTCTAGCTGATTTTGAATCGCATAGGGGCGAAGATCGAATACTTCACGCACAATTTTTGCCAGTTGGATATCAGACACTTTGCCCGTGCCAAATGTGTTCACAGAAATGGACGTTGGATCGGCTACGCCGATGGCGTAAGACACTTGGATCTCACACTTGTCGGCAAGGCCGGCGGCAACAATGTTCTTGGCGACGTAACGACCCATGTAGGCAGCGGAGCGGTCTACTTTGGATGGGTCTTTACCAGAGAATGCACCACCACCGTGACGTGCCATACCGCCGTAGGTGTCGACGATGATCTTACGGCCTGTTAGACCGGCATCACCCACAGGACCACCGATCACGAAGTTGCCGGTTGGGTTAATGTGGAAAAGGGTTTTATCCGATAACCATTCTGCTGGTAGCACAGGCTTAATGATGTTTTCTAAAACCATCTCACGAAGGTCTGAAAGTTGAACGCTGGGGTCGTGCTGCGTGGATAAAACCACGGCATCGATGTGAGGCGTATCGCCTTCCCAGTTGATGGTTACCTGAGATTTTGCATCGGGACGTAACCAAGGAAGGGTGCCATTGCGGCGTAGCTCAGATTGGCGTTCCACTAGGCGGTGAGCGTAGTAAACAGGTGCAGGCATTAAACTTGGCGTTTCGTTCGTGGCGTAACCGAACATCAAACCTTGGTCCCCGGCACCCTGATCTTCAGGTTTTGCACGGTCAACACCTTGGTTGATATCGACAGATTGTTTACCGATGCCGTTCAGTACCGCACACGTTGCACCATCGAAACCTACATCCGAGCTGTTATAGCCAATGCCTTTGATCACATCACGTACGATGTCTTCAAGATCGACGTAGCAAGACGTGGTGACCTCACCGGCAACAACCGCCATACCGGTTTTAACCAAGGTCTCTACGGCGACACGTGCGTATGGGTCGCGTGCAATAATGGCATCCAATACGGCGTCAGAAATCTGGTCGGCCACTTTATCCGGGTGGCCTTCAGATACAGATTCCGATGTAAAAATAGAATATTCGCTCATGAATCATTCCTCTAGTGACGTTCTTTTTGTTTTAACGTTTTTTAAACAGTTGAATTTGAATTTGGAAACCGTTTCGTAAACCAATCACCGCTTGATTGTGATGATGAAGGCCTGAATGCGATGCCCATGTTTGTAATTCCTGTGGATCTAGCCCGAGCCAAATATCGCCGCAGCTCTCTTTTACCCATGTTTGATCATGAGGGCATAGATCGGTAATCAGTAAATACCCGTTGTGGTTTAGCAGCTTCGCCGCGGATTGGATCACATCCGCTGGTGATGGAATGTGGTGTACCACCATGTTAAACGCTAAAAAATCCACTTTAAGGTTTTGTGCCAACGCGCTGTCGGGATCACCCAATACGAAGTCTATGTCGCTGACGTTATGTTCAATACAGTGTTCTTTTGCCATCTCTAGCATGGCCGGAGAGTTGTCCAGCGCGATGACATGATCAAACTGTTCTCTCAGCGGGCCGAGAAAACCACCTCGACCGGGCCCTACTTCCATGGCTTTGGCACCACTCGGTAGAACCAAGGACGCCATGATTTCTTGTAGGCTATCGGCGTAGCGCTCGTAGCCTGCAATTAAATCCTGAACTTCATCAAATTGGCCCACGTGCTTTTCAAAGAACGCTTGGCTTTGTTCAGCTCGTTCTTGATAAATACGTTTAACGGCAAGGTTGGCCGTTTTGTTTTCTGGTAGTGCGTCGACTGCCCCGAAAATGCTGCGCCTGAGATCATCCAGCGGGCCACCATTGATGAGGGCACGACGGTAAAAAATCGAGTTACCCTCACGGCGTGTCGTGAGTAGCCCAGCCTGAAACAAGATCTTTAGGTGATGGCTGAGACGGCTTTGACTGATCTCGAAGATGTCGGCCAATTCCAGTACCCCGAAGCTGTCCTGTTTAAGCAATTGCAGCACTTGTAAGCGCAATGGATCGGCCGCGGCCTTATTCAAGGCGGCTAATGCCTCTATATCCGGTGCTCCTATGTCGGGTGCAAGTGCGCTCATTTTGATTCGAATGTCCTATGCCAGCAGGCAAACGTCAGGGGGAGTAAAGGTACCACTCCCATCTGGTGATGCCAACATCTATATCAAAATATTTTGATATAGATGTTGCATTATAGTTCAAATGACTTACATTGCATGAAGTGCAGAGGAATATGTGGGGTAGGCACCAAACTTGCCTTCTCTATTGCCCTCAGGCAAGAACTTGGCGTTTGGTAAATTTGGGTCAAGTTCTCATGTGGTTTGCCGTTAATAACAATAACAGTGCTGCAATCAGCCAAAAGGTGAAGATCATGGATAAAAAGAACGTATTAGGTTTGTTATTTTTTATGGGGCTGATGGGCGTCGTGGTGTCTGGCATGGTGGCGTTTCAGCCTGAGAAGCAGGTGATGTCAGAGCAAACTGCTGAATATTTTATGTCAGGCTTCCCAGTCTTGCCTGCTAACTAGTCATTAATCGTTGGGTATGTTTACCCATGGAAGCGCTGCTTGATCGCAATGACTAAAAAGGCCCTCGATGAGGGCCTTTTTTATTTTAGAAACGGACGACCTTGGGCTGGGTCTGTTTAAACTGGGGCATGGTCATGCCCGCTTTAGCGTTAATGTAGGTTGGGTCGGTGACCGTATAGGTTTTACCCTGATAGACCAACTGATCGCCGTTTACTTTGGAACTAAAGGCGACGGCGGCGGCAATGTGTCCAGGGTAATCCAATAAAACGGCGTCCATTCCCAGTAGGTTTTTCACTAGCCAAGTGAACAGGGTGGCCCGATCTTCACAGTCACTATAGGGATAGTGGATGGTTTCCACAGGCAGTAGGTAGTTCTCTGCATTGAATTGTTGACCATCGGTTTGGTAGGCGAAGGCGGTTTGCACGAAGCGCAACAATAGATTTATGGCGTCTTCTTCTGTTTTGCCTTTTACCAGTGGCTGTAATTGCTTGAGCAGTTGCGCCTCAGTGGTATTCGGTAGCCCTTGCTGCGGATAATACTGAATATCCATTTGCGGCAAGGTGGCGCTGAAAGCAACAAGAGCAGGGTCGTAGTCGAGTTTAATGACGTGGGTTTCGCCCTGATATTTAAAGCTTAGGTCTCTATGGTTACGTAGCTTTGAGGGTTGAATCTGGCTGGCACCGGCAAAGTCGATGGGTTGTCGCGCTTGATCGTGCTTGCCCGAATAGGTGTAGGCACGACCGGTATCTACCTTGTTGCCGTCTAGGCTGACCGCGTAATAGCGCTGCCTATCCAAAGTAAAATAGGTCACGCCGTATAACGGCTGCTTGGACGCCATCAGCAAAAAGGCGCTGTGGTTGTAGGCAAGGCGGGCGTTGAATCCCGCTTTTACTAAAAAGAACCAAGTTTGCATTTGCAGTGAGTTGGTGTCGCTGAGCCCCAATGCTTTGCTGTACTCATGGGCCAGCAAGGCAACCCCCCAATCGTTTAACTGTAACGATTTCTGTTGCGCTTTCAGCGCCTTGACCGCCTCGTCGTGGGGAAGTTTGGCCATGGCCTCCCAGTGTCCAGCAATGGATTTGCTGTTTAGGTTGGACCTAAAGCGAGTGGTTTTAGCCCCCGGCAGCGTGAGGCTTCGGCCCATAAAGTCGACTTCCACCGTTTGCATTCTGGGGGGCACGTACACAGGTGCAGGCGTTTTGATGACGGGTTTAGGCACCGGCTTGACCACAACAATCGGTGTCTTAGGCTCCTCTTGCGGCGGCTCTACCTTGGGCTGACTAGGCTTGGGCTCAGTGGGTTCGGGGGTCGGCTTCTGCACGATGGGTTTAGGGGCTGGTGGCTCGGGGGCCTTAGGTAGCACCACTGGCTTGGGCGTCGGGTCACGCTGAACTGGCGGCGCCAGATCGACCTTTTTCCATTGTTGTTTTAGGAAGCCCACAAACTCCCGGTCATTTTCGTCTAGGTAGTCCTGGAATTCCTTTTGTGCGGCTTGGCTGTCGAAGGTGTTTTCCTTCAGCCAAGCCTCATATTCAGACTCGGCTAGTGCGACTGCACTGGCCCCGAGAGTGGCTATGAGTGAAATCGCGGATACTGTGCGTCTCAGTGAAAGGGGCGTCATAACCCATCCTTGCTACTGTCCATTGAGGTAAGCCCCTAGGGTAGCTTGCTCGACCTCAAACCAAAAGCTCTGAATATGGGGATTGCTAGACAATCACCGTTCATCCCCCATATTTCCGCTGCAAACCCATGGAATTTGGCTGGTTTGATTGATGATTGAGCTATTCTCAGAGATAATACGCGCCCCTAAATTTTGACCCAGCGAAAGTCACGCTAAAACGTGGGTTTTGCCCCAATTAAGTAGATCAGGAGTCATTCCATGACAGACCGTCGTCACCTTGCCAATGCCATTCGCGCACTGAGTATGGATGCGGTTCAAAAGGCCAAATCAGGCCACCCAGGTGCCCCTATGGGGATGGCAGACATTGCCGAAGTACTCTGGAATGACCACATGAAACACAACCCAGCCAACCCGGACTGGGCCGATCGTGACCGCTTTGTGCTGTCTAATGGTCACGGCTCGATGCTGATCTACTCTTTGCTGCATCTAACCGGTTACGAACTGTCTATCGAAGATCTAAAGCAATTCCGTCAAATGCACTCCAAGACGCCAGGTCACCCTGAGTACGGTTATGCGCCGGGCGTGGAAACCACCACGGGCCCACTAGGTCAGGGTATTGCAAACGGTGTGGGCATGGCCCTAGCGGAAAAAGTGATGGCGGCTCAGTTCAACAAGCCGGGTCACGACATTGTGGACCACAACACCTACGTATTTTTAGGTGACGGCTGCATGATGGAAGGTATTTCCCATGAAGCGTGTTCGCTCGCCGGCACTCTAGGCTTGGGCAAGCTCATTGCGTTCTACGATGACAACGGTATTTCTATCGATGGTGAAGTAGAAGGTTGGTTTACAGACGATACTGTTAAGCGTTTTGAATCTTACGGCTGGCAAGTGATTCCAAAAGTGGATGGTCACAATCCTGCTGAAATTCAGCAAGCCATCGAAACCGCCAAAGCTAACGCCGATCAGCCAACTCTAATTTGCTGTAAAACCATCATCGGTTTTGGTTCTCCAAACAAAGAAGGCAAAGAAGAATGTCACGGCGCCCCTTTAGGTGACGACGAAATCGCCCTAACCAAAGAACGTTTAGGTTGGTCTTACGGCTCATTCGAAGTACCTGCCGACGTATACGCGGGTTGGGATGCCAAAGCAAAAGGTGCCAGCGCAGAAAGCCAGTGGAACGAAAAGTTTGCGGCCTATGCGGCGGCTTATCCACAGGAAGCAGCCGAATTCACACGTCGTATGGCGGGTGATCTACCGGCGGACTTCTCTGCCAAAATGGACGCCTACATTGCTGAGTGCCAAGAGAAAGGCGAAGAAATCGCGTCTCGTAAAGCATCTCAAAATGCCATCAAAGCCATTGCGCCTCAGCTACCTGAAATTTTAGGCGGCTCTGCCGACCTTGCCGGTTCTAACTTAACACTCTGGCCTGAAGCCAAGGGTGTGTCTGCCAACGATGCGTCTGGTAACTACGTATTCTATGGCGTACGTGAGTTCGGTATGAGTGCCATCATGAACGGTGTCGCTTTACACAAAGGTTTTGTACCTTACGGCGCTACCTTCTTAATGTTCATGGAATACGCCCGTAACGCCATCCGCATGGCTGCGTTAATGAAGCAACGTGCGATCCATGTTTACACTCACGATTCAATTGGTCTAGGTGAAGACGGTCCGACTCACCAACCGGTTGAGCAGCTAACCAACTTGCGTACCACGCCAAACCTAAACACCTGGCGCCCATGTGACGCGGTGGAAAGTGCGGTTGCGTGGAAATCTGCGGTTGAACGTGCAGACGGTCCTACGGCGATGATTTTCTCTCGTCAAAATCTTCCGCACCAAGATCGTACCGCTGCGCAAGTGGCCGACATCGCCAAGGGTGCATACGTACTTAAAGATGCAGCAGACGCCAAAGCGATCTTGATCGCCACCGGCTCTGAAATTGGTTTGGCCATGAGCGCCGCAGCCGAATTGGATGCCAAGGGCACGCCGACTCGCGTCGTATCTATGCCGTGTGCCGAAGTGTTTGTAAAACAGGATGCGGTTTATATTGAGTCTGTACTACCCGCTGCCATTACGGCTCGTGTTGCAGTAGAAGCTGGGCACAAAGATTACTGGTACAAGTTTGTGGGCCTAAACGGCGCGGTTGTAGGCATGGACACCTTTGGTGAGTCTGCGCCGATTGCCGACCTGATGAAGCACTTTGGTTTTACTGTTGAGAAAGTAGTCGCTGCAGTAGAAGGCACGTTGTAGGAGTGGAGTTGCCTTCGGCGATCGAGCCCTGCTCGCGAAACCAACGGCCTATTGTAGATTTAGGTTTTTGGATGGTGAATACTTTTGGATTGATATTTTTATCATCTGGATGGGCATAATCGCGAGCAGGCCGTGCCGGCGCGGCTCGCTCCTACAGAAACTCTCTAGCGTTTATTCGCTTGAGAGTTTTTGTGTGTTTAACAACGCAGAAATGGATTAATTGGGGCATATCTCTCTTATGGCATTGAAAATTGCAATCAATGGTTTCGGTCGCATCGGGCGTTGTGTGCTCAGGGCCATCTATGAGCGCAGTTTACAAAACGAGATTGAGGTGGTGGCGATTAATGAGCTGGCGGATTGTGAAACCATCAGTTACATGTTGCGCTACGACAGCACCCATGGTCGATTTCCCCATGACGTCAGCGTGGAGAACGATGTACTGACCATTACCGACCGCGACGGTCAGGTTCGGCAGATTCGTATATTGCATCAGGCGGCCATCGATGCCTTGCCTTGGCAATCGCTGGATGTGGATGTGGTGATGGAGTGTACCGGGCAATTTAAAAGTCGCAGCGATCTTTTGCCGCACCTTGAGCAGGGTGCAAACAAAGTGTTATTGAGTCAGCCTGGTGAACCGGATGTGGATTTCACCTTGATCGCTGGGGTGAATCAACACGGGTTAACTGAGCAGCATCGTATTGTGTCTGTGGGTTCATGTTCGACCAATTGCGTGTTGCCCGTGATGAATATTTTGGACGAGCAGTTTGGTATCGAGAGCGGTGTCAGTACCACGATTCACTCAGCCATGAATGATCAGCCTGTGATTGACGCGTATTCCAGTGACCTGCGTCGTACCCGTGCCTCCGTGTCCAGTATTATTCCTGTTGACACCGCGTTGCCGAAAGGCATAGCGCGTATTATGCCGCACTTGGATAATTGTATAGAAAGTTTGCATTTACGCGTGCCGACACTAAACGTATCTGCCATGGATTTAACCTTGCAGTTAAAAACCAATGTGAATGCGGAACACGTTAATCGATTATTAAAGCAACACAGCGAAAACCAATTAAAAGGTTTAATTGGTGTTACCAATGAACCCCATGCCTCAGTGGATTTCAATCATGACGCTCGCAGTGGTGTGGTGGATGCCACTCAGACCCGGGTCAGTGGTGAGCGTTTATTAAAGTTATTGATTTGGTTTGATAACGAATGGGGCTTTGCGAATCGCATGGTGGATGCGTTGCAGCAAAATGCCTTTAAACAGAATTTGTAAATAATTTGTGGGTGGGCGCTCGCGAAGTTTCGAGCTCAATCGCGAGCAGGCTCGCTCGTACGGGATTCAAATTTAATATAGTTAAGTAGGAAGATAGACATGACAGTTCTACGAATGGCCGACCAAGACCTTAAAGGAAAAAGGGTTTTAATTCGCGAAGATTTAAACGTGCCAGTAAAAGACGGCAAGGTAACGTCTGATGCTCGTTTACGTGCTTCGATGCCCACCATTAAGCTTGCTCTTGAGGCCGGTGCAAAAGTGATTGTAATGTCTCACCTTGGTCGCCCGACTGAAGGTGAATTCGAAGAAAAATTCTCTATGCAGCCCGTAGCGGATTACCTAAGCGAAGCCTTAGGCAAAACCGTTCCTGTGGTTAAAGATTTCAAAGCAGGCGTTGAAGTAGCAGAAGGCGAGTTAGTGCTTTTAGAAAACGTTCGTTTTAACAAGGGCGAAAAGAAAGACGAAGATGAACTAGCCAAAGCGTACGCTGAACTGTGTGATGTGTTTGTTATGGATGCATTTGGTACAGCGCACCGTGCGCAAGCGTCTACTCATGGTGTGGCCAAGTTCGCGCCTGTTGCTTGTGCTGGTCCATTGCTGGCCGCTGAATTAGATGCGCTAGGTAAAGCACTTGATAACCCAGCTCGCCCTTTGGTGGCTATTGTTGGTGGTTCTAAAGTGTCTACCAAACTAGAAGTGCTAGAAAGCCTCTCTGATATCTGCGATCAAATCATTGTGGGCGGCGGTATTGCCAATACCTTCTTAGCAGCAGACGGTAAGCCTGTGGGTAAATCTCTATACGAAGAAGATTTAATCCCAAATGCTAAAAAGCTAATGGAAAAAGTGTCTATCCCAGTGCCGACTGATGTTGTGTGTGGTAAAGAATTCTCTGAGTCAGCGGAAGCGACTTTGAAAGCCGCTGCGGATGTCGCAGAAGACGATATGATTTTCGATATCGGCCCTGATTCTGCAAAAGCCCTAGCAGAGCAATTAAAAGAAGCCAAAACCATTATTTGGAATGGCCCTGTGGGTGTGTTCGAGTTCGATCAATTTGGCGAAGGTACTAAAGCCTTGTCATTGGCCATCGCTGAAAGTGCAGGCTTCTCTATTGCGGGCGGTGGTGATACCTTAGCGGCTGTGGATAAGTATGACATTGCCGATAAAGTATCTTACATCTCCACCGGCGGCGGTGCTTTCTTAGAATTTGTAGAGGGCAAAACTCTACCGGCAGTTGCCGTATTAGAAGAAAGAGCCAAGTAAGCCGGTACTATCGCCGATGGGAATGTATTCCTATCGGCGCCTCTAATGTCGATTACTTCAACTCACCTCTTTAACGCTCAGAAAGGAATCTTAATGCGTTTACTCCTGACTTTGTTTTTATCTGTCTGTTTGGTGGCCTGTGCAACCAATCCCAAATCGAATGAAACGGCAGTCGATCTCAAAAATTTAAACGATGTACGAGCTTACGTAAGCTCCGGTGCGGATATTAATCAACCCGATGGCTTGGGGCGCACCCTGTTGCACCATGCGGCGCTGGATTCACCGGACGCCATTCCCGTTTTGTTAAATGCGGGTGCGAAGGTGAATGTTCAGGATAAATTCGGTTTTACTCCGCTGCACCTCGCCACTCAGTTTCAACCGAGCCGCATCCGGACATTGTTGTTGGCGGGTGCAGACATCGACTTGGTGGTCAGTGGCAAATATCGTTGCTCAAAAACCAGTCGAGTGTATTTTGAGAATGTAAACCCCTACGAGCTTGCTTATACCTGCCAATACAAGCGAGCGATGACGGAATTTGATGTGTTCTTAAATGAGACCGAGGCGTGGAAGCAGGCTGTTGAGGTCGATACCTTTCAAGCCTATGAGGGGTATTTACAAGAATACACCAACGGCTTATTTCATGATGAAGCTTCAAAGCGCTTTTTGGAGCGAAAGAGCGCGCATACCGCACGTTTAGAGTCTGGCCAACCATGTAAGCTAGTGGAAGAAGGCTGGTATTACACCAAAGGTGCTTGTAAAAAAGCCCTAGCCCATGGCAAAGGCGAGTCAGTAAACCTTGAAGGAGATGCGTTTATTGGCGAATTTGAGTTTGGTCAGCGCAAAAAAGGCCAGTGGATCGTGCAAGGGTCCATGACCTACGATGGCGAATTCGAAGACGGTTTGCCTCATGGTCTGGGTGTGTGTTTGTTCGAGGGCGCGTTTGAAGAGTGTAAAATGTACAAAGGTGAGCGTATTGGCGCCTTGTTCAAGCAGCGTGCGGCCTTTCGTGCCGATATGAGCGAACTAAAGAGCGAAATAGAAGCCCTAAAGAAAACAGTTTATCGTCAGGCTAGCTATCGTACGACAGCCTCTAGCCACTCTTCTTCTCGCTATGACTACGTATCGGACCTGAATAGCTCTGATGATACGAAACGTACGGTCTCACGCATTAAGGCAGCGGTAGATATCATCAGTTTTATTGCTCAAGCAGCGGCCAAAGATTAGAAATTCTACCGATATCTCAGAAAAAGAAATTTCTCATAACGGCCCGAAATCGTTAGAATACGGGCCAGAATAGACAGTTAATAAGAGGGTTAAGGGCAATGGCATTGATCACCATGCGCCAAATGCTGGACCATGCAGCCGAATACGGTTATGGCGTTCCGGCTTTCAACGTGAACAACCTAGAGCAAATGCGAGCGATCATGGAAGCGGCCGATAAGACCGATTCTCCGGTGATCGTGCAAGCGTCTGCTGGTGCCCGTAAATATGCCGGTGCTCCTTTCCTACGCCATCTTATTTTGGCGGCCATCGAAGAATTCCCGCATATTCCTGTATGTATGCACCAAGACCACGGTGCGTCTCCCACTGTATGTCAGCGTTCTATTCAACTTGGCTTTAGCTCAGTAATGATGGACGGTTCTTTGGGTGAAGACGGTAAGACCCCAATGTCTTACGAGTACAACGTAGATGTCACCAAGCGCACGGTAGAAATGGCCCACGGTTGTGGTGTTTCTGTTGAGGGTGAGCTAGGTGTGCTAGGTTCCCTAGAAACTGGTCAGGCTGGTGAAGAAGACGGTGTGGGCGCTGAGGGTACTCTAACCCATGACCAGATGCTAACAGACCCAGAAGAAGCCGCAGACTTCGTTAAGCAAACCGGTGTGGACGCTCTAGCTATTGCATGCGGTACCTCTCACGGTGCTTACAAATTTACTCGTCCACCGACTGGTGACATTCTGGCCATCGACCGTATTAAGGAAATCCACAAGCGTATTCCAAATACTCACCTGGTAATGCACGGCTCTTCTTCTGTGCCACAAGAGTGGTTGGCTATCATCAACGAATTTGGTGGTGAGATTCCAGAAACTTACGGTGTGCCAGTTGAGCAAATCGTTGAAGGCATTAAGCACGGTGTGCGTAAAGTAAATATCGATACGGATCTACGTTTGGCGTCTACCGGTGCCATTCGTCGCTTCTTAGCTGAGAACCCAAGCGAGTTCGATCCGCGCAAGTATCTAGCAGCGTCGGTTAAAGCCATGACAGAAATCTGTGTTGCTCGTTACGAAGCGTTCGGCACAGCGGGTAATGCTTCTAAGATCAAAGCGCTGTCTTTAGACGCGATGTTTGATCGTTACCAGTCAGGTGAGCTTGATCCTCAAGTGAAGTAATCTTACCTCGCTCAATAAAAAATCCCCGCTGATGCGGGGATTTTTTTTGCCTAGCGCTGGCCCATAGGGAAGCCTTGACACTCAGCCCCAGTAACGCATTAATGTACTTAGGAGGTGCGAGTATGCCGAGCATAGAATGGGATTATCAGAATCCATTTTTGATGGACATTCATGTGGCCCCCCATGAGACCGATCGTCTGGGGCACACCAATAACCAAGTGTATCTGAAGTGGATGGAGGACATTAGTTGGCAGCATATTGAGCCGGGGTTGCCATGGTCTCTTCAGGAATCTCTCGGAAAATCCATGGCCATTACTCGCACCGAAATTGATTATTTAGCAGCTTCTTACGTGGGTGATCATTTACAGCTGGCGACTTGGGTGATTGCCAGTGATGGGCGATTAACGTCGGCTAGGCACTTTCAGTTAGTGAGAGTATCGGATGCTCGGACTCTGGCTAGGGCCAATAGTCAGTACGCTTGTATTGACCTAAAAACGGGCAAGCCCAGTCGAATGCCGAAGGCGTTTTCGGACCATTTAGGCCAGTTATGTGTGAATTGCCAACTGCCTTGAGCGTCACATTTGTGTCATGGCATCGTAATAGACTGACAACCTCCGCTATACTAAAAACAATAACCCTTCGAATGGAACGCCTATGAATTGGCAGCTTGATGCCGTATCCCAAGCCATTCCCGATTTGGATTTCGTTACCCCCATTTCGGACTGCCCTGCGCCTTTGCTTGAATATCAGGCCTATTATCAACTCAATTTAGAAGATCGTGTACCCGGTGTGTTTCATCATGTGGGCCGGTTTCAGTGTGACGAGTTTGAGATTGTGGCTCATGTGTTCAAGGTTCAAAGTTCGAAGGGGACGGTGTTTTTGCATCATGGTTATTATGATCATGTGGGGTTATTTCACCATATAATTGCTCACTGTCTGACTCAAGGGTTTAACGTCTTTGCATACGATTTGCCGGGTCATGGGCTGTCGAGTGGTGAGCGAGCTGCCATACAGTGTTTCCAGCAGTACGATAAGGTGTTTGTCGCGGCACTGGAAAAAATGCGACAGCATTTGCCCGCGCCCTATGTGGCGGTGGGACAGAGCACGGGTGGTGCTGTCATTGTTAATTACCACTTGAGCCGTGGGCTCAGTCGTCATAGCTCGCCTTTTAGTGCGATTCATTTATTGGCCCCTTTGGTGAGGCCGGTCAGTTGGCGCAGTGCAAAATTAACCTACTTCTTGGTAAGACCATTCATTAAACAGTTAAAGCGAACCTTTGCAAAAAACTCCAACAACGTTGCATTTTTGGAGTTTCTTAGTCAGCGAGATCCACTTCAACCTTTGTTTTTGAAAACCAATTGGGTGGGGGCCTTGCACCTTTGGATAAAATTTATCGAGCAGTGCGCGCCGGTCGATTTGGACGTTCACGTGATTCAGGGGACGCAGGATGGCACGGTGGACTATCGACATAATCTAAAAGTGCTCGAAGAAAAATTCAGTGGTTTTAAAGTCAACTTTATCGAAGGTGGTCGCCACCATTTGGCCAACGAAGATCCTCAGTATCTAAATCAGGTCATTGATCATCTCACTCCGCTCCTATAGCCCGAAATGGGTTGGCTGGCACTGGTGTCCATTACGGAGTAAACTGCCAGCCCACATAGATAATAATAAATCCGGCACAACTTACTTAAATGTGTCTAAATCAAGGAGCGAGGCAACATGTTCAGGCCGTTTAGGACCCTTGTCCTAATATTGATCACCGCATACTTGGCTGGTTGTGCAACCTATGGTCAAGATGTACGAAAAGGTTTAGTGCTAACGCAGCAAGGTCAGTACGATAAAGCCGCTGGCGTATTTGAAAAAGCGTTGGACCCTAAAGGGGACGACCGACTCCTCTACTACACCGAGTTAGGCATGGTGTATCACCTGGCCGGTGATTACAAAAAATCGAATGGGCTGCTAGAGCGTGCTGAACGCATTGCTGAAGACCTCTACACTAAACGCGTGTCTGATATGCTCACCACCGCCATGAGTAATCCTCGACAGGGCCCTTATCGCGCGGCCAATTTCGAGCGCGTTTTCATCAATTACTATAAAGCGCTGAATTACTTTATGTTGGCCGCACAGTCGTCTAATAAAGATGAGCGCCGTAAAGCTTTAGAAGGCGCTCGCGTAGAAAGCCGCAGAATGGATATGGTTCTGTCATCTATTGAGTATGAAAAGGGCAGCTATAAAGAACAAGCTGATCGCGAAAAATCCATGTTCAGTAAGTTAATGCGTATCTTCGACGCATTGACCGGTGAAATTATCGACAAAAACAAAATTGTTTACCGCAATGATGCCTTTGGTCACTACCTTGCTGGTGTCATTTACGAGCAGCACAAAGAATGGGATGACGCCCGTGTTGCGTACCAAAAGTCAGCACAGCTCTATGAAGAGGGTTATCAAGAGCAATATGGCTTAGAAAAGGAAATGACAGAACAGGCTTGGTTCGACACCATTCGCATGATGCAACAAGCGGGGGGGTGGTCCAACGAATGGCCTTTACTCAGTCAGAAAAAGCTATCCAAAACTAAACGTGATGATCTGAAAGAATTTGGCAGAAAAGGACATTTGCTGGTTCTGGAGCATGCAGGGATGGTGCCTGAGCGCCGTGAAATGAATATGTTGCTAACCGCGGACGCCAATACTCGTCAGGTGGTAGTGCAGCCAATTTTAGCCGGTACCCCTGCGCAGCAAATGGATCAACGCTTCTGGTTTTTTGCTTTGTATGCCGATAAAGGCATAACGGATGCGTTAAGTGCCGCTTATGAAGGGCGCATGTTGCCAGCCATCTTGCAGTTTGGTTTAACGAAACGCGAATATTTAGGGCCTGTCTGGGATGTCGCAGATAACCTTGGGGTGATTGGTGTCATGCAAGAAGGCATGCGCATCACCGTGCCGTATTACGGTGTTAGTGATTTTAAAATGGCGGGGCCTTCTCGTTTGCGCATTGGGCAGGATCAACATGAACTTATTGTAGGTCAGTCGGTCTCTCATATTGCGGTTCAGCAACAACTGCTCGATGCCAGCGTGGACTTACAAGAAGCCATGGCCCGTGAAGCCTTTAAGAACCTAACGGCAGCCAAGGCTGCATCGGCGTTCGGTGGTGAAAACTCACAGGCAGGCGCGGTATTAGGTTTACTGGGGAAGATTGCCACCAATGCGTCCGCTGCCGCCGAGACACGAAATTGGTTATTATTGCCGAATCAAATAAAAGTGGTTCGTATTCCTTTGGAGGAAGGGCAGCATGCGCTATCCTTAACCACTGAAGTGGAAAAAGGAAAAGCCATCACTTACACCCACACGGTGAACGTGAAGCCGGGTGAGATGGCCATTTGGAAAGTACGGACCTTTGCTCAAAAAGGTAACCCTGCGGCCAATCCATTTGCGCCTATGCAGCAAGCCGCGAAATAATTAATTAAAACACTATCATGATGAAGGATAACACCATGAAAAAGCTTCTCACCTATACCCTGCTGGCCACCGTTGGTGCAACCCTATTGACTGGGTGTGGTGGAACCAAAGTAAGCCGAGTGGATACGAATCAAGAGATTGCTCTCACCGACCGTTGGAACGATAAGGACTCCCAACTAGTGAGTGAAGAGATGATCACCGATATGCTGTCGTTCCCTTGGATCCGCGATTTTAAAGCCAATAATGGCGGTGATAAACCAACCGTGATTATTCAGCGTGTAAGAAACAAAAGCCACGAGCATATTTCTGCCGACACGTTCTTGAATGACCTTAAGCGCGCAATTATCCGTAGTGGCGATGCGCGTTTTGTCGCCAGCGGTGCAGAACGTACGGATATTCGTGACGAACGTGCCGATCAGGAATTGAATGCGGCCAAGGCGAAGCAAATGGGCAATGAGACGGCAGCAGATTTTGCGCTTTCAGGTACCATTAACTCCTTCGTTGATCAGGCGGGTGGTAATCGAGTCACCACTTACCAAGTCGACCTTAAGTTGGTCAATATGGAAACCAACGAAGAAGTATGGAACGGTCAAAAGAAACTGAAAAAATTCCAAGAGAAATCAAGCTTCGGTTGGTAATGACCTTGCCGATACAAGGCATTCATTCGACTAGGAAAAAAGCATCGCTGAGGGTTAGCGGTGCTTTTCTATTTTAAGGATAGGTAAAGGTGACATCATGGTGAACGTATCACGAGCGTCAAAATGGGGTGTTTTATTGGTGGCAGGCACGTTAGTAGCATGCGTGTCTAATGGGCCAAAGCCCAGTTCAGCGAAAAGTTCGGGCATGCCTGATTGGGTAGAGAATGAACCGAATCAGTCAGGTCATGTGTATGGGGTAGGCAGTGCGCCCGTTTATGTCGATCAGGCAAAAGCGCTGCAACAGGCCCAAGATGCCGCTCGGGTGAGTATGATTCAGAAGTTGAAAGTGACCGTCACAGGGTCTTTATCACAGGACATTCAAGAGACTCGTCGCACTGGCCAGGCCACCGAAATTGTTAAGACGGTACGCAATCAGATCACCAGTCGTATTCCTCAGGCTGAGTTAGACAACCTAGAGGTTGAAGAAAACTATGTGGATAAAAAGAACAAGGTGGCCTATGCATTGGTTCACCTTGATCGTCGCCGTGCGTCCTCTAATTTAAGGCAACGTATCGCGGACTTAGATATGCAGGTGACGTCGTTATCGGATCGGGTGCCTGACAATCTGGCCACATTAAAACAGCTGCAAGGCTTAATGCCAGCGCTAAAGTGGTTGTCTCAGCGCGAAAAACTCACAGAGCAATTAGTGCTGGTGGATATGAATAACCGGGGCGTTCAAAAAGACGAGATGCTGACCAATGCAGAAGCACGAATCAATCAGTTATTTGATCGCTTGCAGGTCTCTCTAGTGGCGAAGAATGATGCGGCAAAAAGAGTGCGTGCAGGTTTATCAAAATCACTGACGGACCTAGGGCTTCGCTTAGGCAACAGTGGAGCTGATCTCACCATCGAATATTCTGCGAATTTGCGAGAAGTCGAAAAAGGCGGACGCTACATCGTGTTTGCTGATGGTCAGGTCGACATCAAGGATGGTGCCGGTCGAGTGTTAAGCTCTGTACGCGAAGAAGCGAAAGGCGTCAGTGCCGCTTCAATGGAGCAAGGTCGTTACAAGGCAGTCGAGCAATTGGGTAATAAATTAGGCGGGGTGATCGCCGCCAGCTTTGTGTCTTTTATTGATTGATATAATGCAGCCCCGCTTCATGAGTGGGGCTGATCTGGATGGGCGAGCCGAATTTTTTTGAACTCGTCCATCAAGTTCAATGCATGCTCTGCTAAGCTTGGGTCAAACATCTGCCCAGATTCTTTTTTCAAAAACGCCTCAATTTCATCGTCTTTAAAAGCGGCACGGTAGGGCTTGTGGCAACCCAGTGCATCAATGACATCGACGACGCTGACTATGCGGGCTGCAATATGAATCTCCTCGCCTGACAGGTTTTTCGGATGGCCTTTTCCGTCCCAGCGCTCGTGATGTTGAGCTGCAATCTGACTTGCCAGTTTAAGTATTGGGCGTTCTGACTTTCCTAATATGGTGGCACCAATTTCTGTGTGGTGCGACATGATCTCTCTGTCTTCATCTGTGTACACGGCTTGCTTAGTCAGCACGTCATCGGGAATGCCTATGGTACCAATGTCGTGCAAGGGTGCGGCTAATTTGATTCTCTCACATGTGTTTTTGTCCAAGCCTGCTGCCGTGGCTAAGCAATGGGCCATCTTGCTGACACGGCGTACGTGGTTACTTTCTCCCGGCACTCTTTTTTCAATGGTTTCACTTAGGACGTAAACCATTTCTTGACGAGATTTTTGTATCGCATCTTTGTGCTGCAAGTTGTTGTGAGTGATGGCCACACACCGTGTATAGATGTCTAGCAGATGGGTGCCGAGGCGGTCCAGCGGAACGTTCGGTTTTACATAGAGTAGGTTCTCTCCGACTACGTCGGTTTGATAATACCCAACGTATACCTTTTCTTCATGTAACCCGGCGTGCTGTTGTTTTGCAATGTCAAAGTAATGGGTAATTTCTTGCGGTAATTCGTGCTGCTGTTCAATGATGTCTCTCACAGAGCCGGTCGCCGCTAGAATGGCGTATTGAGTGTTGTCTGCTTTGGCAGCGAGCGCATCGACCGGTGTGTGTGTGACCACGGCATCGGTATCCAAGTTGAGTAAGGTGCCAATTTCCTCTAACACGGCGCTAGCAAAGATTGGCAACTTATCTGTGTCTAAAATTTTGCTAGTAGCATCAATCAGATTAAATAACCCTTTTCGATTCGCTGCGATGGTGCGAATGTCTCGATAGCTGCGAAGCGCGCTGTACAGCAAGGTCTTTAACTTAGTACTGGTGAGTTCTGTTTTATTCTTATAATCATTAATGTCGTACTTTGATATAACGGTTTCTTCTGGGGCCTGCCCTGGTTGGCCGGTGCGCAGCACGATACGCACATCATTGTCGTTTAGTGTCTCACGTATGTACTGAACTAATCGCAACCCGGCATCATCGGTTTCCATGACCACATCCACCAAGGCCAGTGCGAACGGCTCCTGGGATTCCATGATTTCACTGGCTTCTTTCATGGAGTATGCGTGAACCAGCTCTATTGGGCTGTTATCGAAGTCACACTGACCCAGCACGAGAGCCGTTACTTTATGTACTTGATCCTCATCATCCACAATGAGCACCCGCCAAACATGGTGTCGTTCTGCGCTCGCCTCGCTGACAATCTCGTCTTCCGTGTCATCTGCGCCAAAAAGTAGATCTGAATCTGACATGCCCACTCCTTTATCTAGTATTAGTTTAGACATAACTTTGGAGTCTGCTGCTACTCTTTATACAAGGTTGTGTACTTTTATCCGAATTCGCCCACAGGATGGGCATCATGAGGGTGCCATGGGGCAATGGTTTAGCCGGCTCAGCTTTGGTAAGAAGATTCGCTTATTGATCAATATGGTCAGTATTGGCGTGCTATCCCTTGCCATTTTAGTCATTGGGCTGAGCTTCTATGGTGAGTTTAAGTCCAGCCTGGAAGATCGTGTTCTACAAAAGAGCAATCTATTGGCGGATGCTGCGGCTGTAGGAGTGGTCTTTGATCAGCCTGAGTCAGTCAATATGTTACTCAGTTCTCTGGCGGTGGATGATGGGGTGGAGTCGGCCTCGGTCTATAAAAAGTACGGCCTTGGAGACTATCGATTTTTTGCCATGTATACGCGTGTGGGGAATACCCCTCTCGAGCAAGCCTATGAAAGAGGGCCGGTTCAGGAATGGCGAGATAATACCTTTGTGCTGCGTTTGCCCATCTTGGTGGATAACGAAGAAGTGGGGCGGCTTGTTCTTAAAGAAAACGACGACTATCTGAGTCGTTTTACCGTTAATGCTCTGACCTATCTTCTGCCAGTACTGATCATTTGTATCGTGTTGATTTGGTTTGTTTCCCGTTTGGTTCAGCAGGCACTGGCGTCGCCCATCGGTGCGTTAACCCAAGCCATTAATGAGGTGGCCCAAACCCAGGCCTACGACAAATTGGTGTCCATAGAGAGTGATGACGAACTAGGTCACCTAGGTGATGCATTTAACCAGATGTTGAAAAAGTTAAATCAGCATGAAAATTTCAGGGCGGAAAAAGAAAGAGAAATCATCCAGCTCAATGCTGAGTTGGAAGACAAAGTATATGAGCGTACAAAAGAACTTAAGACCAGTTTGGATAATTTAAAACTGACTCAGGATCAGTTAGTTGAACAGGAAAAAATGGCGTCTTTAGGGGAGCTTGTGGCGGGTGTTGCCCATGAGATCAACACACCCATCGGGGTGGGCATTACGGCCGTCAGCCACATGAATGAGAGTGCAGAGCATCTGCATGGCGCATTTAATTCCGGTACGCTCACTAAGAAGCAATTCACTGACCTACTCAGCGCCATTCAGGAAAGCGCCTCTATCATCGAGAGCAACTTGCGCAGAGCTGCAGATCTGGTGAAGGCGTTTAAATCGGTGGCTGTGGATCAATCGGTGGCGGAGCCAAGGTTGTTCGGCTTAGGCAGCTACGTTAAAGACATTGTCACGTCGCTGCGTCCGAAATTAAAGCGTACAGCCCATGAAATTAGCCTTAACATAGATGAAGGCATTGAATTGTATTGCGATCCAGGGGTGATCTCTCAAATCATCACCAACTTGATTATGAATACATTGAATCATGCCTTTTTACCTGATGAAGTAGGGCATATTGAGATAGAAGGTTATGTCACCGGTGATTTACTTCACTTGACCTACAAAGATGACGGCCAAGGTATTGAACCCGATATCTTACAGCGTCTATTCGACCCATTTGTGACCACGAAACGTGGCCAAGGGGGCAGTGGCCTAGGGACACACATTATCTATAACTTAGTCACACAAGGCCTTGGGGGGCGTATTCAGTGTATTAGCGAGCCGGGCCATGGCGCGCGATTCGAGATGACCTTGCCCATGTCGACGCTATCACCCACAAAAGAGTGATGGGCCTATTTGATAACTAGTGGTGCGATTTTCTCCATCAAGCACTGCCATTGGGCGTCGGTCACGGGCATGACCGAGAGTCGACTGCCCTTTTTGACCAAGGCGAAATCAGCCAATCTTTGGTCATGGCCTGCCAATTTTTTAATTTGGTCTAAGGGGAAAATCTTGGACAATTTGCTATCAAACGCCACATCTACCGCACTCCAGCGATTGGCTTTCAGAGATTTTTCGTCAAAGTAGTCGCTTGTGGGGTCAACCGCTAATGGATCCTCGTAGTGAGTGCCCACTATCTTCATAATGCCTGATATTCCCACTTCTTTGCAGCTTGAATGATAGAAAAAGACAGAATCCCCTAAGGCCATTTCTCGCATAAAGTTTCGTGCTTGATAGTTTCTCACACCGTCCCATCGGGCCTTGCCTTTGTGTTTGAGGTCGTCAATGGAGAACTCATCAGGTTCACTTTTCATTAGCCAGTAGGGCATTTCACACCTTTTCTATCCAATCGGGATTACGTTACATTTCGTTTCCCTTTGCAATGTTGGATACCTTTTTGCAATAGAGGTTACATATTCGGTGCTTATCTTGCCTAGTCGTTAACGAACGCACAACCAAATCGTGACGCTAGTCACTGCACCGATAGCGCAAAGCGCCTAGAGTATAAATAGAAAAACAATTAGGGATAGCTTCTTAGATACGACCTAGGTTTTCCAGGATGGTAGAGCAGTCGTAGGAGCTGAGTAATGAAATCACAACGTCCAGACCTTATGGTCATCATCAGTGTTATTTTCGTGTTAGGTGCGGTTGCCACCAGCCTTACCGCGAACAGTGAAGATGGTCAGATTCGTCCACAAGTCTCTCAAAGCATGATCCGCTAGAGCGATCATCGCTCTTAGCCAGATGCTTTGATGACACCTTTATTGGTGACTATGGCCGTCAGCGGTACATCCCAAGCCTCGGTGGGGATGGCATCTACTTGCTGAAAGTCATGGGCCAAGCCAATGAGCTTGGGTTTATTGAGCCCAGAGCGCCGTAGAAACTCAAACGTTCTATCATAATATCCGCCCCCCATCCCGAGTCGCTCGCCTTGTTGATCAAATGCCACTAACGGCAGCAAAACCACATCGATTTTTCGCACATCAATCGCACGGCATTGTTTGACGTCGGGCTCTTCAATACCAAAGCTGTTGACCACCTTGGGTCCATTATAGTCGGCGAATTGCAGATGGCCCTTTTTCATTGGGTGCAGTACAGGTAAATAGCACTGTTTACCGCGGTGCATAGCACGATGGCTAAAGACGATTGGGTCAATTTCACCATCATTGGCAATGTAAACCGCAATATGTTGGGCGCGTTGATACCATGGTTGGGAGGTTAGGTGCTGGCTAAGTTGCTTGGCCGCTTCGAGTTGGGTCTGTGCGTCAAGTTTGCGACGGCGCTGCCGCATCATGTCTCTTAAGGTCTGTCGGACCTGTGGATCTGATTGGACCTGTTCCACAATGCGTACATTCCATCGTAAGGAAAAAAGGGCTCTCCACTGTGCCGCTGTCAGAGAAAGGCCTTGAACCGAAAGGTCCAAGGTGGTGATTCCTGAATTGAATTGGGCTTCCCGCTCAAGGCGGACATGCACTCCCTCAAGGTCGAGGAACCTCCAAAATAATGAGTAAGGCTCGAGGACTTCAAAGACTGGCAAACACCCCAGAGAGCAGAAAAAGTATAACCCAATTGGCGCCCCATTTCTGCCCTCGAAACGAAATTAAAGTGCTTGCATTTGGGGCTAAAACAGTGGTATTTGCGATGGCTGCATGGAAATGAAGGGTATACAAACCCTTTGAAAATCAAAGGGTTACAAGGGTTAGTCGCCGAGGCTTAACTGCTGGTCTTCGGTTAGCGCATTCTCTAATTTGCGGTTCATTTCCGTTAATTGCGTTTGCGCGGTTTGGCTGGAGCAGGTGGCGTTTAAAAAGTCATGGGCGAGGTTTAGCGCAGCCATGATGGCCACGCGCTCAGTACCATAGAGCTTGCCGTGGCTCTTAATCTCTTTCATACGCTCATTCAGGAGTTTCGCCGCCCTTTCAAGGTCTTGGCGACTTTCCATCGGACATGCCACTAGGTACTCCTTACCTAGCAGTTCCACAGCGATGGTTGAAGAATCACTCATTCGGTTCGTGCTCCAAGTGGCGTAAGCGTGCAATCATTTCGGCGATCTTATTGCGCGCGAGTTCGTTTTGCTGAAGTAGTCTTTGGCGTTCGTGAACCCATGACTCGGCTTCCGTTTTGAGTCGTAAATTTTCATCTTTGACACGCTGATAAGCTTGGATCAATTCGTCCAACTTTTTATTGATGTCTTTTAGGTTCAGGTTATCCATCGAGTTTCCAAACAGGGCGAGTGGCTGGTGACCGCATTGGTTAGCAGGGTCGCCCAATTGTGTGACTGGGTTTGGCTTAGGAGGTAAATATAATCGTGTGCAGTTGGTGGGTCAATCGCAGCCATGATAGGATAGCCGCCTAAACCATCGTTCCTCCAGTTCCTGTATATAACCTTTAGTAATAGCCATGTCTAATTCTGCCAAGATTACCCGTTTCGATGCCCTCAGCAATCTCGCTTTGAGTCAGGGTGGTCTGTATTCTCCATCTGCTCTGCAAGGCTGGTTAACCGGTTACGTTGCCACAGGTGCTCGTTTGTCAAAAGAGCAGTGGCTAAACGAAAGTGCGGAGTATCTCGGCTTACCAGAACCCTGGAGCAAAGAGAGCATGCTGCCTTTGTTAGGATTTTATCAAGATGAGCTTAAACTGATTCAAAATGAGGATATGACGTACGCTTTGCTGTTGCCGGATGAAGACACCGACTTAGCGACGCGATTACAGTCTTTCTCTGAATGGGCTAAAGGTTTCTTAGATGGCTTTGCTGCGGCAGGGCGCATCACTGAGGACGACTTAAACGAAGAGATTATGGAAGTGCTCAAACATTATGATGCTTTCAGTTACGGCATTGATGAAGACGATCTAGATGATGATGCCGAACATCTCTTCACAGATTTAGTGGAACATGCCAGAGTCACCGCTCTATTCATGTTCTACCATTTTAATCAGAAGCAAGACCCTGCTTTACATTAATCCAGTGACCACTGTGATCCAGTGACACGAAACCTTGAGGTGATCATGTCTGTATTAGACTTCGCTGCTCATCGTGCAAATCTATTTGCTCGTATGGCAAATCAATCAGTGGCGATTATTCCTTCTGCCACTCAATACATTCGCAACCGTGATGCGGAATTTCCTTTTCGCCAAGACAGTGACTTTTTCTACCTAACCGGCTTTACCGAAGACCATGCTTGTTTGGTGATGATCAAAAAACAAGACAGCTGTGAATCGTGGTTGTTCTGCCAGCCTAAAATCAAGGAAATGGAAATTTGGACTGGCTACCGCCTTGGTCCAGATGCAGCGATTGATACTTTAAAGGTAGATCAAGCCTTTAAGATTGAAGAGCTTGACGAAAAATTGGTTGATGCCCTGTCAGATATGGATATTGTGTATGCGGCATGGGGCAGCAATAAAGACAATGATGCGCGCTGGATTAATGCCATCGAAAAGGTGAAGTTGAAAGGCCGTACCGGTGTGAGTGCGCCTGAGACCATGTCTGCGATTGAACCTTTGGTTCACGAATTACGCCTATTTAAAACGGACGCTGAAATTGCCTTAATGCATGAGGCTTCAAAAATCAGCGCGGGCGCTCACGTGGCGGCTATGGAGCAAGTGAAGCCCGGCACGTTTGAATATCAATTAGAAGGCACTATTCGCAATTACGCCGCTCAAAGAGGCTCTCGCTTTGACGCGTATTCATCCATCGTAGGTGCGGGCGCTAATGCTTGCGTATTGCACTACACGGCGAACGATGCGGAAATCAAAGACGGTGATTTGGTGTTAATTGATGCCGGTTGTGAATTGAATCATTATGCTAGCGATATTACTCGCACCTTCCCTGCCAACGGTCGTTTCTCTGCAGAGCAAAAAGCACTTTATCAAGTGGTATTGGATGCGCAATTGGCAGCGATTGATGCGGTGAAGCCGGGTAACACATTTAATGATCCCCATGAAGTGACCCTTAAGGTGTTAACGCAAGGTTTAGTGGATCTGGGCCTATTGTCCGGCGATGTGGAAACCTTAATTAAAGAAGAAGCCTACAAACCGTTCTTCATGCATAAAACCGGTCACTGGTTAGGATTGGATGTGCATGATGTAGGTCGTTACAAAATCGAAGGTGAGTGGCGAAAACTTGAGCCTGGCATGGTACTGACCATTGAACCTGGCTTGTACGTGTCGCCTGACGAAGAAAGCGTCGACGAAAAATGGCGCGGCATTGGTATTCGCATTGAAGATGACATCTTGGTTACTGATCAGGGTCACGTTGTATTGACGGCCGATGTGCCAAAATCCGTCGAAGAAGTTGAGGCCCTTTGTCAAAAAGGCCAGTAATTCCCTCTTAGAGTTTGCAAGAGTAGAGATTCGCCATGACCGTGACGCCCCACGATACGTTTGATTATGATCTTGTCATCGTGGGGGGTGGCATGGTTGGCGCGAGTCTCGCGCTGTTGCTCAAACCACTTATCCACAAAGGTGCCAAAGTGGCGCTGGTGGATCGATTTCCCATTCAAACCAGTCAGCACCAACAACCCAGTTTTGACGATCGAACCACGGCGTTGTCGCTCGGTACGCAGCGTTTGCTCGAGCAACTAGGCGTTTGGCAGACGATGGCTGCTCACGCCTGTCCCATTGAACATATTCAAGTCAGCCAACAGAAACAATTCGGCCGCGTTCGATTGCACGCACACGAAGCCCATGTTCCGGCGATGGGTTATGTTGCCGAGAACCGAGTGATTGGTGCGGCCTTGTCCGCCGGTTTAATGTCTCTTAATGGCTTAGAGTTAATCGCACCAGCGAATATCACTCGCTACCAGATTCAACCGGGGTGCGCACAATTAACCCTTGAACAGGGTGACACCACGCGGGACATTCGTAGCCGTTTGGTGGTGATCGCAGACGGGGCGCAAAGTGAAGGGTGTGCGCAATTGGGCATTGCCCAGCCCAAACGAGATTACGAGCAAACGGCGGTGGTATGCAACATCAGTATGGATCGACCCCACGACGCTTGGGCGTATGAGCGATTTACTCAAGAAGGTCCATTAGCCTTGTTACCGATGACACAGAATCGTTTTGCGGTGGTTTGGTGTATGTCCAATGCCAGCGCTGAAACGGTAAAAGCGTTGCCAGATGATGTGTTCCTTGCTCGCTTACAACAAGCGATCTCCTATGACAAAGGTCGAATCACTCGAGTGGGTGAGCGGCACCAATATCCGCTGGCGTTGGTTCAAGCTAGTGAGCAAGTTCGACAACACGTGGTGGTGTTGGGCAACGCGGCTCACGCATTGCACCCAGTGGCGGGACAAGGATTCAATCTTGCTTTGCGCGACACTCAAGCATTAGCCCATGTTTTGATGGCCCAGCCCATTGGAAGCATCGGTGATCTAACCGTGCTGGCAGAATATCAAGCGCAGCAACAACGGGATCAAGCACTCACCATCGGATTAAGCCATGGCTTACCGCTGAGCTTTACTCAACCCGGTGCGGCTTGGTCTGTGTTGCGCGGTGTCGCCATGACCGTTATGGATGTTGCTCCAACGGCCAAGCAGCTATTTACTCGACAGGCCATGGGCTTAGTGGGCGGCGTGCCATCCTGGCGGCCTTCTCAGAAGCAAACCGTTTCTTCTACTCAAGCGATCGCCACGGAGAAATCAGTATGATGAATCAAACCTTCGATTTGGTGATTGTCGGCGGCGGCATGGTAGGCAGTGCATTGGCCTGCGCCTTAAAAGACAGCGATTTATCCGTGGCGGTGATTGAGCCGTTTTTGGCCTGCGCCCCCGTGGGTGCCGTAAACACTGTGGGCGATGTGGACATGCGCGTCAGCGCATTAAATAGATCAAGTCAGCGATTTTTAACGTCTGTGGGTGCTTGGCAAGCCATGAACCCTGAGCGGCTGAATGCATACGACAAAATGAGGGTGTGGGACGGTGAAGGCACGGGTCATATTCAGTTCGATGCCGTGGCCATGGGCGAGCCGCAATTGGGCCATATCGTTGAAAATCGTGTGACGGCAGCGGCTTTATTGGCGCAAATGCAGTTGGCGTCGAACGTGACCTTAATCAGTGGCGCCACAGTAGAAAAGATTGAACGTTACGATCTTGAGCAAGCGGACTCAGCCAATGAAACTTACTTTTTAACTCTGGATCAAGGCCAATGTCTGCAAACCCGTTTAGTGGTGGCCGCGGATGGGGCTCGATCTTTTGTTCGCGATTGGTTACAGCAGCAAGACCAAGCAGACACCCGTGAATGGGATTACGGTCATCACGGGTTGGTTTGCACCGTGCAGACCGAGCAGCCACATCAAAATTGTGCTTGGCAACGTTTCACCGAAACAGGTGTGCTGGCCTTTTTACCGATTCAAGATGCTGACCATCGACAAAACCTTTGCAGTATTGTGTGGTCATGCCCCGAGTCACAAGCCAATGAACTTTTGGCGCTAGGCGAAGAGGCATTTAATGCTGAACTAGCAAAAGCATTTGAATACCAATTGGGTAATGTGATGGCCAGTGGCAAGAAAGCCGCGATTCCATTACGACAGCGCCATGCCAAGCGTTATGTGCATGGTGGTGTGGTATTAGTAGGGGACGCAGCTCACACGATTCATCCATTAGCTGGCCAAGGTGTGAATCTCGGTTTAATGGATGCCTATGTGCTGGCGGATGAGATCAAGCAAGGACTCGCTCGAGGGCTTGCACCTTGTCATTCACAAATCCTTGCTCGCTATGAGCGCCGACGGATGCCGGAAAACTTAACCATGATGAGTGCTATGGAAAGTTTTAAGCGTTTGTTTGCGGTTAAAACGCCGTGGCTAAGGTGGGCGCGAAATTGGGGAATGAGTAAAGTTAATCAATTAGACTTTATAAAAAACCACGTGATCCAAGAAGCCATGGGTCTGAACCGAACGATCCGCTAGGGTTGCGCGGTTTCAAGCAGCTGGAAAAGCGTGCACAAAAAGGTATTAGCCTAAACCGTAATTGTTAGGGCTGATGCCCATTTCGGCAAAGGACTCTTTGAACGACTCCAAATCATAATCATTGAATCCTAGGTATTCCAAAACCAGATTGCCGATGTCTTCCCATTCGTGGTCCGATTCCTGACGGCCTAAAATTTTATAGGCTCCACAGATGTGTTCAGCCATTTTTAGAATACAGGTGAGTGTGGTTTTGTCGTTTTCGTTTTGATCGCCAGTGAACAGTCGCTTGCAGTTGTGATGATCCGCAATGATGTCGCACAGTAATTTTGGAAGATTCCAAGATTTGGCCGTGTAGTATCCTATGACCGCATGATTGGTATTGAGTTGTTGATTTTCGAAGTCGATGACTCGGTTGTACTGACCACTGTAACTTTCTTCCATAATGGCCATGTAGTTATCGAACTTGGCCATTAATAGAGGCACACCACAGTTGTGAAACAAGCCTAATGTGTAGGCATTGTCAGGGTAGTTGTAGCCCACGTTTTTGGCGAGGGTCGCGCTGGTCATGGCGATATCCATCGCCGTATCCCAGAAACGAGTGAGGGCCTTGATCCGTTCATCGTTCATGGAGCTCTTGATGCTGATGCCATTCACGATGTTGACCACGCTGTTCATACCCAAGATGCCGACGGCTTGTTGAATGCTGGTGATCTTGTTGCTAAGGCCATAAAAGGGGCTATTGACCACTTTTAAGACGGTGCCAGCTAGCCCCACATCTTGGCTGATTAAATCAGCGATGCGGTTAATGTCTGGATCAGGCATGACCTGTTCCATCTGCAAGTCCACCATGATTTGAGGCTGCGGTGGAATCGTGATGCCTTGCAGGATCTTGCCAATTTGCTCTTCGGAAAGCTCAGACACTACTCTTCGTCCAATAAAAAATAGCGGAGGGGGTAACGAGGGCACTCTATTGAGCACAAAGCCCGCCCATTTAATCTTAGTCTAGTCAAAATCCATTGATTCCTAGGTATAATTGCCCTCTTTTTTTAGATTTTCTTACAACCCCCTTCGGTGCCCCTTATGTCCCTACCCGTATTGCGACTCAAAGCCAAAGAAGATAAACGCCTTAGACAGGGGCATCTATGGATCTACTCCAACGAGGTGGACACCAAGGCGACCCCTCTAAAGGATTTTGAACCGGGCGCTCAAGCCATTGTGGAAAGCCAACAAGGGAAAACCCTCGGCGTGGCCTATGTGAACCCCAATAGCTTGATCTGTGCGCGGATTCTGTCCCGTCAAGGAAAGTCCTTTGGGCGCGGTCAAATCCAGCAACGCATTGAGACGGCATTGGCGTTGCGTGAAGCCTGCTTCGATAAACCCTTCTATCGCTTGGTCTACGGTGAAAGCGACGGTTTGCCGGGTCTGGTCATTGATCGCTTTGGGGATGTTTTCGTCGCACAAATTTCCACCGCAGGCATGGAGGCCCTAAAGAGCCAAATTCATGGGGCGCTCACTCGTGCATGTGAAGTGAAAGGCTTGCTGTGGAAAAACGACGGCAAGATGCGGGTGCAAGAAGGATTGGCTGAGTATGTGGAAGTGGGGCTGGGAGAGGTGCCTGACATGGTACCCATGGAAGAAAATGGCACCTTATTCGAGGCCCCGGTACGTGACGGCCAAAAAACCGGTTGGTTTTACGACCACAGGCTCAATCGCGAACGCATTTGCCGTCATGTGAAGGGCAAGCGTGTACTGGATATTTGCAGTTATGTGGGCGGTTGGGGAGTACAGGCTGCCAATCATGGGGCTGCCCACGTGACCTGTGTGGATATCTCTAATCAGGCTTTGGATTGGGTGGAACGCAACGCACAACTCAATGGCGTACAAGATAAAGTGACCTGTTTGAAGGGGGATGCGTTTGCCGCCATGGAAAAATTACTGGAAGAGCAACAGCAGTTTGACGTGGTGATTCTCGATCCTCCGGCGTTTATTCCTAAGAAAAAAGACATCGGTCCGGGCGAACGTGCTTATCAGAAGATGAATCAGCTGGGCATGCGCCTGCTGGCTCAGGATGGCATGCTGCTGTCGGCGTCGTGCTCCATGCACCTAAACGAAAACAGCCTGGAGCGCATGATCATGCAGGCAGGGCGCCACTTGGGCCGTCACGTGCAAATCATCGAGCGTGGCAGCCAAGGGCCGGATCATCCGGTGCACCCAGGTATTCACGAGACGCGCTACATTAAGAGCCTCATGTGCCGGGTGTGCTGGCTTTAAGTTATCCACAAGCCAAGGATCGGGTCGATCATGAATAAACTTTGATTGGCCTTGATAGGGTTTCAAGTGCCTAGGGAAAGGAACTTGGGTACAATGCGCGCAAATTTCTTGGTTAGCTGGCCGATTTGCCTATACTCATCGCCCAGAGCTGATTTTTCCCTTTACGACCTTATTGAAGCAGGGGTAACACCATGTTCAAAAAAGACATGAACATCGCCGATTTCGATCCAGCACTATGGGAAGCCATGCAGGCTGAAACCGTGCGTCAAGAGCATCACATCGAGTTGATTGCATCTGAAAACTACACCAGCCCTCGCGTGATGGAAGCTCAAGGCAGCCAGCTAACGAACAAGTACGCAGAAGGCTACCCAGGTAAGCGTTACTACGGTGGTTGCGAGCACGTGGACGTGGTTGAGCAATTGGCCATCGATCGCGCAAAAGAATTATTCGGTGCCGGTTACGCTAACGTACAACCCCACTCTGGCTCTCAAGCCAATGCAGCGGTATACATGGCTCTATGTAAGCCAGGCGACACCATTCTGGGTATGAGCTTGGCTCACGGTGGTCACTTAACTCACGGTGCAGCTGTGTCTTTCTCTGGTCGAATCTACAACGCGGTTCAGTATGGTCTAAACCCTGAAACCGGTGAAATCGACTACGCAGAAGTGGAGCGTCTAGCGGAAGAACACAAGCCTCGTATGATCATCGCTGGTTTCTCTGCTTACAGCCGTGTGGTTGACTGGCAGCGTTTCCGTGACATCGCTGACAAAGTAGGTGCTTACCTATTCGTTGATATGGCCCACATCGCAGGTCTTGTGGCCGCTGGCGTATACCCATCTCCAGTGGGCATTGCAGACGTGGTAACGACCACGACTCACAAAACTCTACGTGGCCCTCGTGGTGGTTTGATCCTAGCCAAAGAAGACGAAGAACTAAACAAAAAGCTTAACTTCGCGGTATTCCCTGAGTCACAAGGTGGCCCATTGATGCACGTGATCGCCGGTAAAGCGGTTTGCTTTAAAGAAGCCATGTCTGATGAGTACAAAGCCTACCAAGCGCAAGTGGTTAAAAACGCACAAGCTATGGCTGAAGTGTTCATCGAACGCGGTATTAACATCGTTTCTGGCGGTACTGACGACCACCTATTCTTGGTTGATCTAATCGGCAAAGAATACACAGGTAAAGACGCCGATGCGGCCCTAGGCGAAGCTTACATTACGGTAAACAAAAACGCGGTTCCAAACGACCCTCGTTCTCCGTTCGTCACCTCTGGTCTTCGTATCGGTACTCCAGCTATCACTAGCCGTGGTTTCCAAGAAGCACAAGCTCGTGAGCTAACGGGGTGGATCTGTGACGTACTTGATAGCCTAGAAAACGGTAACAAAGATGCAGTGGTTGCCGAAGTTCGTGAAAAAGTAAAAGCCTTGTGTGCAGACTTCCCTGTATACAGCTAATCACGATGGATCATGTTGCCTCATGATCTAATAAAGAAAACCGCGACTCAGTGATGGGGCGCGGTTTTTTTGTTTATTGGAATTGAATTGTTTAAGGATTCTGATGATTGCCAATACCCCTAAGCCCCCTTACTACGCAGTGATCTTCTCGAATATTCAGACCACGGATTTAGACGGTTATGAAGCTACGGCAGATCTTATGGTGGCGTTAGCCGAGCAGCAACCCGGTTTCTTGGGAATAGAATCGGTTAGAGAGGGCTTGGGCATCACCGTATCCTACTGGGCTTCAGAAGAGGCCATTCTAAATTGGAAACGCAATATGGATCATCAGGTGGCACAAAGTCGTGGGCGCGAGCAATGGTATTCCGCTTTTAAAGTGAGAGTGGCCAAAGTCGAGCGTGATTACGGCATGGGGTAAGCGTTGTTTAATCCTGCTTGCTAATGTTCTGTTTAACGCGAATCGCATTCTTATTCCTTACTGGGTTTCTGATGGATTAGTGTCTGCTATCAGTCACCCCCTTCTTTTTGTTTATCACTCGCCTGAATCGCTGGCCGACCATCCGACGCCCAGCGTTTAAATCATTTCCAACCGTTTCTTTTCATTCCAAGCCAATGATCTATTCTCTTTTCTGATAAGAAAAATTTTTCACAGATCAAAATCTACCCCCCAGGGTATATGGGAAAATTTGACAGTTTCTCGGAAGATAGCCATAAAGTGATAGTTAATATTAATCACAATCGGTATTAAGGGGCACCCCCAGTATGACACCGGCAGAACTACGCCAAAAAATTAGAAAAGGTGAACACACGACGAACACGTCTGGCTATTGTCAGGGCTTCGTGCAATGTAATGTGGCCATTTTGCCAAAAGCATGGGCGGATGAGTTCCTTCAGTTCTGTCAGTTAAATCCTAAGCCCTGCCCAGTGGTGGCCATGGCGGATCGGCCCGGTGCCACACAACTGCCAGATATTGGCCCTGACTTTGATATCCGCAGCGATGTGCCCAGTTACCGTGTTTGGCGTAATGGCGAGCTGGCAGAAGAAGTATCAGAGATCTCTCATTTGTGGCGTGATGATTTGGTGACGTTTTTATTGGGCTGCTCGTTTAGCTTTGAAGAAGCACTGATTGCCGATGGCTTGGAAGTTCGCAACATCAGCGAACAAAAAAACGTGCCCATGTACAACACCAATATTGCCTGTAAGCCAGCGGGTCGATTCCACGGCAACATGGTGGTGAGCATGCGTCCGTTTAAACCGGCGGATGCCATTCGTATGATTCAGATTTGTAGTCGCTTTCCTGCGGTTCATGGTGCGCCTGTGCACTTTGGCGATCCAGCCGCCATTGGGATCCAAGATATTCACTCGACCGATTATGGTGATGCTGTAACCCTAAACTCAGGTGAGGTACCGGTTTTTACGGCTTGTGGCGTAACACCTCAAGCCGCGATCATGGCAGCAAAGCCTGAGTTTTGTATTACCCACAGCCCCGGCTGCATGGTGGTGAGTGATATTCCAAATTCAAAACTGGCCGTAATGTAAGGAGCGTTTTATGACTATTCTTCTGAATTGCGATCTTGGAGAGAGTTTCGGCTCTTGGAAAATGGGGATGGATGAAGACGTGTTCCCCCACATTGACCAAGCCAATATTGCTTGTGGGTTTCACGGTGGTGACCCCTTAGTGATGATGAAAACACTGGCGCTCGCGAAAAAGCACGGTGTCATGGTCGGTGCTCATCCTGCCTATCCAGATCTAGTGGGGTTCGGTCGTCGATCTATGAATTGCAGTGACGCCGAAATCATTGGCTTCATGTTGTATCAGATGAGCGCAATGGACGGTATGGCAAAAAGCCAAGGTCTGGTGATGGAATACGTTAAGCCCCACGGAGCTTTATACAATGACATGATGGCCAAGACGGATGTGCGTCTTGCGATTATGAAAGCTGTGCAGCAATTTCATCGTCCAGTGAAACTGATGCTGCAAGCGACGGCTGATTATCAGCAACACGTCAATGAAGCGAATGATCTTGGCATTGATCTGTTGTTTGAAGCGTTTGCTGATCGTTGCTATGACGACGATGGAAAATTACTCGCGCGCTCTAAACCCGGTGCGGTACATACCAAAGAAAAAATGTTGGCGCAGGTGAAACAGTTAAATGAGCAGGGCACCATCACCACCGTGAGTGGCCAAGTCCTTAAGGTGAAAGCCGACTCTTTATGTGTACATGGCGATAACCTAGAAGGTGTGCAGGCTATTCAAGAAATTCGTCAACTGATTTCACAGCAGAGGTAAGCATGCGAATTCATGTGGCTGGTGAGAATGCATTGATTGTGTACATGGGGGACGCGGTGAGCGAAACCGTGACAGCCAGTATTCATCATTTATGCACTCAACTGAAGCCTTATATTGGCAACGAACTAATCGATCTTGTTCCTAGCTACGCATCGGTTTTGGTGGTGTTTGACCCGCTTAAGACCGATCACCTGCAAGTGAGAAGCTGGATACGCTTTGCAAGCGAGCCTCACTTTCACAGCGCAGAGTCCGACCAACGACGCATCGTTCGTTTGCCTGTTTATTATGCTGGTGTTGATCTAAAGGTAATTGCTGACAGAGCGGATCTGAGTCCGGACGCGGTTATTGAAAAGCATACAAAGCAGCATTACCAAGTTTATGCCATTGGTTTCGCCCCCGGTTTTGCTTACCTAGGTGAGGTAGACGAGTCCATTGCCGCGCCTCGATTGAGCACGCCAAGGAAACAGGTACCTAAGGGTGCGGTGGCCATCGCCGATCGTCAGACGGCGGTCTACCCTAATGAAAGCCCAGGTGGTTGGAACATTATTGGCTTTTGCCCAGTGCCCATGTTTGACGCACATGCACACCCCACCATGCCGGTGACATCGGGTGACCATATCGAATTTTATGCGATCGATAAAGAAACATTCATCTCTATGGGCGGTGAGTTACCGAAAGCGGAGTTTTTGTTAAATCAAACAGCGGAGACAGCATCATGAGTTTGCACATTGTAAACCCTGGCATCTTATCTTTGCTGCAGGATGCCGGACGGTTTGGACAGCATGGTTTGGGTTTAACCACGGGTGGCCCCATGGACCCACTCGCTTTTAAATGGGCCAACCGTTTAGTGCAGAACCCATCGAACAGCACAGTAATTGAAGTGACAGTTGGGGGGGTTAAGGCGCAAGCTAAGCGTGATCTAGCGGTCGCTGTTACCGGTGCGAAAACAAAGGTCACCATCAATGGAATCGAAAAAAATCAGTGGCAAACTCTGTTGTTGAAGCAAGGTGAAACCATTGAGCTAGGTTATGCCACAGAAGGCTGTCGTATCTATTTGGCGGTAGCAGGTGGCTTCGATATCGAAGAACAATTTTGCAGTACTTCCACTGTATTGCGAGAAGGCATTGGTGGTGTGGATGGTAAAGGCCTAACCGCCAACGAAGTTCTCCCAGTGGGTGAACGCGATGTGTCCGAGGTGGATTTCCAGCGCGTGGTGGATGTACCTGAGTACGAGTCCATTGTGACTCTACGGGTTATTCCAGGTTATCAAGAACATGCGTTTAGCCGACATCAGCAACGTATGTTTTTCTATCACGAATACGAAGTGAGCGATTTGGCTGATCGCATGGGGTATCGACTGAAAGGCCCTGCGGTTGAATGTGAGTTAAACGGTATTTTGAGTGAAGGCATATGTTTAGGCGCCATCCAAGTCCCCGCGGATGGTCAGCCCATCATACTCATGAACGATCGCCAAACGATTGGAGGATACCCCAAGCTAGGCTCTGTTCTGTCGTTAGATTTGGCAAAACTCGCACAGCTAACGTCCGGTGGGCGGGTTCGTTTCGAACCGATCACTATCGATCATGCCCATAACTTATTGCACCTCGCTCAACATAAGTTTGAACATTCTGTTACTGAGTCGGTAAATCCATGATGAACACCACTGCCCAGCAATTAAGCCAAGACATCGAAAACGTATTGGTGGAACGAAACCTGAGAGGTATGAAAACGGTACAGGGAGCGTTGACGTCTGGGTATGTACTCAGAGCCGCACAATTAATGCTACCGATTCGAGGTCGTGTACTGATCGGCACAGGTTTTCCTGTGGTAGATACATTTGAAACAGACGGCCCTGTGGGTGCGATTGCCTTATACAACGCATTCGAAGCGTTAGGTGCTGAGCCTGTCATCGTATGTGGCCCGCCTTTAAGTGACGAATTAGCAAAAGAATACCGCGTGCATCCATTAAAAGTAGGCCCTCATGCAGAGCGTGATCAAGAAGCTTTGACTGCACTAGAGCAATTAAAGCCGGAGTTGATCGTTTCTATTGAGCGCCCTGGTATGGCGGCGGATGGAAAATATTACAACATGCGTGGCGAAGACATTAGTCCACGCGCGGCGTGTTTTGATTCATTCTTTCATCATGCCTCTTGCCCAACGATTGCGATTGGTGATGGCGGTAACGAAATCGGTATGGGAAACATCCAAGACGCGTTAAAAAATTTAGACATTCAGGCGGCTGCAACCGGTTGTAATGAGTTAGTGATTGCGGATGTTTCCAATTGGGCTGCTTTAGGTCTCATTGCCATGTTGGACTGGTTGACGGGCAAGGACTTATTGAAAAAGATCGACTCGATGGCCGTATTGGAATACCTATCTGAGCGTGGCAGTGTGGACGGCGTGACCCGTGAAAACACGCTAACTGAAGATGGTCTGCCCGCGCAGGATGGCATCGATTTAATTGCCCGCCTGCGTGAACTTGTTAGCCAAACAAAATTGCGAGGCGACGAGAGCGCATGAGAATTCGAAATTTAGAAACCTTTTTGAAAGTTGCTGAGCTAGAGAATTTTCATGCGGCAGCGAAGGCCATCGATGCGACTCAGCCTGCAATTTCATCTCGGATTGCAGCGCTAGAGGCTGATTTGGGGGTTTCTTTATTTCAACGTGATCAGGGTGGAACGCGCTTAACCAGTCGGGGGCGTCAATTGCTTCCTTATGCTCAACGCATGGTCAGTCTAAGTGAAGAGATGAAGCAGCGTTTAACGCAAGATATGGGTGATGCGAGCTCGATGCGCATCGGTATCGCAGATACCTTGGCTCAACTTTGGGTTGCGCCTTTGTTGAAGAAATGGCGACAAGAATTTCCCAATGTAGAATTTGAAGTGGTGGTGGACATTAGCGATCAGTTAATGGAGCAAATAAATCGTCACGAATTAGACTTAGTGTTGATGGTTGCCCAGCCAGATAGTGAAACACTGATGAGTGAGCACTTGTGTAGCTATCGTCAAATATGGACTGCCAGTCATGAGTTCATTCGTGAGCACCATTTAGGAAAGAGTGAAATTAGCCTTTGGCAACTAGCACGCTGTTCGGTGTTAAGCTTTCCGAGAAACACGCAGCCTTGGCGCTCACTTAATCGAATTTTTTCCATCATGGGAGAAGACAGGCCCATGCTGCATACGTGTAGCTCGGTCAGTCATTTAATGAATCTAACAGAACAAGGGCTCGGAGTATCGTTGTTGCCCGAACCCTTGGCTGAGTCGTTAGAGGCTCGCGGGCATGTTCGTTGCCTTGCTATGACGCAAGACATGCCTATTCCTGAGCTGGATTTTAGTTGTGGTTGGCGTTTCGATGATGATCGCCTTTTACCAAAACTGTTAGCCCAAGCCGCAAGAGACATGATAAAGCAATCTGATTCAGAGCTTTACGCGGTGTAATTAACGTTAAGAGGTGTGTGATGAGCACAGTATTTTTAAACGACAGCTATATGCCTATGGCCGA
>Ga0181592_10000207_pt1 | contig 42300 bp, 36 predicted proteins | sample 071ome_20_FD_133755 | JGI IMG/M metagenome (GOLD analysis project Ga0181592, IMG submission 133755) | Coastal salt marsh microbial communities from the Groves Creek Marsh, Skidaway Island, Georgia - 071412BT metaG (megahit assembly) | ecosystem: Environmental > Aquatic > Marine > Intertidal...
CGGGTCCACCAGCGTCCTGAGATGCGCTGGTGATGTTTGAGCCACGACAGACCACGTGCGAGTGTTGGATTTGATGGTTCGACTCCATGCAGACGAAGCACCATGCATATCAAGCCGGTCATATGACCGTCGCTTTCCGGGTGTTCAAAGTTTGGTTCGGATCGAATTTTTTGAGCCCTCGAACCGTTTCCCCAGTGTTCAGGCGATGCGAAGGATCGAAGTGCCCAGCCTCCGTCTTTCTGTTGATGGGAACTTACAAAGGATACCAAGTTATCTTTTGAAAAATCATGCTGTAATCCGGGCCAATAGTGTTCGGCCCAAGCCAGTAAAACTTGGGCATAGGCATGGGGTGGCGGTGTGTTTATCAGATACTGTTTCAGATTTTGAATGGATGGGCCCAGCGATGCATCGGAACGCATTCTATCCAACCAGCCCGGTGCAGTTGCCACTGCTATGGCTGCCACGGTGGCGGCATGATATGAACTGGATTCCAGTGGAGGCCAACAATCGTCGTTTCCGAAAGAACCATTTTTGGATTGGGCTTTGAACATCAGGGCGATTGAGCGATCCGTTTCCTGGGTGCAATCACCCGTTACATGGAGGTCCCAAGAGGCTAATCCAGCCGCCAGATAGGCCAATTGCGTGGGTTGAATGCCGCTCTGCAATAAATCAGTTTCTTCCTGTTCCAAGGTTGCCAGTTCTTCAACAAAAAAAGAACGTATCGATGCATCCGGAGGTCCGGCGATGGAAGTCAAGCTGGGGCGAATCATCATGTAGGAACCGTTTGTGTGACAACTGATGCACTGCTTGCTCGTTGTCCAGGCCCTGGCTCCGTCGTCCAGATGTTTTAATGCGGTATTCAGGGACCAAGGCTTGGCGATAGGTTCTTCTGCACTGGCTGAAGAAATCTCAATGGGGCCTTCGTTGTATTGAAAGAATTCTTCTTCCTCTGCCAACAGGCTATGAACAAAACACACTGTTAGTATCCATAGTTGGAGATTAAATCCTGGAATTGGAAATGTCATCACTAAGCGAATCTAATGTTTTCCTTCACTTTTTGCAATCGGGAGAGGGATGGAGACATGCGCATTTTCTTGAACCACATGTTTGCCAAACCTATGCAAACCGTGTATTTCTGTCTCCTGTTTGTTTTTAAAGAGCGATACAATCAAAAATATGTCCGAACCGACGATCATCTACACTAAGACCGACGAGGCTCCAGCCTTGGCCACCTATTCCCTTTTGCCTATCATTCAGGCATATACGCACTCTGCCGGAGTGCGTGTTGAAACCCGCGATATTTCACTGGCGGGCCGCATCATTGCACGCTTTCCTGAACACCTTAAAGAAGATCAACGCATAGGCGATGCCCTCAATGAGCTGGGTGAGCTCGCCAAAACTCCCGATGCCAACATCATCAAGCTCCCCAATATCAGTGCCTCTCTGCCGCAATTGAAAGCGGCTATCAAAGAGTTGCAGGCAAAGGGATACGCTCTTCCGGATTACCCAGAGGAGCCCAAGTCCGATGATGAACGTGAGATCAAGGATCGATACGACAAGATCAAGGGAAGTGCCGTCAATCCGGTTTTAAGGGAGGGCAATTCAGATCGCCGGGCTCCCCAAGCCGTCAAGGCGTATGCACGTCAGAACCCACATTCCATGGGCGAATGGTCCAAAGAATCTAAAACCCGTGTGGCAACCATGGAAGCGGGGGATTTCAGGTCGAATGAGAAATCGGTGACGGTTACCGAACCGACCGACGTCAAAATCGAGTTTGTGGACGGCGAAGGACGTGCGACTGTTCTGAAAGAAAAAACGGCCCTGTTGGCCGGTGAGGTAATCGATGGGACCAAGATGAGCCGGAAGGCGCTTGTTCAATTCCTGGAAGCTCAGATTGCGGAGGCCAAGCAGCAAGGGGTGTTGTTTTCGCTTCACATGAAGGCCACCATGATGAAAGTGAGTGACCCCATTATTTTCGGTGTTTGCGTGGAGGTGTTTTTCAAGGAGCTTATCTCAAAATACGATTCGGAACTTGAAAAAATCGGAGTTGATTTTCGGAATGGTTTCGGAGATCTGCTGGCTCGCATGGAAGAACTTTCACCCGAGACACGAACAGCTCTCGAGGCGGATATTACCACTGCTTTTTCAGAGGGCCCCGGCTTGGCGATGGTGAACTCGGATAAGGGCATCACCAATCTTCACGTCCCCAGCGACATCATTATTGATGCCTCCATGCCCGCCATGATCCGCTCTTCCGGTCAGATGTGGAATGCAAAGGGTGAGTTGCAGGATACCCTGGCTGTCATTCCCGATAGTTCCTATGCCGGGGTCTATCAGGCAACCATAGAATTCTGTCAGGAGCACGGCGCTTTTGATCCGACCACCATGGGAACGGTTCCCAATGTCGGTTTGATGGCGCAGAAAGCTGAAGAATACGGTTCGCATGACAAGACGTTTCAGGCTCCCGGAGACGGACACATTCGTGTGACCGATGCCGCCGGCAATGTTCTGTTGGAACACGCTGTGGAGGAAGGGGACATTTGGCGCAGTTGCCAGACCAAAGATGCTCCGATCCGTGACTGGGTGAAGTTGGCTGTTAATCGTGCACGCGCGACGGGGTGGCCCGCTGTGTTCTGGCTGGACGAACAACGTGCGCACGACGCCCAATTGATCGAAAAGGTCAACAGCTACCTGAAAGATCATGACACCGACGGGCTTGATATCCGGATCTTGTCTCCTGTGGATGCAACACGATTCTCATTGGAACGTATCGCAAAAGGGGAAAACACCATTTCGGTGACAGGCAATGTGCTGCGTGATTATCTCACGGATCTGTTCCCCATTCTGGAAGTGGGAACCAGTGCGAAGATGCTGTCCATCGTGCCGCTTATGAATGGCGGAGGGTTGTTCGAAACCGGCGCTGGGGGGTCCGCTCCCAAGCATGTGCAGCAATTTGAAGCTGAGAACTACTTGCGTTGGGATTCACTCGGAGAATTCCTGGCCCTGGCGGTATCGTTGGAACACCTCGCCAATGTTCACGATAATCCCAAAGCCAAAATTCTTGGAGCCGCTCTCGACAAGGCAACTGAAAAACTCCTTTCCGAAAACAAATCTCCAACCCGACGTCTTGGCGGTATCGATAATCGTGGCAGTCACTTTTACATTACCCTCTATTGGGCGGAGGCGCTGGCGGGGCAGGATGAAGATGTTTCATTGAAGGAACTCTTTACTCCTATTGCCGGGGAATTGGTCAAGCACGAAGATCAAATTGTTGAAGAGTTGCTGAAAGTTCAGGGTTCGACGGTGGATACAGGAGGCTATTATCAGCCTGATGACTCCAAGACTTCAGCAGCCATGCGGCCTAGTGAGACTCTGAATAAAATTATTCAGAACCTTTCCTAAATCGCGAATTGGCCACGCTTTGGCAAGTGCAGCTACGCTGACAAGGGTAGCTGCTTTCGCCAGAAGGTGGCGGCCACTTTTTGGCTAGCGCGTCTACGTATTTGCCCTAGATGATTGGTTGGATTTGGAACGAGATTTGACCATCTTGGAGAATGTCAAGACAGGTAACATTTCATAAATCGACTTATCCGGATACGGTTGAGAACAAGATTAAGGACAGCATTTCCAAATATCGTCTGCCGGCCAGTTTATTGTATGAATCGGTTGGGCAGGCAAGCAGGTGGTTGAATTATGCGCGAGCCTGGTCACCTGTTCACCGGGACAAGGAAATCAATCAACTATACAACTCCCTCTATCAATCAGTCTTGAGTGAGTTAGATGGAGAGGCATTTCATTACCTGAGTTTTGGGTGCGGAGATGGCCTCAAGGACGAATCTTTTTTGCAACTGGCCAAAGCAAGAAAATCAGGTCCGGAAGTGACTCTGATGGATGTGAGTCCAGCCCTGATTCTCCGTGCCGCGCAGAGACTGAATGCCTGGAACCCACGATTGCTGGTTGTCGATCTTGAGTCAAAACCGGGTTTGCCTGAATGTGGCGAACAAATTTGCGATCACAAATGCCTGATATCATGCCTGGGTATGTTGCCAACACTGGGCCATAAACAACTGTTGCCTTATTTGTCCTCTGTTCTTAGTGAGAAGGACCAACTCATTCTGTCAGCCAACCTTTCACCGACTGAGACCGATGAAGACAAAGCAAACATCAAACTTCAATATGACAATCCGGAGGCTCACGCCTGGTATGCAGGAGTCTTATTGGAGCTGGGATTACAAAGAACCGATTTTATGTTGGGATGCAGATTGGAGTCTCTCCAAGAATTAACCGGAGCTTACCGCATCGTCGTTCATGCCCGAATGCTTCGAAAACTTGAACTGCCAGTGTGCGGCGAAACTTATCTCCTGGAAGCTGAAGAGCAATTGGAGGTTTTTCGATCCGAGCGATGGACTCCTGCTGCCTTGCGCAATCGCCTGAAAGAACTGGGGTTGAACATGGCTCATGCAATGGAATCCGATGATTGCCAAGAAGGGGTTTACTGCATAGTAAAGGGCTAAGTTTAGCCTTTGATGAATGTGGCGATCCCATTGCAGTGTGAAAATGCTTCCGATGTTCTGAGGTTTGAAAAAGGATTCGGTCCCGTGTGTCGGATTACCCTACCGATAATGGATTTCATTGTTTTGGTCTGCGTCCTTTCAGAGACCTTTCTTGATCTTGTTATTATTTTCATCATACTCGTACGGAACCTTGGGACTGTGATATGAATAAGAAAAAGAGTAGGAGAATGGTGTGTCGAAACGGGGTCTCGATACTTTTCTCATCCGTGCTGTTATTGGGGGGCGCTGCTTTGAACACTGATGCTGCCGCGCAGGATGTAAAACCCTGGAGGCCCAGCAAGAGTGTCATTGAAAGAGTCTCAAAACGACCGGGATTTAACTACGATGAATCCAGAGTGCCCGATTACACCCTTCCTGATCCACTGATCGCTGAAGATGGTTCCTCTGTCTCGACGGCCCAACAATGGAATGAGTCCCGTCGAGAGGAAATCCTGAATCTATTTCGAGACAAAGTTTATGGCAGGCGCCCAGGTGCAGACTATGAACTGGGGTTCGAACAGACAGCCCACGATAGTCATGTCCTCGGTGGTAAAGCCAGCGGACGAAGCATGATTGCAAGAGTGTCCATCGGTGAACGTTCTTTTTCATGGCCTTTTGTCCTGTTTCTGCCAAAGGAAGTGAAAGGGCCGGTGCCGGCGGTCATTCTTATCAATAACCGATATTTCATCCCTTTGGACAAGGCTGCCACGGAGCATGACCCGTTCTGGTCCGTGCAACAAATCATTGATCGGGGATATGCAACGGCATCTTTTCATACCTCGCATGTTGATCCTGATAATAAGAATGGTTACGCAGATGGCATCCGATCCTTTTTCGCCAACGGCGCACCACCCGAAGACAACGCATGGCGCAGCCTGTCTGCCTGGGGTTGGGCTGCCAGCAGGATTTTGGATTACATGGAAACGGTGGATGAAATCGATGCTGGTCGAGTGGCCGTCGTCGGGCATTCCCGTGGCGGAAAAACATCCCTCTGGGCTGCCGCTGAGGATACACGTTTTGCGATCGGGTATAGCAATAATTCGGGGTGCGGAGGTGCGGCTCTGTCTCGTCGTGCCTATGGAGAAACAGTGGCGCGGATAACCAGCAGCTTTCCACATTGGTTCTGTCCTCCTTTTGCAGCTTACGGAGGGAATGAAAGTGATCTGCCGGTCGATCAACATGAATTGATCGGGCTGATCGCTCCAAGAGGTGTTTATGTCACCAGTGCAGATGAAGATCTGTGGGCGGATCCGAAAGGGGAGTACAGCTCCATCGTTGCGGCGGCGCCTGTTTTCAAATTGTTGGGCAAATCGTCGATTACCGAATCTCAAATGCCCCCTCTGAATCAACCTCGAGTGGTCGGTCAGACCGGATATCATATCCGGTCGGGTGAACACAATCTGAAAGACCAGGATTGGAAATGGTTTCTGGACTTTGCTGACTGGGTGTTGAAGTAATCGGACAGTAGGTCGAATCAGATGATCATGAAAATGACTTTGAATTTTCCCAACATGCTTTTGACCGCATGCCTTCTCTGCTCGACAGGCTTTGCTCGGGCCGAGAGTTTGGAGTCGGGCCGCACGCAGTCCACAGTGAAGATCGCTGCCGTGCAAATCAGCGGTTATGACAAAGGGGATTTGCCGCGGGATGGATACGACGTTGTTGAAACGATTTTACCCTACATCCATCGTGCGAAAAAAGATGGCGCGGAGCTGGTTGTTTTTCCCGAATATGTGCTGGGACACATTTCGGTTCCGGGTCCTGAAACAAAGCGCATTTCTGCCGCGGCGGATGCGCATGATATTTACGTGATCGTTGGCTGCTGGGAGGCGCTTGACGAGACGCAATATGCGAACACCGCTTTGATCTTTGATCGCAATGGAAACATTGCCGGCAAATACAATAAAACACATGCAGCCGTCGATCATTTTGAAGGGAAACCTGCATGGTCGCGTCCTCCTTCCGGCAAGGACCGTGATTGGTTTTTGGAAAACGACCCGGAATGGACCATGAAGCGAGGAGAGGATCTCCCCGTGTTCGAATTTGACTTTGGGCGCGTCGGGATCCTGACCTGCTACGACGGTTGGTTTCCCGAGAGTTTTCGAGCGCTGTCGCTCAAGGGAGCTGAATTGATCGTGTGGATCAACGGCCGGCGAGGTTCGGTGGAAGATTTTATAGTGAAATCGGTGATGTTTCAAAGTCATGTGGCCATGGTGACCACCAATCAGGCATATGGAGGCGGCACCATGATTGGAACCTTGCCAGCGCGGATCCTGTCGAATTGTCCAGCAGGTGAGGAGGCCTACATTTCGGCTGAAGTGGATTTTGCCAGAATTCGTAACATTCGACAATCCAGTCGCAATTTTCAGCAGCGTCGACCGGATTTGTATGATGCCGTAACCACGGTGTCAAAGCCTTAAGGGCTTATCGATTTTGCTCGCTAAAAGGGCGGCTAAATCCTAGGTTGCTTGTGTGGACGGGGCTGTGATCCAATTCAATCGCATCACCAAGATTTATCAGGACAAGCAGGTGGCCTTGGCGGATGTTTCATTTGATATTCCTGCAGGTGCCACCGTGGGATTGTTGGGGGCCAACGGATCAGGGAAATCCACTGCCATTGGTATGGCGCTCGGACTCCTGACACCGAGCGCTGGTGAGGTGAAGGTGTTTGGTTCACGGATGACTCCGGGTGCCTAATCGCTTCGTCAACGCCTCGGGTTTCTCTCAGACGACCCTTCATTCCCCAAGGATCTCAACGCCATCCAATACCTGACGTTTGTCGGTCGCTGTTTTGGACTTTCCCGTCTTGAGCAGAAAGCGAGGATTGGCACGCTGTTACGTACGGTTGGGCTGACTGATGACGCCAGTCGGAGAATCGGGGGGTATTCGACCGGTATGAAGACACGTCTGGGCGTTGCTGCTTCATTGATGAACCACCCCGATATTTTATTCTGGGATGAACCCACCGCCGGGCTCGATCCGATCAGTCGGATGCAGACTCTGGACCTGCTGGAGAAGTTTCGAGGTAATAAAACCGTCCTGTTGAGTTCTCACATCCTGGGGGATATTGATCGTGTGTGTGATCGCTTGCTGGTTCTCAACAAAGGACAATTGCTCTTCAACGGACCGCGTGCCGATTTGGAGAACATGTTGCCTCATCGTTTGCTGGATCTGCGAGTTGGCGCTTTTCCCGAACTTTTTTTGGAGGAGTTGGAAACAAAATTAAAGCGTCAGTTATTCAGCCAGGAACCAGGCAGAATTCGCATCGAACTCGATGCCGAAGAAGTGGTCGGTGAGGTGGTCGACAGGGTGCTGGATTTGGCTCGCAGGCATCATGTCACGGTTTCCGGTATTAATTCCATCGGCCGTCAGTTGGAGGATGCGTATTTGAAATTGATCACTGAAGATGAATTCAGTGGCTTCGATCGCACAACGACCTGAAGAAGTCATGAATGAGAACGATCATCCTACTGAGACCTCGAAGGCATCTCCCGGTGCGAAATTAACGGACTCCGCTTCTGTCGTCGGGCCTGGTCGCTGGAGAACGATTTGGATTCTGGCGGGCATTGATATGCGTTCCATGCTGGGTTCCTGGTTGGTGCGTGGGTTCTTCCTGATCAGCGCGGCAGTGTCGGTTCTGGCGTTGAAGGGGATGCAAGCCGAGCAAAAGATCGCCAGTCAAATGCTCGAAGCCGTGTATGCATCCTACGTTGTGCTTTGGATGCATGCCGTTATCTTTATAGCAGGAGGCGCGTTATCGCGGGAACAACACTGCCTGAACGACGCCATCCTCAGCCGGGGGATCACCCGGGGCGAATATCTTGGGAGCAAACTGCTGGCACGTTGTGCGATGATTTCCATTCTTATCGTTGGAGTGCTGCTCCCGGCCAGTTTCTGGGCTATCAGACAGGATCAATTGGTGCGTACGGAAACGGGGCACCTTTCAGCACGCGCAGAAAACACCAAGGTCGAAGCGTGGGAGCCCAACAAGATATTTTCCAAGATCGACGGCGCCATCCTTTCCATGGAACTCGAGGTAGGCGATGCCGTGCAGGCAGGGGATGTGCTGGCATTGATCGATGATCGCAATCTGTTCCAACGATTGGAACGCGAACGTCGTGAAGCGGAAAACGCCGCCCAGGAGTTTGAGAACGCTCGGCGGCGGGCGGAAAACGCAGATCGGGCTGTTGCCCAAGCCCAGGAGGACCTGTCTCGCGCCGAGCGAAGCCTGCAGGCGAAGGACTTGTTGACCAAGTTCGAACAGGCAGATCGAGCGGCGGATATGCGTATCAGTAAACGCGCCTTGAAAAATGCCGAGAACGATCGACGCGTCTCGCAAGACGCCATCGCAATTGCCGAGCGCGCCTTGCAGACATCCGAAGCGAAGATCCTCGAAACAAGAAAACTCTTGAGCCACGCCACCGTGACAGCGCCGATTGGTGGTTACCTCACCGAGGTGCTGGTACGCCCATCCCAATACGCGGCGATTGGTTCTCATATGTTCACCATCGCTCCGATGAACGGATATCAGTTGCGCGTTCCCATTTATAATTTCAACGAATTCAAACGTCTTAAAGAAGGGTTGCAGGCTTTCATTACCATTCAGGGCATCGAATATGAAGGAACGATCGATCGGCTGGGTGCCATGACTGAGGCGGATCGATGGGGACGACAAAGCAACTATGTCATCGTTTGGTTCGAAGGTGATGAAACGCCGGGGCTTCTCGGGTTGAATGCCGATGTTCGGATTGTGCTGCCACCACCTGAATCAAAAAAGCCCAATCGTGCGCAAGCCGTGTTGAATGCTTTGACGGGGCATGGTGAGGATGATTTGGGAACCCGGACAGCATCCGTCACTCCGTTCTGGATGTTGATCACCCTTGGTAAACTCATTTCCTGCGCTGTCATGGTGACGACTTTGACCCTGATGCTGACAGTGCTTTTCCGTAATGCATTGATTTCCATTCTGGGTACCATCGGTTTGTGGCATGTATCGAATCTGGGGTTCGATTTTGCAGGTCTTCCGCAATTATCCTATCTGGAGATTCTACGCACCATGGACAAGGTGCTCGGGGGTATTGTGGCACCCTGGGATGAGATTGCCACTATTGCATGGATGTTGGGATTTGCTGCTTTCTTTTCCGCCATTTCACTCGTGATGTTTATTCTCAAGGATCCACCCAAATGACATGAATGCGTCTTTGCTCAATACGATATCAACGAACGTATGCGCCGGAATGACTATAATGGGGATGGGGGTGTTAGTGGTGTTTGAAAGCCTAAACGTTTCCCTGAAGTATCCAAAGCGGTATCAAGCTACCGCATTCCAAAAGTGCGGCCGCCTCATGCGGACCTTTTTGCATTTCGCCGAGATCCGCAGTGCGGGCCAGTTATTGGTTGCCGCCTGTTTGTTGGGGTTCTTGAGATGGACTGATCCTCTTATTGCCCAAGGGGGAGATTCCTTCACTCCGCCTGTTACGATGATTGAAGGATCCGAGCGGTTGGAGGAATGGGATGTTGTCTGGTTGTCCGGTGGTGAAAGCGTCCGAGGAAAGGTCCTGAATGCCACGCTGGACATTCACACATCCTATGGATCATACACGCTACAAAAGGATTGGTTGGCGGGGCTCAGGATCGATGCAGGGCCGGGGCATGCGGATCGGGTTAAAACCGCCAATAGAAACCTGTTTGTTGGCTTTATTAACGATTCCATTCAATTCGAATCGGAATCTGGAGAGAATCAAGAGTGGACAAAGGATAGGATCGATCACATCGTATTTCATCGCCGAGCGGAAGAATCATTGCACGAAGCATCCGGATCTTACGTTCTCCTGGAGAACGGGGATTTGATCAGCGGGGAATTGCAGAAATGGCTTCCATTCATTCCATTACCCAATCAACGCGCCTCCATTCGAGTCGAGGATATCGAACTTGTGCAATTTGCGCACGAATCCCGAACACTTCGAATCCTGTTGCAGGACGGGAAGGAAATCTCCACTGGCTGGCCACAGGAAGCGATTCGCATTCGACTCGATTTGGGCCCTGAGTGTGTTCTTCCCATATCCCATGTGCAAACCCTGTACATGAACACCAAAACCCTTCCTTGGGTGGTTCGCAAAGCATTTGACGAAGTGGATTCCATTTCTGGGGATGATCTTGCACATCCTCCGGCTCCGAGTCCCAAAGGAATGGTGTGGGTGCCGCCCGGACATTTTCAAATGGGGAGCTCTTTGATCGAGAAAGGGCGCGATCCAGACGAAGATCCGTTGACAGAGGTTCGAATCACCCAGGGTTTTTGGATGGGGGAACATGAGGTCACACAGGGTGAATACCAGGAAATCATGGGCTCGAATCCGAGTGGTTATCGAGGATCTTTGGATCTGCCGGTCGAGAAAGTGACTTGGAACGAAGCTGTCGCGTATGGTGAAAAACTGAGCGCCAGGGAGCGAGAAGCAGGGCGGTTGCCTCCGGGCTTTATCTATCGATTACCCACGGAATCGGAGTGGGAATACGCCTGCCGGGGTGAATCCATGACCCGCTTCCATTATGGCGATGATCCTTCCGAAACAGAACTGACGACCTATGCCTGGTTCATTGAGAACAGTCAATCCACCACTCATCCAGTTGCCCAGCTCAAGCCAAACGCGAGGGGACTCTATGACATGCACGGCAATGTCTGGGAATGGTGTCAGGATATCTGGCAAGACGCTTACCCAGGAGGAGAGGTCCGGGATCATGTTGGAGAAGGTAAAGGATGGTTGCGTGTGGCACGCGGAGGATCCTGGCTATACTCTGCCGCGCATTGTCGGTCTGCCAACCGGGATAGTTATGGACCAAACAACCGATGCAGTGACATCGGCTTCAGAGTTGTTTTAGGGGCAGAATGACCATCAGATTCATTGCGGGGGGCGAACAATTCAAAAGCGTTCCATCAACTAACCCTATTAATTTTCCCTGTGTTTTGAAATTGATCGCTGGTTTCTTTTTCGGCAGTTTTCTGGTGATTTATGCGCTTGCAAAGTTACCGTTATTTTAAAGCCAGAGTGATCTTTGTCGCGGTGCTCATCAGTTTTATGGGAAGCATTGCGGGGGCTCAGCTTGAGCTGGCAGGATTGGGGGTGACGCCTCATGTTCAGTCTTTCAACATGCGTTACCGCCGTGATCCTGATCCCGAGTTGGGAGCGCGGGTGGAGCTTTTTTTGCGGAATCAAGACCAGGTGCCGTTGATCATGGGGCCTGAGTTCCCGGCGACCTTCGATGGTCAGAGTGCTGAGCATTGGCTCGCTTCCGGGGATTGGGCTTGGCACGACACCCCTTCGGCGCGCAGTAACGAAACCGTTTCTTTGGCTCCAGCAGCGCTTACGGTTTGGAGTTTTAACTCGAAATCGACCAAGTGGGGGGAGGGGACGCAGCATCAACTCGTGTTTGGAAATGATTCGGCGACACCTCTTGAATTTAGTTTGGAAAAGCCGTCCGTGTGGCTTTCGGCCGTGACGTTTCTGGGGGAGGGTGATTCGGTTCAGCCTGTCCGGATCATGGTCCATGTCGCCAATGAATCAGGGAACTCCGTCACACCGCGAGCTTGTCGCTTGTGGTTGCCTGCCGGTCCCTCGGATTATCGGGTGCTTCATCCGCAGGATTGGCGACGGAACTTGCAACGTTTTCCAGCTGATGCCGGCATCGAGTCGGGAGGAAAGGGGGGATTCGTTGTTGAGACGGGACCCTTGCCTTTGACTTACTGTGCCGTCGAGGTGGAGACATCGATCCAGGGAGGAAAGGTGATTTCTCTGTGGGCGCATCTCCGGATCAAGCGCGAGGTTTTTGACATGGGTGGTGGTTGGGTTGCGGAGCGTATTGGTGACCGCAACACACTGCAGGCTGTGCCCTATTTGAAAACCCTGCGACGGATGCACATCAATAGCGGTATGCATCAAGACGTCGCAGGTTATTCCGATACTTCCCTGTTTGATCAATATCCGCTGAAGTACATGAATCGGCTGGAACCCTTCGAGCGTTATGATACCGACCTCATGCTGCCGCGGATTCACGCCGTGGAATTTCAGGGCGAACCGCAGTATGGCGGGGGGCGTCCGGTTCCGCCTCAGGAGGTGCTGACCCATTTTTTACCTTATGGTCCCACCCGACTGCCCACATCAGTCACTCACAGTGAAGAACGCATCTGGAGGTATTATGCAGGTCTCTCCGACTATCCCCATTACGATGCTTATCGTGTGTGTGCTCCGGCACCCGATTCCTGGACGCGTTATGATCGTTGGGGTGGGGAAAGGCTGCGTTGGGCGGCGCCTCTCGAGACGATTGCCGACATGACCCGCAGCCTGCGCGAACTCAATCGACCGCGCCCCATCGCCTACTGGTCTCAGGGGGCGCACGATGGCTGGGGACGATACGGAGGCCGACAGCGTACTTCGCCTACGCCGGATGAACTGCGCGCACAGGCCTATCATGCCCTTTCCCAAAGAATCACGTCACTTTATTGGTTTAATCTGAGTTTGAAATCGTTGTTGAAGTTCCGCGATCTGATCGAACCGATCACGCGTGTGAACCGAGAGATCCGCTTGATGGAAGACCTGCTTCTGGAGGGGGATGCCTTCGAATATCGTCGGGAGCTCGATGAGGGGCAACTCTCCTGGGACTTGGCCTCGGTGATAGGGCCCTCCGGCGGTCTTTTGTTTGCGCATGATTTGGCTTATGTTCCTGACCTTGATGAAAAGGTGTTCAAATTCCGGCCTCGTGATGGCGTCTTTATTTTCAAACTCCCCGCCTACTTGAGAAAGCCCACACAAGTGTTCCGGCTGGATGCCGACGGGCTGCATGATGTGACGTTCACGGTGGAGGGAAATCGAATCATCATACACGATCGGGTGATGGTTGCCGGCATTTATGTTGTGTCACAGGACGACAATCTGCGGACTGCATTGGAAGCGCGTCATGCCAGCCTCATTGCTTTTGAAAAAAGCTTTGGTTTTGATCCTGCACTTTCAGATTCCGACTTCGAAGCCCTCAAGCAAATACTCCCATGAAACGTATGACGCCGCCCATTTTAATGTTTTTACGAAGCAGTCCACGCTTTTGCAAAGTAGCTACCGTTTACTGACGAGCGTAGGCGCCTTCGGCAGAAGGTGCCCTGGAAGCGTTCCTGTTCAACTTCTTACCTCAAAGGGCTCGATTCGGTGACCGATCCTGGTCGTTTGTCATCGAAGTTTTGGGTCGCTTTGATGGTGTTGGTTTCCAGGGTGATGTCTTTTGCCTTGCTTCCGATACGGATGCCCGTGTGTTGCCTTCCGCTGCCTGTGTCTTCGATGCTGTTGTTTCGAATCACGGTTCCTCGGGTGGCTCCATCAACAAACAAGCCCCAACCCTCATTGTCGCGAACCGTGTTTTCCTCAAAAGTAATCCTGTGTGCTGCCATGGGTTCTGTTTCCGCACGCCAGTAGACGCCTCCACGTTGATTTCCCACAATGGTGTTTTGTCGGACCAGATTTCCGCTGTCTTTGTGACCGATCGACATGCCGTAACCACCATTTCCCTCAAGCCAGTTTCCTTCCGCAATCCCTCCTCTGACTCTCCAGCAAAAGAAGAAACCGTCCTCGTCGTTCTGGATGGCCCGACAATGGGACACAGTAGGGCGTTGGGAACCGCTGCCCGGATGCAATCCAAATCCAGCGCAATGTTGGACCACACATTGTGTGACGGTGACGTCGTTGGACTGCTGAAAACTGATGCCGTCACCCTGGTAGTTGATGACTTCACAATCGGTGATCACGCAATGATCGCCTCGGTAAAGGTAGATGCCTGCCGTGCGGCAACCGTCCACCTTGGTGGGGTTGTTTTGCCGGTTGCCGTCCACGATCAGGTGTTCCACCCGGGCATCCTGAATTTCATAGCCGCTGACCACCGGGTAAATAGTGGCGGCAAAGCCACCGTCGGCTACCATGATATCGGCATTCATGGGGCGGGTGAGTGTGAAATAGTTTTCTTTGCCATTGAGGATGGTGGCGCAGACTCCATGAAAATTGCGTTGTGTTCTGGAGGCGACATATACACCTCTTCCAAGTTTGAAACCATCGGTGTTTTCCACGGTGATGGCGGCTTCGCCATAGTCGCCGTCCGCAACCAGCGGGGATTTGTATTCCTTGGTCTTTTTCAAGATGGTTCGTCCGGGTGTTCCCCTGACTATCACGCGGCTGCGCAGGTGAAGGGAATCATGCATTGTAAACTCGCCGGGCCCAATCCTCACCAGGCCTCCCCCCAGATTGCCTACGTAGTCCACCGCTGCCTGCAGGACGCGGTTGTCGTTGCCGATCATGTCCGCATCCTGCAATCCCACGGTGACCTCAATAGCTGGAAGGGCATGCAGATCGTTTTCGGCATATCGGCGCCCTGCCTGGTCTGCCGGTGATTGCCGGCTGAACAGGACCACCAAGCCCAACATCAAATGGAATTGTATGGATTTCATAAGGCAAGCATTGTTTCCGCTTTTTGTTAAGACGGCGAGTATAAATTCGCTTTTACATCAAATGCCAAACCCTGTTTGAACCTTGCCTTTATTCTCAAACATATTCAAGATTTCCGGATCATGATTGGATCAACCATCGCTCAATACACGATCACCGCCAAATTGGGGAAAGGCGGCATGGGCGAGGTGTATCGCGCTACTGACACCAAGTTGAATCGTGATGTGGCGATCAAGGTTCTTCCTGAAGAGTTTGCAAACGACAATGAGCGTTTGGCGCGGTTCGAGCGTGAGGCGAAGGTGCTGGCTCAATTGAATCATCCGAACATCGCGGCTGTCTATGGGCTGGAGCAATTCGGCGATTCTCAGGCCTTGATTCTGGAGCTGGTCGAAGGGGATGATTTATCTCTGAGGTTGAAGGAAGAGGCCTTGTCGGTGGATGAATCGGTGGAGATTTGCAAGCAGATTGCGTAAGCATTAGACAACGCCCGTCAGAAGGGGATCGTACACCGCGATCTCAAACCCGGTAACATCAAGCTGACCGAAGAAGGGCAGGTGAAGGTGTTGGATTTCGGTCTGGCCAAAGCTTTGTCGGAAGAATCGGATGTTGCGAATGTCTCCAATACCGAAGATTCCCCCACCATCTTTTTCAGAATGGACTCCAGATGTTCAGAATGACAGGTTGCTCGTGGTCTATAATCAGGATAGTGAAGATTCTGAGGACAAGGCTGTGGAACAAGAGCAAAACGTCGTCCGTTTGGTTTCAAACTTCTTCACCGAACTGAATAAAAAAGTTCCTACACATTATTAATCCACCACTCATCCAGTTGCCCAGCTCAAGCCAAACGCGAGGGGACTTTATGACATGCACGGCAATGTCTGGGAATGGTGTCAGGACATCTGGCAAGACGCTTACCCTGGCGGAGATGTCCGGGATCATGTTGGCGAGGGCAAAGGATGGTTGCGTGTGGCACGTGGAGGATCCTGGCTTTACTCTGCCGCGTATTGCCGGTCAGCCAATCGGGATAGTTATGGGCCCAACAACCATTGCAGTGACATTGGCTTTCGAGTTGTTTTAGGGACAGAATGATTGCTGGATCACAGTTGGGAGGGACAAGTCAAACTATTCGGGGAGATTTTCTAAATCCAAAAGGTCCTTTGTTCTTCCAGATGCTTTGATCAGAAAGCGTACATCATGCTAGAGGAGCAATCTCAAGAACTCGGCGAAGTCTTGGGGCGGTTTTTTCATCGGGATATTGCAAGGACCTGAGGCGTTCAAGTATTTCCAAGCGTTCGTCTGGTGATAAAGCCCACCGTTCAAGGCGCTCGGAATGATCCGCATCTTCGAACGACTCGAAAACTTGAATACCTTTTTCTTTGGATGTCATTTCCATTAGCTTACAACAGACATATAGGCCATCAAGTGTGAAACGTGATTGATAAGTGACTGACCTAGTCCAGATTTTATTGGTTATCCGGAACGATGTTGACTTCAAATGTTGGAATCCGAAATAGTGTCCTTCAACCTGATTTCGAATCCGTCAGCCGCTCAATAACGACGAAATGAAACATATCTTCCAGATTATTCTTATTACTGTGTACTTTGCGCAATGCGCGTATGCCAATACTCCCGATGATCATACTGCCGACTATGACGTGGTGGTGTATGGTGATTCGTCGGGCGCAGTTACTGCAGCGATTTCGGCCAAACGGCAAGGATACAGCGTCGTGCTGGTCAATCCGACACGTTTTCTCGGAGGTATGAGCGCCAGTGGACTGGGGGCGACCGATTTTCTCAGCGCGCGCGCCACTTTCGGTGGGATTGCGTCCGAGTTTTACGATGCGATTGCCGCAGCTTATGACCAGGATTATGTACGCAGTTTTGAACCTCATGTAGGTCAGGAAGTCTTTAAGAAACTGATTGCCGATGCGGGTGTGAAGGTGCTTTTTGATGAAAAGCTTGATCGGGAGCATGGAGTGAAGATGGATGGGCAACGCATCGTCTCCATAACAACGTTGAGCGGTAAAACATTCAAAGGAAAAATGTTTATCGATGCCACCTACGTGGGAGACCTGATGGCGGCGGCAGGTGTTACTTACACGGTTGGACGCGAATCCGAAGACCAATATGACGAGACCCTGGCAGGTGTTCGGAGGGGAGATACGCATCCTCGGGTGCATTACACTCAAGGTGATAAAGACCATTTCATTGTTGATGTGGATCCATACATCAAGCAAGGCGACTTCAAAAGCGGGTTGCTTCCGCATGTCCATCAAATCGATGACCTGAAGAATGGGCAGGGTGATCAAAAAATTCAGGCCTACACATACCGTCTGTGTCTCACTACCGATCCGGATTTACGAATTCCGATTGAAAAACCCGTAGGTTACCGCGAAATCGATCATGAATTGCTGCTTAGGAATTTTGAAGCCGGAGACCACCGCATGCCTGCTCTGATTGAAAAGCTCGCGGGCTCAGGCTCTAAAGTAGACTGGAACCATATGCACGCCATCGGCAGTGATTTTGCCGGAGCGAACTGGGCATACCCCGAGGCCAGCTATGAAGATCGCCGCAAGATTGAAGCCGATCATGAATTATACATACGTGGATTTCTATGGACGCTTTCCAATAGTGCTCGGGTTCCGGAAGAAATCCGAAAAAAAACCGCCGCATATGGCCTCCCAAAGGATGAGTTTGTCAGTAATGGCGGTTGGCCTTACATGATTTATATTCGAGAAGCACGTCGAATGGTGTCCGACTATGTTATGACGCAGCACAATTGCGAATCAAAGGTGATAGCAGAGGATCCGGTAGGTCTCGGATCGTTTGGGATGGATTCGCATACGGTGCAGCATTTCGTCAATGAGAAAGGATACGTTCGGCATGAAGGCGTTATCTGGCGCGCAAAACTAAAACCATACGGCATCTCCTATCGTTCGATCATTCCGCGCAAGGGTGAATGTGACAATCTCTTATCACCGATCTGTCTTTCAGCATCGCATGTCGCACACGGTTCGATTCGGATGGAACCCGTGTTCATGGTGGTCAGCGAGAGCGCCGCCTTGGCTGCCGGATTGGCCATTGAGGATGGGATAAGCGTTCAGGAAGTTGATTATTCCCAATTGCGGGAACGGTTGGATGCAAATAAGCAAATCGTAGAAATCCTTCCTCAGCGCAAACGCGTAGAGCAGAAAAAACTCAAAGACTCTTTACCGTCATTGAACATGACCCCGCAAAATGTCGAACAACTTTGGGCTGGCTACGATCCAGGATCCGAACCACTGGATGTGCAGGTTGTGCGTGAGTGGCAGAAAGATGATCTTACACTGAGGTATGTGATTTACACCATCGGGACCTTTAAGGGAAAGCAGGCAAAGATGGCGGCGTTCTATGGATTTCCCACTGGCCGAAAGAATCTGCCAGGTGTGATGCACATGCATGGTGGGGGGCAACGTGCATTCATGCAAATCGTGAAACGGTATGCAAAACGAGGCTATGCGACGATATCCGTTAACTGGGGTGGGCGGATCATGGAAGACGCTCTGGTTGATGATCCCAATACCGACTGGGGTGCGGTCGATCCGACTCAAAACAATGTTGGGGGCTACTCGAATCTGTTGCCCGAAGAAAACACGATTGATCCGTTCCCGTCTGCTCGCAATAACAACTGGTTCCTGTTGACAATCGGCTGTCGTCGCGGGATCACGTTTCTTGAACAGCAACCGGAAGTAGATGCTCATCGGATCGGTGTTTTTGGTCATTCGATGGGAGGGCGTCTGACAGGCCTCGTTGCTGGTATCGATGAACGTGTGAAAGCCGCATCTCCATCCGTCGGCGGAAGCGGTTTTCTTCAAACAGATCTGTGGGGACTGCCCGGCTCTGCTCGGCGAGTTAAGGGGGATGTGGACCTGTTTCAGAGAACCATCGCCGGTCAGGCATATCTTGCTCGTATTCGCTGCCCGATTCTCTACCTGAGCGCAAGCAACGACTTCAATGCCCCGATGGATTTTGTTGAACAAGGGATGGGGCTCGTCCCTCACGAGAACAAACGCACCACCTATGCGCCACATTTGAATCATCGTTTTACACCCGAAACGGAAATCGCACGTCCGCTCTGGTTCGATGCACAACTTCAGCAACGGTTTCAATTTCCGAAATCTCCGGAGGCTGAGTTGATCTTGAACCAACGGAATGGCATTCCGATCTTTCGAGTTAAACCCGACACATCCATGCCGATTGAGCGGGTGGATGTCTACTATGGTTATGAACGCGATCCTCGCAATCGATTCTGGTCAGACGGTTTGGTCGAAGAGGAAGGGGGTGTCTGGGAGGTCGAGTGCCCTGTGTTTGATCTCGACGAGCCGCTGTTCGTCTTTGCGAACGTCTACTATCGACTTGGTGAGCGCGAGCGTCGCATGGGTGATCCAGAGATGTTTGCCCTTAGTGTATCTCGCGCTGCCTATCCTGATGCGTTGCGTGGCGCAAAAGTGAAAGCTACGGAGGAACAACACCGTTTGATTGATGATTTCGCTCGTGGCTTTCACGATTGGTATTCGCTGAATGCCAACAATCGGCACCACTGGTTGTTCTCAACCCGTAAGTTGGCCGACCCGCGCTGGGAAGCCCCGCTCAATGCGAAACTCGCCCTCGAGATCGAAACAACCGAAGCCCTCAACACACTTGCGGTTCAATTGAAAACAGATGCGTGGCGTGGCTATAGCGGACGTCGGCCCGAAACTTGGACGGCGTTGGTTCCACTTGCCAAAGCAGGTCGCCAGCGTGTTGAACTGGCCGTGAACGCATTTACCAATGCGTCGGGCCAAACGCTCGACGACTGGTATGGGGTGACTGAGCTTATCCTACAACCCGGATCGAAGTCGGAGGACGCATCCTCAAAAGATGTCACGTCGTGGAATGGTGAAGTCCCCAAATTCTTTGAACTACGTTGGATTGGTGGTGAACCAGTGCAAAGGCCGAAAGCCTACCTTTCATTAGAGCTACGTGCCGACGGTGGACTTGACTAAGTCGAGTTTTAGTAGGCGATCAAGGACTCCATTCGGCGAGAACAGATGGACGACGATGCGAGCAAGCCGGATTATTACCGTGCGACGCCCCTTTATTCACAGATTTGTATTAACTCGCTCTGTAAAGTCTGGCTTGCCGTCCGAACCGCTCTTCGCGTAACTTAACTCTTGTTAATGACCTCGAAATTGAATCGAAAAAAGTAAACTTTAGACAAGATATCAACATGGCTACCCAAGATACCTGCTGCACCATTGTTCCTTACTTCAAAATCCATGAAGGACAACTCGACGCCTTCAAGAACCTTTGTGAGGCATTTGTCGAGCGCACCTCTACTGAATCAAAATGTTTATACTATGGTTTCAGTTTTATTGAAGATCAGGCGCATTGCAGAGAAGGTTATGAAGATGCGGAAGGTGTGTTAGCACATCTCAAAAATGTTGAACCTCTTCTGGGAGAAGCCGTCAAGATTGCCGATATCACCCGGCTTGAAATTCACGGCCCGGAAGCAGAAGTGGCAAAACTGCGTGAACCACTTGCAGAATTGAATCCGCAGTTTTTTGTGCTGGAATATGGTTTTCGGCGATGACAGCATCTCGAATTTAAGGAGATGACTGAGCCATCGTGTCTTTCCTTAGCTGGAACCATTCAGTTGGGAATCCGCAGATGAACGCAGATATTAGGCATAGAGGTAGATTTTACCACTTCAAAGTGATTCACCAAATAGTGACCCGAATTTCAGCCGCCAAGCGAAAGGATCTTCCTTCTATATCTGCGTTCATCTGCGACATCTGCGGATAAACTGCTTAGACACGGCATAGTGTTTCCAGTCTGTAATGCCTATGAAAGTAACATGCATTCTTGAGTTAGCTTGTCTTCTTGCAATGATCCAGACCCAGATGCTGTGCGCGGCCAGCGAGACATTACATGACAACCCAATTCAGGTGCAACGAGAGTTCTATCATACGGGCATCATCCAGTCGGTCCATTTGGCAATCTCTCCCGCAGACAAACGCCGCATGTTAGAAGCACTGCCCGAGTGCATCTACGTGCCTGCGTCTTTTCAATGGCGTGATGTGGTTTTGGAAAACGTGGCTGTTCGCTTCAAGGGCAACAGTTCTTCGAATCCGCATCAACAGCACAAACGCAGTTATTTGGTTCGTTTCGACAAATACGAAAAGAGCAAAAGATTCATCGGACTTCGCCGAGTTTCCTTCGATAATGGCGTGCAGTTTGGGAGCCTTTTCAGTGAACCCATCATCACAGAGATCCTGCGTGCGGAAGGTATCAAGACGCATCGCTGCAATTATGCAAAAGTCTATGTGAACGATGAATGCCAAGGTGTCTTTGTCAACGTAGAACGTATTGATGAATCATTTTTAGAGCACCATTTTCCCGACTCAAGTGGTGGCCTTTGGAAAAATGATTTAGGAGGTCCTGGTGGTGATTTGCAATTTTTCAGCGACGACCCCAAAAGTTACGAAAAAGCTTTCGAGGCAAAAAACAAAACAGCGAAAAACAGAGAGCAGCTTGTAGCTTTTATCAAGCGAATCAACCAGACTCCCAACGCTGATTTCCTTTCAATGCTGGATTCCAATATGGAGGTGGACGCTTTCTTACGTGTGACAGCGGTGATGCTCTTGTCCGGTGCCTTCGATCAACTGACAGGCTGGGGGCCTCATAATTTCTATCTTTATCAAGAAACGAAACAGAATCGCTGGCATTATCTGCCATGGGATCTTGACGTTGGCTTTTGTGAAATCGCGTTCGGCCATGTCTGCGTCATTGATGACTGGAACGCAGCGTGGCCTGTTCCTATCGGACGCAACATTCCACTCTTGGATCGCATTATTGCGAATCCAATTTTACTTGAACGTTACCGAGCCATTGCCACAGAAATCCTTGAAAAACACTTTGAACCGAATCACCTCTGTCATCTTATCGACAAAAAATACGGCCTGATAAAGACTGATCTTCAGACGGATCCCTTTCCTCATCGGCGAGCCACCGTTCCAAGCGACAAAAATTTCGATGACATTGTTGTTTCAATGAAATCCTTTGTGCGCAAACGATACACCACTGCAAAGCGGCAACTGCAGGATCCTGGACAAAAACCCGAACCAGTTGATCGGCCAGGTCAACACCCGCAAGGAATACCGCCCCAAATGGCATCCCGAATTCAACTTTTACAACAAAGTGCTCAAATCATGCAGGGTAAAATGCAGCAATTGCAGCATAAAATGCAGCAATTGGGAAGATTGATTCAGCAAAAGAAATTCGATCAAGCCGACAAGATAATTGATGAGGCGTTAGAGCTCACAAAGTAAATCAAGTGACTTATTTTCCGTTGATCGACATTTACAGGGGGCAAACCTCTCATTTTTGCACAGACTTAAGGAATTCATCCAGAGTTTCTTCCTTCATTTCGACCAGGTGCTCGCTTGCGGGGAAGGTTCCTTCGTTGACGTCCTGGACGTATTCTTTGAACGCCGCGATGCGTTCCTGCTGTAGTCTGTCGTGCTCTGCTTTGAAGTTCCGGTAGGCTTTGGCATGGCGGGGCAGGCGTTCGTCATAATCGCCTAAAATATCATCCGAGAAAAGAAACTGGGTATCGCAACCTGAGCCCGATCCGAGGGACATCAGGAGCATTGGGGTCTTGGAGGACAGCCAGCTCGCGAGTTGATGCGGCACGCATTCCAACTCCGCCGCGTAGGCGCCCGCGCTCTCAAGTTCCTTCATTTGAGTGTAAAGTTTCTTTGCCTCCTCTGCCGTTTTCCCTATCGCTCGATAGTTGGTCCAGGTGACATGCCTGGGAATCATTCCGAGATGTCCAACCACCGGTATTCTCTCGCGTGCCATGCCTTCGATGATGTGTGGACTCGCCGAGCAGTAAACGGAGCTTGCGCCGCTCTCAAGTGCTTTAAATGCGATACGGATGGCTTCTTCCTGCGTGGCCATGCCGTGCGGCGTGGCACAAGACAGAAAGCTGTTGGGTGCCGCAGCAACCAGCAACGGCAATCTTGCCTGCGCCTCCGGGGAGTCGAAACTGCAACTCATCAGATCAATTCCCGCCTCTTCGGCCGCCGCCGCTTCTTCGGGTGATTTAACATGAATATGGGTCAGGCAACGTTTGCCTTTGAGTTTCTGAAGTTCATAGACCGTGTATTTCTTTCGAGGACGGAGCATGGAGGCCAGCGTAATGATCTCCGGCTACGATTCAAGTCCGATTAGGGCGCTATCCTGCATCAGCTGAACTTGCTTTAGGATTCTAAGATGAAGTTTTGACCAGTAATTACCCAATTAATCAGTATTTCGGGAAAATGTCCGGTGTCGGGAATCGGTCGTCATAGCCTGGGTTGAACAGGTATTCTTCCCGGGGTATTTGCATTTTGGGCCAGCTCTGCGGCCGGATACGGATGACTCTTCCGGGACGAATGCCTTCGATGATCAGATCGGTGTCAAACTGGATCTGAATGCCGCTGCTGCCGATGGGGACTTTACCCGTTGCGCGAGTGACATGAAGAATGGTGCCATTGGAGGCCATGTGCCCCGGACCGTAGTGGCCGGCTGTGTGCTTCAGGGTGTTTTCAGCTCCGTTCATTTGTGCTGCGACTCCTTTGCGGAAGTCGTCGTACAGCGTGGGATCCATTCCTCCGAAGAGCGTGGCACTGACGGTGGCGCGTCCGAATTTGCCATACTCGACGGAATCGACCCAGCCCGGCATCCAACGGCTGCGGATGAAGGTTTTGTGTGTTTCGGTCTGAAATTCGGCGGCATTATGGATGGCTGCTTCGTCCAGCCAGATATCCGAAATGTGGAAGCGCGTGAAGGCTCCACTCAGTCCATCACCTGGCGCCGGTCTCCAGGTGATCCCCAGTAAGACTGCTTGCCCGTCGAGATCTCTTATACCAGTGGCTGGCCATGTTCCTTCGGTGATCATGTCCCCGACCCGAATTCGCTCCCGTCCGCGCCAAATACGAGTTGCGGCATCGAAGGTCAAGTTTTCGTCGTCAACGTTGTTGTTACCTCCGGTCTTCCGTTCACGGCGGGCGATGATTTTGCCGGCGTTGTTCTCGATCTCCAATGTTTTCAACTTCCAAACCTTGCCTTCCCGAAGGCAGTGACTGGGCTCGTCTTCAAGAAGTAGTATGTGGTTCTCGGCCGGTGCAGTTCCTGTTCCACGATAATGTCCGACGTCCTTATCTTTGTGGTCGACCGGCAAAACGGGAACGGCGGAGATGTTCGGATCCGGTGGGAGAAAACCCAGGACGTGCATCACGGTGCCGAGCGGGACGTCGCGCAGATCCGCCGGCGCACCGTGATACCGGATGATGCCGTAGGGGAGCATGGCGAAGGGTTGTGGATCATTTCGGTAAAACTTTCCATCGCCCGCCACACGGAGGCTTCCACGGCGGTTGGGGTGATCCACGAACACCAGTTCACCGTGGTAAGCGTGTGCTTTTTCCATCGGGGGGAATGTTCCGGCTTTCGGGCGAAAAATCTTTGGTTTGGGCTCCATGCCCGGTTCGTCTGCGTTGGTCATCGCATGGAGGATGATCGCGCAGGCAAGGGCCATGAAACACGGATTTAAAAGCGAATGAATGGGGTTGGTGTGTTGTAAACGCATTAGTATTTCGGAAAGATGGCAGGGGTGGGGAAGCGATCTTCGAGCTTGCTGCTGTCGCCGATGAATTCCTCCCGAGGAAGGTTGACTTGCGGCCAACTGGCAGGACAGACACGAATGATCCGTCCGGGACGGATTCCTTCAATGATAAGATCGGTCGCTATACGAACCTGAATGCCGCTGCTGCCCAGAGGAGGTTTTCCTTTGGTTCGCGTCACCTCGAGGATGGTTCCGCGTGAAGCCATGTGGGAGGGACCGTAATCGCCACCCGCGTGTTTCAGTGTGTTTTCGACTCCGTTCATCATGGCGGAAACATCTTTGCTGAAATCGGCGTAAAGTGAGTCGTCCATGCCGCCAAACAAGGTTGCCGTCACAGTGGCGTGACCAAACTTGCCGTATTCGACCGTATCGACCCAGGCGGGCATCCAGCGACTTCGGATGAAGGCGTTGTGGGTTTCAGTCTGGACTTGTGCCGCGCGTTGCATCGCCAAGTCATCCAGCCAAACATCCGAAATGTGAAAGCGGGTAAAAATTCCCTCAGGTGTGGGTTTCCAGGTGATCCCGATCAGGACGGACTGGGCTTCGAGAGATTTCTTTCCGCTGGCAGGCCAGGTTCCCTCGGCGATCAGATCCTGAACGACAAGATGTTCGCGTCCACGCCAAAACCGTGTGGCGGCGTCGAAGGTCAGTTTTTCATGCTCGTTTTCGTTGTCGCCTTCTTGCTTGCCAACTCGGCTGGCGATGATCATGCCCTGGTTGTTATGGATGTCCACTTCCTTGAGTTTCCAGACCATGCCCTCGCGCTGACAGCGACTGGGTTCGTCTTCAAGGAGCAGGACGTGATTTTCGGCCGGGAAGATGCCCGCGCCCCGGTTGTGGTTGGCGTCCTTCTTTCCACTATCCACCGGCAATACGGGTACGGCGGAGATACTGGGATCCGGCGGGAGGAAGGCCCGGACGTGCAGCACCGTGCCCAGCGGGATATCCCGAAGATTGGCCGGCGCTCCATGATAACGAATGATACCATAAGGCAGCATGGCGAAAGGGTGCGGATCGTTGCGGAAAAACATACCGTTGCCCTGCACGCGTATGCTGCCGCGCCGGTTTGCATGGTCTACGAAAATCAGTTCACCCCGGTAGGCGTGCGCTTTTTCCAACGGAGGAAACTCTCCCGCCTTGGGGCGAAAAGGGGATTCCGCGGTGAGGGTGAGGGTTGTCAGGAGGGTGAGAATGTAAATCTTACTCTTTATCATAATCATACTCTTAATCCTAATTGCTAATCCCTAACAACTAACAGCTAACAGCTAACAGCTAAAACCTAATAACTAACAACTAACAACTAACAACTAAAACCTAACCCCCAACCACCCCATTGCTATCCCCAAACCGATCCGTCTCAACCCCCATGCGCTGCGCCATCAGAAGCAAAAGATTGCTCATATGGGCATCCGTATTCACGGGACGACCACAGATCTGATAATGCGCGGATGTGAGCGCACCGTCCGCATCAAGCGAATAACCTTTGAAATCCTTGGCCTCGCGGTTGAAATCCAGATGGCTGCCATGTTTCAAGCCGAGATCCGAACCACCAGCGAGCACCAGCGGAAGATTGGCATTGCCGTGACTGTGACCATAGCACATGCCGCTGCCGAAAAGGGACATGGTGGAATTGAGTAGCGGTTTGCCGTTGAGGTCCTTCGTGTTTTTCAGTCTCGTGAGGAAGTAACTGAATTGCTCTATCGCAAAGGTGTCATAATTCGTGAGTTTTTCCATGTAACCGGCATCGCCTCCGTGATGGCTTAATTGATGGCGTGACTCAGTGATGCCGATCTCCGGGATGGAGAAAGCATCACCTTCGCCGCCCAGACTGAAAGTGGCCACGCGGGTCACATCCGTTTGAAAGGCGAGGACCATGAGGTCGTAGACGGTGCGGAAATACTCGCCCGCCTGGGTTTGTGGAATGTCACGGTTGGTGCGTTTGCGGTCGGCTACGGAGATTTCGGGAAGTGGCGTGTCGAGCCATGCATCGGCGCGTCGGGTTCGGATCTCCGCCTCCCGTACGGAGGTGAGGTATTGTTCGAGGCGGCCCTTGTCCTCCACGCCCATTTTTTTTTCCAAACGCCGCACTTCGGCCAGGTTGTCATCGAGAATGCTGGCTTTGCGACGAAGGGATTTTCGTTGGGCTTCGACACCTCCTTTCGGTGCTTCAAACAAGGTGGCAAAGATCTGACTGCAACGTCGCAGAGCGGGCAATTGCACGCCATCTGCGGTCCATGCCAGTGATCCCTGCGTAAGCGCAATTTCCATCGAGGGATAGCGGGTGTGTTGCGCTGTGACTTCTGCCATCTTCTGATCCACTGAGATGGTGTTGCGATCCGAGGGGCCGAGCCTTCCGCCGGTCAGGAAGACATCGATGCAGTTGTGATGATGCCCAAGGGCGCCCGGATGATGCAGGCCGCTGATGGGTGTGATGACATCGCGGTGTTTTTCGAGTGGTTTGAGTGACTTGGAAAACTGGTAATCCTTCCCAGGTGTCAGGATCTGGTAGTTCAGCGAATGAACCCCATTGGCAAGGTAGATGAAAGCACTACGTTTGGGAGAAACCGTGGCTTGCTCTGCCGCCCGAAGCGGAATCATGCATTCCAACATGGGGAGGGAGATACAGGCGCCCATGGCGCGTAGGGCGTGACGGCGGTCGATTCGCCAGGATTGGGAGAGGATGTTCATAGTTGTTAGTTGTTAGGTGTTAGCTATTAGCTTTTAGTAGTTAGGTTTTAGGTGGTAGCTTTGTGCTTTTGGTTCTTAGTTTTTGGATGAAGGTGTTGAGCATGCGTTTGATTTGGATGAGTTCATTGTTTGTTGTTTTGTATGCGTTTGATGGGAGGTAATTCAGGTCGTTTGCCAGGAGGAGTTGTTATTCCAGTTCGGAGGCGGAACCCATGGCTTTGTCGAGGAATCTGGCGAAGTCTTTTTCCGTGTTCCGGCCACAACTTTCCGCGATATTGGTTGGAATCGAAAAAGCCGACCGACGCATCTGTCGGACAATCCCATAGATTTCCACCTTGGGAAAGCTTTGCGTGATACGGTAAATATCCAGAGCAAGCCCATGCGACCGAACCCAAATCTGTAATTTCCTAAAATCTCTCATCCCACAAACAAACTAAAAACTAAAACCAAACCGATAAAACCCAAGTCCTAACAGCTAACAACTAAAAGCCATCCCCTCACCGCTTCCTCATCAATTCCGACACAGCCACCGCCCGAATGATATCCTTCACACGGTAATCGTGTATTTTCGCTACGGCCTGGATGGCTTTGAGATCATCTTGGTCGTCTACGGTTAATACGCGGCGCAGGGCGTAGGTGGACAGGTGTTCGATAAAAGCTTGAGCGATTCGGTCGCGGTCATTGAGGAGTATCTGCTTGAATTCATCGGCGCCATTGAAGGACCGTCCATCGGGCATGACGCTCGAGGCATCCACCAAGGGATCTTCGCCCTTGCCTTTGGGGACCCGTTCTCGTTCGCGCCATTGGCCGATCGCGTCGTAGTGGTCCCAGGCAAAGCCCAGGGGATCGATGTTTGCGTGGCATGAGGCGCAATTTGTGTCGGTGGCGTGCACTTCCAGTCTTTGACGGACGGTTACCTTGTCCCCCTCAGGTGGAACGGGCTCGATGGGATCTACATTCGCCGGGGGAGGGGGCGGTGTTTTGTTGAAAATCGCTTCGCTCAGCCAAACCCCTCGGTGGACAGGGCGGTGGCGTGTGCCGTCCGAGGTCAATCCGAGCACAGCGCCCATCGTAAGGAGGCCGCCGCGACGATGTTCCGGTTTGAGGGACATACGCTGGAAGTCGCCGGTTTTCGGCTCGGGCAGTCCGTAGAAATCACAGAGTCGGGCATTGGCCATGGTCCAGTCGGAATCAATGAAATGATCGATGGAGAGATTTTTCGCAAGCATCTCACGAAAAAACTCCACTGGCTCGGCCCGCATACTCGTCTCAAGCCAATCGTCGTAGACCGGGTAGAGGCCACGGTCTGGGGGGAACATGCCGACTCGGTGCAGTTGCAGCCATTGCCGCGAGAAGTCGTCGATAAAACGGTTGATCCGATCGTCCGTCAACATCCGGTCCACCTCCTTCCTGAGTCCGTCGCCGTTCAAGGCACCTTCTTCTGCCGAGGCGAAGAGTTCCCCATCCGGCATGGAACTCCATAGGAAATACGAGAGCCGCGAGGCAAGTTCCCATTCGGTGAGATGTTCACGTGTGATCGGATCTCCTTCGACCAGATAGATGAAGTGTCTCGATGTCAGCACGCGCAACATGGCTCCCCGCCAAGCATCACTCTTTGTTTCACCGGCTTTGCGGTCGGCGTGATAGGAATCCAGGTAGCGGTTCAGTTCCACGATCTGCACCGGTCGTCTCCAGGCGCGTTCGGCGAAGCGTTGAAGATGCTGAGCGACCACCTCATCAGTCGCGTCATCGGGCGGGATCACGCCTTCGCGTCGGGTTTGTTCTGCTTCCGACACCAGAGGGCCTTCCCATTCAATCCAATCGAGAAGCACCGTGGAAAAAATACCTTTCCCGTTACCATCGAACATTTGTGGTGCGTTGGGATTGAGGAGCAGGGTTTCGCTGCTGTGTGTAAAAGTATAACCACGGCCGAACGCATTGCGAAAAGCGGCACCGCCTCTGCGGTCAACGACATCCGTTGCTACCACGGCGAAATGCAGACCGGTAGGCATCTCGAGAAATACCTCGAATTCGTAAATACCGGGATCATCTTCCGGTGCAGTGATGTCAAATTCGATCAACCCATCGACGGTTTCCTCACTGGTTCGTAAACCGATGCTGAGGTGGGCAGGTTGACCACCGGGTGGTCGGATGCCGCTGGCCTGAAGTCGGAGGCGGTAGAGACCGCTTTGTTCCGGACCAGGTCTTCCAAACCAGTGGGCCTGAAAGGCGCTCTGAACGCGACCTGGAAAAAGCAGATAACGCAACGGGCGCTTGATGCCAAAACGTTCCAGGGCTTCCATCTCTTCCTTACCCCCTCCATAACCCAACTCCGCTGCCGTCTTCCGGACCTTGCGAGATTCGTCAACAACGGCGGGAAAGGCACGGTCCAAAACAAGTTCTGCGGCTCGGTAATATCGATCGACATGCGATGGCGAGAGAGACAATTCCGAACCGATGCGTTCGAATCCGTGCCAAAGGGTGTCCTCATTCAATTCGCCCGGTTTGGTCGGATCATAACGCACACCGAGCAGATCGTAGACTGTGTTCTGGTATTCCTTTCGGCTCAGACGATAATGTGCCACCGGCGGTCGTGCGGCCATTCGCGCAGCCTTGCCTTCCTTCAGACGGGTGTCCAGTGCCGCAACGAAGCTTGCGATTTCGTCCTGTTCTGGCCGCGGCTCGTCTTCAGGAGGCATCTCGCCACTGTTCACCTTTTCGATGATTTCCGCCCAGACATGGGCATCTTCGCCCAATCGAAATTGGCGCGAGAGCTGGTCAATTCGCAGGTCGCCTTTTTCCTTATCCGGGCCGTGACAACTGATACAATGTGCTTTCAAAAAACTCTCGAACGGTTCCGAGGCTGAAATCACCGCCGCCCAAGTAAACAATACGAGGACGGTGATAAATAATCTCTTCATGGTCATGCTGGTTTGGTTTCAGCACATGTTGATTCTTTTCGTGAACCTACTCAAGTCTGCTCTTTTAAAAAGTGGATCGTTGACGGGGCAGTGGGGGCACCAAAGAGTCCACATATTCATTTAAGATTTTGAATCCCAATACGCGCTCGCGAACCCGCGGCAGCGGGTCTCTTCTGCTTTTTCAGTAGTCATCACTTATCGTGAAAGCTGGAATCACTGAATTCGATCCATGATTGAACCATATAATATCGTCGGGAGGCCATTGGTTCTTGATTCTGATTCCGTTTTCATCGTCTCCATTAAATCCAACAGAGTACAGCTGGAATCCGTCCGTTCCTGTCGTTTTGTATTTCAGTGGTGTTCCGGATGCCAAATCTACAGGATTGGATGGAAAATAGTCAGGAACCAAAGAATCCAATCGATTTGGATATTGACCATTACGCAGCCTGTACCGTTCCAATGCAATGGAAACTTTGGCAAGTTGTAATCGGATTTCCATGTGTTTTACCATGCTCCAAAGACTTTCAAAACGTGGTATCGCTGGTTCATGGAGCAATCCAAATTTCTTGATGGCTTGTTTCCGGTTTAGGCCTTTCGTGACATCGGTTGGTTGATTGTAAGGCTCCAATGATGAATTTTCTGCCAATGCGTCCAATTGTTCCAAGGTGTGATGATAGGCTGGGAGGCACAGTCGCAATTGCCTGTTTAAAAAAGCCTGAAACGGTTCCGTCAGGATGATGTCGGCGATCCAATTCAGGTGCGTATTGTCAGGTGCAGGCAAAAGTGTGTCCATGGCGTCGGATATCAATAGAATTAGCGGGTTATCCGAATTGGGCGAAAAATACGGCCTGTTGTGGGAGTTTAAATTAAAAACTATAGCCCAAGCATCCCAAGCTTCGCTCCAGGAAAGGTTGGGCATTCGACTGTATTTTTCATAGCTCTTCAATGTGTGGCCTCGATAGCAATGCTCCATTATCTCTGGAGGTTTGATGGTTTCGATGATGCTTTGCATTTCCTTCCACTGATCTTCCGTCCAAATGTGGTAAGATTGAGCGCCCGCAAGGGCTCCCAAGGCTTGGTATAGCATCGAACTTTGATCTATGATGAACCTTGGTTCATTTGAGCTTGGAAGCTCCCGCAACTTAAAGGCTAACGTTGCATCAGCAAACGATGCCTGAGCATCCCTTAGCATTGAGTGGAATACGCTCCGAGTGCTTGCGGTTTTTATTAACTGACTCAGCAGCGTTGTGTGAACATATGAGATCCACTTATTTGAAGGATGATCCTGAAAAGGGTAATCCGTTTTTGGGAGAGAAACGGCATCATGCAAATCATCCCAATCCGGCTGCATTTTCTTGAACAACTTCGACACATGTTCAAGTACGTCTGACGCTGTTTGAGGAAGATCCTCTTTATTTCTGAATGGATTATCCTCCAGCATATGATTGACGGCCAGGGCATGAAGGTTATGGAGAACCGGAGTGTATGTTCGGATGATTTTGGGATCAATGCCTTCGTAAATGACAGAATACCTGTTCTCGGGAAGCATGAGCGAACGATAGTTTTCGTCGATGCATTCTAGCTGCCACTTGTCCATTCCATCCGAGTTGAAAGTGGGTGGCGGAACGGCCGGTGAAAAGAAAGGGTGATTCCACACATGATGTTCCGTGAGTTCGGAACTGTTGCGACCACTGATAGGCTGCAGTAATTCCATGGATGGCGCCAGGGACTGTTTCGCCTGCTCAAGACGATTCTTCTCCAGCGTGTTTGACAAATGCCCTCCGGAAAACCAGGTAGCCACGGCCGCCAGAACACAACCCGGCGCCAGAAAACGACCGGGAATCTTTTTTCGGATCAAATAAATGGCTGCCAAGGGAGTTGTTAGAGGGATAACTGCAAGTAGGGATGAATGCTGGTTTTTTCTAGCCAGAACAACCGTCTTAAACCAGGCAGTGAGGCACAAAAGCAGGACGACAACACCGGTCAAAAGCAATCCAGGCGGAAACTGTCCGGCTAAATCTATCAAATTGCTATCAGGGTTCATATTCAGAAGGCCTTTTCGATGTTGATTACAACGTTGTCCAATATAATCGGTTATGTGACTTGTTGGATTGAGTGGTTTTGATACCATCGTTCTAGGGGATGGCGATTTTGAACAAGTTGAATACCTCGCCACAGGACCCCAGTCCGGTTTCATTTCTCGTGACGGGGACGTCCTCAGTTATTTCGGTGTTGAACCCATCACGGATGCCACCGGCGGGGTAAAAACCTTCGCAGCTACAGAAGACCCCGACCTGATTACGGTTTTGGATGGAGGTATTGCCGGTGACGGTAGTTTTTTTATCGAAGGGTTTACCTTCGAGAATGTTGAGTTTACCAATGCATCCACCATAACCAGCTTGACCATTGACGGGTTGGGTGGCGATGACATCATCGATGTTCAGGCCTTGGACAGTAATTTTAAGGGCGATCTTCTGATCCAGGGAAACCTGGGGCGAGATGAAGTCAAGTTAACCGCACCTGCATTGGATCCATGGAATCCGACCTTGCTGGAAGATGCTGACTTCGCTCCAGGAGCGATTCTGCCGGTGGGAACTGATGTCGTCTGGACCTATTTGATTTCCAATGGTGGCACCAGTGACCTGGTCCTGGATGCCATTGTAGACGATGCTGGAACTCCGTTAGACGTAAGTGACGATTTTGTTCCTGTCGGGGAATTGGATGCCAATGGATTCAACATTGGGGATGCCAATCAGGACGGACGATTGAATCCAAATGAAACCTGGTTGTTTACATCTGATGTGAATGGTGAGGCGCGGTATCAGGCGAGTCCCGGGCAGTATGTCAATGCCGTGACGGTGATAGCCGAAGAATTGCAGACCCAGCAGACTTATATTGATTCCGACTTGAACCACCATGTCGTCGGACCTCCGGAAATTGATATTGAAAAAGGCATTGCCTTCCCAGTGACCAATAAAGGTAACAACGGAGTCGGCAACGGCGAAGACCCACAACCCCCGGGCGAACCGCCGATCAACGACGGGGAAGGAACCTCTCCCGGCAATCCGGGGAATACTGGTAACGGCAAAGGGAAAAAAGGGTAACCATGCGGCATTACAGGGAGTTTGTTGAACGCCCCAAAAATGTAAATATGCATAGTCCCGCACCGTCTCGGTCAAAAAGTGTTGGGAACTGTTGGAAATTCCAACAGTCAAGTGTTGGAAATCCTGCTAATTTTATATTATCAGGAGAAGTGGCCGTAATTCCCAGTTGTTGACAGGATTACTATTGACAGTAAGTGCTCGTAAGATATTCTTACCTCCGTGACTACGGTAATGTCCCAAAAAGGTCAAGTCGTGCTTCCGGCCTCGGTAAGGGAGGCGCTCGACCTTCACCCAGGCGATGACTTTGAAATCGTCCTTGAGGATGATGGATCGATCATCCTTCGGAGAGTTTCCAAGCCCCCAAACGCAGGGCTGATTGACCACCTTCTGAACGCTCCTGGCGATTTGGAAATTCCCGAACGCGCTCGAGATTTCGCGGCACCTCCTAACTTCGAAGAATGAGATGCCTTCCTACCTCGTTGATACAAATATATGGAGCGAGGCTCTGAAGAAGAATCCCAATCCTCGTGTTGTTGAATGGCTCAGGATGCATGAGGCATCGCTTTATGTTTCGACCATTACCATCGGGGAACTGAAGTATGGCATTTCGAGACTAGCGGATGGAAAGCGCAAGACCGCATTCCAAAAATGGCTTTCGGCGTTTACGGATCGTATGAAGGGGCGCGTCGTAAGCTACAACACATCGGTGGCCATTGTTTGGGGGCAGATGCAGGCAAAATGTGAGGCAGCGGGGATTCGGCTAACCAGCTTGGATAGCCTTTTGGAGGCCACCGCGATCCGCTATTCACTGACGCTTGTCACTCGCAATGAGAAAGACTTTCGGCACACTCATGCGAAAGTTGAGAACCCGTTCAATCCGTGAATAGAGATCGTTTGGTGAATGACCTTAGAATCTCGTAATTAGGGGATTTTGTTTTAAAGCGGGATCAAACGAATGGGACGCAGGATACATTGAATGCGGGGAGCGTTTTTGATTGATTAGGAACATGAAATCGTATTGCCAACCGGATCCCAAATCATCGCTTCGTGCAGCTTTGGAGATTTCCAATGCGGACTACTTAAAGGAACTTCTCTTCTTGTTGCCTGGAGTGAAAATGAAGGCGCCGCGTAAAGCAGAACTTGTCGACAAACTCGAACAGTGCCTGCTCAGTTCTTTTGTGGAGGAGTTGTGGAAACGTCTGGATGACCTGCAACAAATGGCGGTGCGTGAGTGCATTCATGACGGAGAGGGCCGGTTCGAAACGGAAGGTTTCCAAGCCAAACACGGAGCGCTTCCCACTTTTGAGGAAGAAGGGAGAAGCCGGTATGCACGTGGACGGCCGACGTTGCTTCGGCTTTTTTTCTATTCGGAATTCAAAGGAGGCAGCAATCCGGACATGATTCCAGATGATCTCCGTGAACGTTTGCTCAAATTCATTCCGGCCCCTCCCAAGGCCAAATTGGAAGTTTTGGATGAGCTTCCCAAAGATTCCGGAGTAACGAAAACGATATGGAAAACAATCACCACAGACGGCAACTTCCTCACGGAGGAGGAAGAGGTTGATTATCCACTGATTCAACGACTCAACGAGCAAGCCGCCCTTCAGGATCTCCGAACAGTTTTGCGGCTGATTGAGCAGGAGAAGATACGTGTCAGCGCCAAGACATGGCGACCCGCAGGCGCCTCAGTCCAATTGCTCGCCAGCCTGTTATATGAGGGAGATTATTATGACATTGAGCCTCCCTCCGATGATTCTGACCCCGCGACGGGGCCGATTAAGTGTTACTCATGGCCCCTGCTGGGGCAGGTTGCACAACTGGCCAAAGTGAGTGGCAGTAAACTGCAACTTACCAAAAAGGGGAGAGCCGCCCTGAGCGCCGCTCCTGAGGAAATACTCAGTGAAATTTGGAGCGATTGGTTGAAGACGAAAAAGTTTGACGAGTTTAACCGTATTGATGCCATCAAGGGGCAAAGCGGTAGAGGTCGTAGAAACTTCACGCCGGCTTCAGAACGGCGTTATATCATTGAACGGGCATTGAGCCTTTGTCCGACTGGCAAGTGGGTTGCCATAGAGGAATTTTCACGATTTATGCGTGCAGCTGGATTTCGATTCGAAGTGCATCTTGATCCTTGGAAACTTTACATTTGCGAAGCGCAATATGGAAGCCTTGGGTATAGAGGGAGTCATGAGTGGAACATTCTCCAGGAAAGATATCTGCTTTGTTTGCTTTTCGAATACGCCGCTCCTTTGGGACTCATTGATCTGGCTTACATAAGACCCGATGGCGCTCGAGGTGATTTCAGAAATATGTGGGGAACGGATGACCTTTGCTATTTGAGTCGATACGACGGGTTAAGGCACTTTCGTTTAACACCTCTGGGAGCCTACATTCTGGGAGAGACAGATAACTGGCAAGGAGCGAAACCTAAGAGTGAAACCACACTGACAGTGTTGCCAACCCGTGTCATCCGACATTCCAGCGGCTTGCTTGCTATGGATGATCTTCTCCAAATCGAAAACTTTGCAGAAAAGATCGGGGAGGGAGAGTGGCAGTTGAATGAGGTGTCCGCTTTAAAATCCATCGAAAATGGCGCCGACGTGAATCAATTTCGTGCCTTTTTGGAGGGATACGATCCACAACCGTTACCTGAGAAGGTTGAGAGTTTTCTATCCGATTTGGATCGGAAGGGCCGTGCCTGTGTCAACAAAGGAACTGTTTATCTGATTGAGTGCGATTCTGTGGAAACTGCCGACACGATTGCCTCCAACGCACGAACACGCAAATACTGTCAGCGCACAGGAGAAAAGGGACTGGTGGTTCCAGTCGAAAAGGAAAAGGTATTTCGTTCCGCGCTGAATTCAATTGGATTTGGAATGCCCTTGGCGTGATGGTTGCCATTGGCAGTTTCCACCTTCTGGCGAAGGCAGCTACCTATTCTCACTATCCATGCTGGCTGAATTGCTCTGGGGTTATATTGACTGCTGTTTCCAGCGTTTACGGGCTTTATCGGCAAATAATTCAGGTTGGTTTTCAAGACTTCCATGCGGGTACTCTGATTGGGTGTTGTTCGGCCCAAAATAATTTCCAGAGATCATTCTACGATGTGTGCCGCGCGCCCCGAAGATCTGTTTGGATGTGTTCGTAGAAACGAGCTTCCAGGTCGTCCGTTTGCCCGATGTAGAACCTGCCTGCCGGATTTTGAAGGATATAGACCCAGAACATGACTCGGAAAGTGGAGCCAGCTGTCGGATTCGAACCGACGACCGACGGTTTACAAAACCGCAGCGCATCTGAATCTACTATTTCTCGAACCCGTTGGTATTTATGTTATAACCTCTTTTGCAAGGGTTTACATAATTCTAAGGTGTGTACTCAATGCGAACATAAACGCACAAACCCGCAATAAAAGGCTCTATTTATGTCAATAAAATGTCAATGCAGAACGCTCGTGTGAGCCTATTTCCCGGCATCCACCTTTCCTTACTGTATGGAATGAGCTAGTGATCCAACTTTATAGTGGAAAATATGATAGGATCATATGTTGCCTCAAGCCTACTTGTCCGCTTGTCGGGTCGAACTATCCAAAACCTGAGTCACCGAGTTGATTTGCAGTATTTGATGCCCCTGCTTTGAACTATTAACTGAGTCTGTGATCGTGCGTTCTGCTCTTTTAGACAACAATTCCAACGCTCGCTCACGTTTCAGAATCCCGTCCATCTGCCGGGGCATGGGCAGGTTTCTAATGCGCTGTAAGGTTTCCAAGACATCCTGCCCCATTAACCGCTGATATTCCTCAGGGATTGCTTCATCTGGGGTGATCTCTGTCATCTGCCATCCAGTATCGTTTGGACTGTCCCATTGGTAGCGTCGTTTCCATTCCCTGACTGTGCCTGGACGCACGTCTAGGAGCTGGCCGATTTCCTCTGAGGTATGGCCTTCTTCAAGGAGCTCCTTCGCCTGCTTTCTTATTGATAAACCTATCTTTTTCATGGGTTTATAATGCCAAATGCAGTGGCTTAATTCAACGGAATCCCATGCTTTATCCGAGCGATTCTGGATATTCCAAGCGGGGCTAGCGAGCACTTTTTCCACTTCATGTTGTTCCAGGGGGTGTTTATTTTCCCAATATGGGTTTATTTGTACTGTTTTTTTTAATAAAAGTCGGAAACTTAGTCCCTAGCTCCCTGGGGATGGGCAGGACCCTTGGAACTATCGCAATGGGAGAAACTGTATTGGTGGAAGGGGCTTGGAATTTCCAGTCAGGACAGGTTCGATTCATCGTTTGGGTGGTGGACAATAGATCTGTTTATGTTTTAATCAATGTCCAACCTCCTCAAGCGTAGCAGGGTGCGTTGCCCAAAATGGTGAAATTTCACAGTTGATGGCAGAAGCACCCAATTGTATCTGGCGGACTTCGGTCAATTTTCTTCGGGCCTCTCCCTCTCGTAACATACAGTGGACGTTTTTTGATTTAAATCTCTTGAAGAGAATATCAATTGCGATTTGATCGCAGCTTGCGGATTGCTTGCTGGAGTTCGTTGAAGGTGAGGGCCCCATCTCCGTTCATGTCGGCGGAGTTAAATAAGTTGTCTGGATCGGCTGTGCGCTGAGCGGCCTGGGACTTGGTAAACTCGGCGCGGGAGAGTTCGCCATTACCGTCGACGTCGACTATTTGAAAACGCTTCTGGGCATCGTTCATTGCTTGTTTTCGCTTTGCATACGGACGGTCGCTCTGCGGGCTGGCACAGCCAACGATTATCAAGGTGTATAGTAAGGGGAGTAGTGATTTCATTCTAGGCTTGAGATGTTAGGGGTGGTGATGACACGGAAGTAATTCTTCTGCTTTCCGTTGGGTACAATGGGTATGACCGTGTAACCGTAGTTTGCAGAAGAATGAGTGGTTGGGGAATATGGATTCCAGTTTAAGAGATCGTCTGAGCGTTCGATCTTCCATGAATCGGAAATCGACTTGTAAAGAAGAGAATAAGTTAGATCCGTATTCTGACGTATCTGCAATGAAGGCACATGCTCGGAGGTTTTAGGATCGAGATGGTTCTGGGAGGTATTCTCGTCGCCCTCGCGGTAGTCGACATAGTTGAATCCCAGAAGATACATCTCGTCTGTGGTCTTCCCTCCCCAGCTGCTTGCCTTCGGCGGCATGTTAGGATTCACGGGATTATCAGCCGTGTTGTCGTAGGTGGCGATAGCATGGATGGTCGAACCTTTGTCAATTTTGATGTATCTGGGAAGGGGGTAGTCTCCCTGCCAGTTGAAATCCCATGAATCGATTTTAAGGAGGTTCTTGCGATTGTCCTCGGGATCGATGGCATAGATTTCCCAGCTTTTCCCCAGCAAATGCATGTGTGGATAGATGCTGATGAGGCTGATGTCGTCGTCCACCTTCCAGATGCCGTGGAAGCGTGAGACTTGGTCGGGGGGTAGCTTGAAGAGTGACCAGCCTTCGAGTCTGCCGCCGAAGCCTTCTCCAAGTTGATCGGCAATATTACCGCGGTTTGCGCCGTTACCGGACTGGCCGAATTCATCGACGAGTTCTTGGACGACGTCGAGACGTTCTGACAAACTGAGAACCGGCGGTTGCATGGTGTCCTCCTCAACCAGATCGAATGGCATGAGCATGCGCGTTTTGAGATAGCGCTCTACAGGCTCGTCGGCGTAGAACAAATTGACGCTTGATTGATCAGAATCCCTCACCGGCCATGGGGCATAGTGTGTTTGCATGAGAATGTCAGCGCCAGCGGGCAGTTTAATACCCACCCCCTTGGGTAAGCGTAAGGGTACTGCGCCGGGTGTGTAGCCGGGGAGTTGGGCATCGGGACGGATGGGGATGCCAAACCCGCCAAAGACTTCGTAACCAGAGAGCGGATCATTAGCATCGTTAAGGCGTGCTTTGCCTGTTGTGTCAAAAGCAAGCAAGCCGTGATGCAAGATGGCGCGGTTGCCAGGTCGGAACTCAACACTGACGAGGTCGCGGTCTTCTGTCAGTCCGGTGGGTAGCACAAAGACGCGGTATTCATCTTCGTTACTCCCCTTGATCGTGTAGGGTTCGGCGACATGCAAGGTGAGGTCGGGTTTGCCCAGGACGCTACCTTCGGCGAACTTGGGCATGGGTGCTTCAAAAGCAGGGTCGCCCTCCGGCATTCCGGCTTCGATCCACTCGGCGATGGTTTCTATCTCTTGATCTGTTAGGCCGCGCTCGCCCAAGAAATTACTGAACTCTCGATCGGGCATCCAAGGTGGCATGTAGCCTTTGCGCGTGACGCTGAGAATGGTGTAAGCCTCGTCTCGCACTTCATTGAAGTTCGTTAGCGGAAATGGGCCGATTTCGCCAGCGCGGTGACAGACGGTGCAGTTGTTGTAGATGATGGGCGAGATGTTCTTGGTGTAGGTGACCGCTTCTTGACCCGCCAGGGGGGGCAGACAAATGAGAGGCAATGTCATTACTGTGATAATCTTTTTATTCATAAACGTGCGTTGGTTAGAATTAAGTGACGGGAATGAGGCAACCGATGGCTTCAGTGCTTTTCGGCTCAACGGCTTCGCCTTTGGTGAGGGCTTCAAGAACGTCGCGGAGATCGTGCGAAGTCGTAACACGGCGGCGTTTGCCGAAGTCGGCGTAGGTGTTGTCGATGCGGCCTCGGTAGAGTGTCTTGCCGTCCCGATCACGGACGACTACTTCCGGGGTCACCTTCGCTCCCAAAAGATTCGCTTTGCTTAGACTTGCATCGGGTTCGATGGCAAAGGGGATGACAAACTTGGCCTTGAAAGCGGCCACGCTTTGCTCCGTGGCTTTTCTATTGGAAACGTAACCGCGAAAGGCGATGCCTTCCTTCGCATAGTGCTCATGGAGTTCAGAGAGCGTCTTGGTATGATATCGGGCAATGGGGCAGTCTTCCTTCAGGAAGGCATGTACCGTAGCAACGGGTAGGTCTTTTTTGTCTCCAACAGCAACCGTGGCGAGAAGCAGAAGGAGGGTGGTGATGATCTTCATGCCACCCATACACCTGACTCGAAAAAAGCGTTACAGGCGTTGTCAAATATTATTGATTCTCAGCCTCATGTCTCTCAATCACTCTTTGCAAGAGAGGTAGATCATCCCGCACCGCTTTGCGAAACTGCGAGCGCTGCTCAGGTGTCAGCTCACTGTCGATCTTCCGACGGGTTTCCGTGAGGATCGTCCAGAATTGCGGCCGAAATTGATCGCGCAGGTTTTGGTTTTGCTCGCGGGATTCTGTGAGGATCTGCGCGATCTTTTGGTCTTGTTCGGACGACAGGGAAAGATTGCCAAGGCTCGCCTCGACCCGTTCCGAAAGAATCGATGGCCGTTCGAGCGCGTTGGCCAGCATGTTGCGATAGACTATCCGCGTGCCCATGACACCAGTGATGACGCCTGTTAGGAAGAGCACGACAAAGGCGATAATGAGCTTTGATTTCGTATTCATGGTGTGATGATAGTATCGAATTCAAAATCCCAAGCGCTGGCTAACTCGTCAGTGCCTGCCGTGAGACTGGGGAGACCATTGGTATTCATGATGACCTCCGAGGTTAGAAAGGCCGCAATGACAAAGGCCGCTGCCCAAGCCAGTTTTGGCAAGAGGAAATGGATCATGGTCACATTGTCAGCCGAAGAAGGCGTGACCTGCGACATGACTTGATCGGCAAAAGTCTCCGGCGGCGCGACACTGGGTGCTTCACGAGCGACGCGGAAGAGTTTCTGAAGTTTAGGATCGTTGTCTTTCATAGGGATTCTTGTAGGCGTGTTAGGTTGTTGGCAAGTTTCTGTTTGGCGCGATGGAGGGCGACGCGAATAGTTCCGGCCGCTTTGCCGGTGAGTTCGCTGATCTCTGGCGACGTGCACCCTTCGATCTCAGCCATGGTTAGAATGAGTTGTTCATCCGGGGTGAGATCCGCCATGCAGTGATTCAAAATTTCCCGTGCCTCCATGGCTTCAAGCGGGGTAGAGTCATCTTCCTGTTGAAGCCATTCAAGAGCGCCCTCACCGAGTTGCGAAATCGGCACCTGCTCACGAAATGGCTTCTCGGCACGCACATGATTGAGTGCCGCGTTCGTCGCCATGCGTGACAGCCAGTTTTGAAAAGGTGCTTTCAATGGGTCGAATTTCTTCAGGTGCCGCCAAGCTTTGACAAAGACATCCTGCGCCATGTCCTCCACCCGGCCGCGGTCACGCTCGTAGCGCGAAAGGATAGCAAAGACACGATCTTGGTAGCGCTCGACCAGCTCTCGGAATCGCTCAGGGCGACCCGCTAGGATCGAACGCACGCAGGCGGCATCTTCTTCGGCTATTGCGGACACGTTTCATCTCTCATACACGTTAGAATTCTGAAGTGTTACAACGAATCTTCGCTCCCTACCGCCTATCTGTAGTTTTTAGAATCTCTCTCACGGTAGGATCCGTTTGACCGTCAACTAATAGGTTCTTAGGGGGCGTCACGTATTTACTTGATCATGCTCGACCATCTACGCTCACGATCCGACCTCCTCAAGCGGAGCAGGGTGCGTTGCTGGGGGTGCCCGTTTTTCACAGTTGATGGCAGAAGCACCTACAACCTCTGTAACACTTCCGGTTTATGAAGTGTATGGGATGTATGAGGAAGTCTATTTATAGATCTCTAGTATTTCTGGCATTCTTGTCGGGTCTCATAGTCGCAGAAAGCTTTCCACAGCGTTTGTCATTGGAGAACTTGTCCTCCCAGGCGATTAAGCTATCGTTGACACTTCCTACACCTTCCAACTACGAACTGCTGCAAACCGAGGATTTTAGTTTATGGAGTGAATTTACTTCGGGAATAGCCAGCGAGAACCCGATTCTGTTCGAGGTTCCAGTGACCTCGA
>Ga0181592_10000209_pt1 | contig 42127 bp, 43 predicted proteins | sample 071ome_20_FD_133755 | JGI IMG/M metagenome (GOLD analysis project Ga0181592, IMG submission 133755) | Coastal salt marsh microbial communities from the Groves Creek Marsh, Skidaway Island, Georgia - 071412BT metaG (megahit assembly) | ecosystem: Environmental > Aquatic > Marine > Intertidal...
AAACCGAAACCCTGGTGCAATGCGTGCTTGATGTACTTGCTGACAACAGTGCTGCGCGTATTGCCGACCTGGGCACAGGTTCCGGCGCGGTGGCACTGGCCCTGGCCTCGCAAAAACCCCAGGCACGTATCGTGGCTACGGATGCTTCCAGCGATGCGCTTGCCCTGGCCCGTGAAAATGCCGAACGCCTTGGCATTGATAATGTTACTTTCATGGCGGGTGACTGGCTTGTCCCCCTGTCAGGACTGACCTTTGATCTCATCGCCAGCAACCCGCCCTATATCGCTGAAGACGATCCCCACCTGTCCCGGGACGGTGTACGCTTTGAACCCAAACCGGCACTGGTTTCAGGCAAAGATGGGCTGGACGCCATACGCCAACTCGTCACCGAAAGCCCGGCATGCCTCGAAATAGGGGGATGGTTGATGATTGAACACGGTTTTGATCAAGGCGAGGCAGTTCGAGGATTGTTTACGGAAGTCGGTTTCATTGATGTGGTGACGCATAGGGATTTGGGGGGGAATGAGAGGGTGACTATTGGGAAAACGATAAAGCGATAAAACGATAAAGCGATAAAGGGCCAGCGGTTCAGGTCAATGGGAAAACAATCGTATACTTGGTTTGATGGAAGACAATAAGAAAAGGAATCCTGGATGCAGAGCAACGTGCACTTTAGAAAGTTTACTCCTTTATCGCTTTATCGTTTTATCCCTTTATCGAAAACCCGACATACTTATCCATAGCTAGGTACCCAAGCCCTCATGAACGATAAAGAATTACTCCGCTATAGTCGCCACATCATGCTCCCCCAAATGGATGTGGCGGGTCAGGAAGCCTTGCTGGGTGCCACTGTCCTGATTATTGGCCTGGGTGGACTTGGTTCGCCGGCGGCCATGTACCTGGCCAGTAGTGGTGTCGGGCACCTGGTGCTGGCGGATGACGACAAGGTTGACCTGTCCAACCTGCAGCGCCAGATCGCCCATACCACTGAAAACATTGGCATGAGTAAAACGCGCTCTGCTGCCATGGCCCTGGAAAAGCTCAATGACACCATCAAGGTCACGGTCATGGATCAACGTCTTGAAGGACGGGACCTGGAAGAGGCTGTTTCCGCGGCGGACGTGATACTGGACTGTACGGACAACTTCACCACCCGCTTTGCCATCAATGCGGCCGCGGCGAAGCACAAGGTCCCCCTGGTTTCCGGTGCCGCCATTCGCCTGGAAGGGCAGGTCAGTGTATTTGATGCCAGGGACAGTGAGAGCCCCTGTTACCAGTGTCTCTACCAGGAGGGTGACGACATGCAACTCAGTTGTTCCGAAAGCGGGGTCATGGCCCCGCTGGTGGGTATCATTGGTACCCTGCAGGCCATGGAGGCAATCAAGGTGATTACCGGCATTGGCCAGACCCTGACCGGGCGTCTGCTCTTCCTGGATGCCCAGACCATGCAATTCCGGGAAATGAAGCTGAAGAAAAACCCTGGCTGTCCCGCCTGTTCTGCCTTGTAACTGGCCTTGCCTGGCGACTTGATCTGCATCAAGCAGAACGTATTGGAACCCGTCCTTGCCTTGAAGCCGGCTTGGATTGACCTCACATCTCTCCCAACGGAGAGCGTCTTTATTCTCCGACATTCACAATAAACGACCCGAAAGGGCCAGACAGGAGAAATGACCATGAACCTGATACCAAAACGTCCGGGCTTTGGTGCGCTGGATTCTTTTTTCAATGACAGTTTTTTCAACGACAGCACCTTTGGCAGAAACCTGCCTGCATTCAGATTGTTACCCGAATCCCGAATGGATGTGGGTAATATCGCCGTGGATATCAAGGAAACTGATACCAGTTACACCGTCAAGGCGGATTTTCCCGGTTTGAACAAGGATGACATTGATGTGTCCGTCGATAATAACGTCCTGACCATTTCAGCTGAACACAAGGATGAGGCGGAAGAAAAAGATGGCGGCAAGGTGATTTACCAGGAGCGCCGCGTAGGCAAGTACTCGCGCAGTTTCAACCTGGGCAAGAATATCGATGATGCCAGTATCAAGGCGGCATTCGATAACGGTGTGCTTACCCTGGACATTCCAAAAGGTGAAGTACCCCCTGCCAAAAAGCAGATACCCATCAAATAAAGCATGATCCCGGGGGTGGAAACCGGTACAGGTTTCCACCGCTCCGGCGCTTTGATTGACCTGCTCATGCAGGCCTGCAAGAATTGACTGTCTGATTCTTTAAGTCCTCCGGAGTAACCATGCGCAGTATCCTGCATCGAATTCGTCCACTGATCATCGCTTCACTGTTGTCCTGCCTCGCAGTTGGGCAACTCCACGCCGCTGAAGACAGCGATACCGTGTCCTACTCACTGACCCGCCAGTATGGCAGTGTGCTGTTCCGGGTAATGCAGCAGCAATACCTGAACCTGGTAGGACGCTTTGACCAGTATTCAGCTACACTGGACATGGACTTTGATGACCTGAGCAATTCCCGATTAACGGCAACCGTGCAGATGGGCAGCCTGGACATGGCAGACGGGGATGTCGTGGAAACACTGGTCAACAGCAGTGCCTGGTTCAATGCGCCGCTTTACCCGGAAGCAACGTTCACGACGACAAGCGTGGATGTCACCGGCGAGATGACGGCGGATTTTCATGGCAACCTCACTTTTGTCGGTGTCACCAGGCCCTGGACTCTGCACGTGCAGTTTTACCCGGGCAGTGATGGCGAATTGACCGGTAGCAGCATCGGTATGCAGGCAACCGGCAGTTTTGACCGCACCGATTTTGGCCTGGACCAGTACCTGAATATGGCAGAAGAACTTGTCAGTATTGAAGTCAATGTGAAGTTCAACAGGGATTAATTGGAATTGGATAATACGTTTATGGATACTTTTAAAATTACAGTAATAGCGATGGCTACAGTGATCCTTTCCTCATGTACATGGGTCAAGCTGACGCCGGAAGGGGAAAACGTGGCCGTGCTGACTGCCTCCGAAGTGGCCAACTGTACACGTACCGGCACGACAACGGTTTCCGTCAGGGACCGTGTCGTGGTTGACCGCGATGATGAAAAAGTGGCACTTGAACTGCGTACCCTGGCACGTAACCGGGCTGCGGATCGCGGCGATACAATTGTAGCCTCGAGTCGCGTGGACGATGGCGAACAGACTTTTGTGATCTATCGTTGCCGCCAGTGATGACGGAGTAAAAAGCGGTCCGTCTTACTTTCTGCTGAACCAGAGCAGGGGCAGGAAGGCGCCGATAATAAAAACTGGCAGGTGAAAAACCTCCACCAGCAGCCAGGTCAACACCAGGCTGCCGACCAGGGATAGCCAGAAAATATTCCATCCCTTGCCGTTTTCGGCAGGATTATTACCGTGTTTTTCCTGAGCTGTAACCAGCGCAGAGCCACAGGTTATGCAGTAATTGGCATGATCGGGGTAGGTTTGTTGGCACTGCTGACATATTTTCATTTCAAGGTTTACGGCTTTTCGTTATGATACGCACCCAATATTCTGAATTATAAAGAAAAAACTTCAATGCAGTCTGAAAGTGAACAGGTAACAAAAGAACTAAAAGCCGAGACTCCCGAGATTGTATCGACCGATAAAGAGAAAGGGGACGAAGGCGAAAAAGTAAAATTCCAGGATTTTGATCTACACGAAGCCATTCTCAAGGCTGTGGATGACCTGGGATTTGAATTCTGCACGCCCATCCAGGCGCAAAGCCTGAAAGTCACCCTGGAAGGCCATGATGTCACCGGCAAGGCACAAACCGGTACCGGCAAGACGGCAGCCTTTCTGACCACCATCATCAATGACCTGCTCAACAATCCCATCGAGGAAGAACGCTTTGTCGGTGAGCCGCGTGCGCTGATTATTGCGCCAACCCGTGAACTGGTCATGCAGATCGCCAAGGATGCGATCGCGTTGACCAAGTATACGGACCTGCGCGTGACGACACTGGTGGGTGGTATTGATTACCAGAAACAGCAGAGGGAACTGGATAACGACGTGGTTGATATCGTTGCAGCCACACCGGGCCGGCTGCTGGACTTTGTTCGCAACCGCAATATCGACCTGAGCATGGTGGAGTTGCTGGTACTGGATGAAGCCGACCGCATGCTGGACATGGGTTTCATTCCCCAGGTGCGCCAGGTGGTCTCGGCAACACCGAAGAAAGACTGTCGCCAGACCATGTTGTTCAGTGCCACCTTTACCAACGATATTCTGGAGCTGGCTGATCGCTGGGCCGTGGACCCGGTTCGCATAGAAGTGGAATCCCAGCAGTTGACCACAGACAACGTCAACCAGCTGGTCTACCTGGTCACCACGGACCAGAAATATCCCCTGCTTTATAACCTGATACAAAGTGATGAGGGTGAGCGCGTGATCGTGTTTACCAACCGTCGTGACCAGGCCAGGCGCCTGGCCGATAACCTGCACCGTAACGAGGTCAGTGTCGGTTTGTTATCGGGCGAGATTTCCCAGCCGAAACGGGTAAAAACCCTCGAGGCATTCAAAAGCGATGAGTTGCAGGTACTGGTAGCCACCGATGTGGCGGGCCGCGGACTGCATATCGATGACATCACCCACGTGGTGAATTTCAACCTGCCGGAAGAAGCCGAGGACTATGTCCATCGTATTGGTCGTACGGGCCGCGCCGGTTCCCTGGGCACCTCCATCAGCTTTGCCTGCGAAGATGACTCCTTCCTGTTGCCGGAAATCGAGGAAACCATTGGCATGAAACTGCCCTGTGAGCATCCGCCGGAAGCCCTGCTGGCAAGCCCGCCGGCATTCAGTCGACCGTCAAAATTCAAGGCGGAAGGTAAATCCCATGGCGGCAAGGGTGGTGGCGGTCGCGGTGGCAGTAAAGGTGGTGGCAGAAGTCGCCATCGCTAGACCAGAGACCTCTAGATTGTTCCGGTAGCTATTAAGGCTACACACTATAGTTCACAAGAACTGCCTTCCTGCAACTTGCCATATGTCTTGTCACTGCAATGAACAAACTGCCATTGATCATGGGCAGGGCGGGACGAGGGTGCTTATTTGGCGCCGGCTTTTTTCAGGATCTCGGCGTATTCACCGGAATTACGGTGCTGCGAGACGATGGCCAGGATGGTTTCACCGCGAGCGTTGGTTTCGTTGATATTCCTGCCGGCCTCATTGAAAAAATCAACAAAGCGGCTGAACGCTTCGGGGACCATGCCGCGGTAAGCTTTTTGCAGGATATGGAAATCCGGTGCTTCATCCTGAGAAGTCTCCAGTTCCAGGAAGGATTTGACCCTTTCGTCACTCCACCACTCGTCACGTACAGCGGGTTGGGCTCTCTCAGCACCTTTCTTCTTTTCTGATTTCATTTCAATGTCTCTGTTGATGTTCGGTTCGTTTTTTCCACGAGTTTGTCAGCTGCTTAATTTCTCTTTCAGCATCTGGTTGACCTGGCCCGGGTTCGCCTTGCCCTGTGAGGCCTTCATGACCTGGCCTACGAAGAAGCCGATAACCTGTTCCTTGCCATCCTTGTATTGCTGCACCTGGTCAGGATTGTTGGCGATCACCTCATCGACCATGGCCTCAATGGCACCGGTGTCAGTCACCTGCTTGAGCCCCTTGCTTTCAATGATGGCATCGGCATCGCCTTCGCCGGCAAGCATGGCTTCAAAGACGGTCTTGGCAATCTTCGAGGAAATGGTGTTGTCCTTGATGCGTGAGATCAGGCCGGCCAGGTCTTTTGCGGCAACTGGGCTTTGTGAAATGGGTGTCTCGTTCTTGTTCAGGACGGCCTGCAGGTCACCCATGACCCAGTTGGCACTCAGCTTGGCGTCATCACAACCTGCCACGACTTCCTCGAAATAGTTGGCAGTGGCCAGGTCGGCTGCCAGGACCATGGCGTCGTATTCACTGAGGCCATATTGTTCCTGGAAGCGGGCGCGCTTGATATCGGGCAGCTCTGGCAGGGTTTCACGCACCGATTCAATGAAGGCATCATCGATGACTACAGGCAAGAGGTCCGGCTCCGGGAAATAACGGTAGTCGTTGGCGACTTCCTTGCTGCGCATGGACCGGGTTTCATTACGCTCGGAATCATAAAGCCGGGTTTCCTGGATGATCCTGCCGCCGTCCTCGATGATGTCGATCTGGCGTTCCACCTCGATGTTGATGGCTTTTTCCACGAAGCGGAATGAGTTGATGTTCTTGATTTCCGTGCGTGTACCAAGCTCTGTCGTGCCCTTCGGGCGGACGGATACGTTGGCATCACAACGCATGGAACCCTGGGACATGTCGCCATCGGAGATACCCAGGTAAAGGATCATGGAGTGCAGCTTCTTCAGGTAGGCCACTGCTTCCTTCGCGCTTCGAATATCCGGTTCAGACACAATTTCCAGCAGCGGGGTGCCGGCGCGGTTCAGGTCAATACCGGTTTTGCCATGAAAATCCTCGTGCAGTGACTTGCCGGCATCCTCTTCCATGTGGGCGCGGGTGACGCCGATGGTTTTGTGGCTGCCATCTTCCATGTCGATGACCAGTTCGCCCTTGCCCACGGTGGGAAAGTCGAGCTGGGATGTCTGGTAGCCCTTGGGCAAATCAGGGTAAAAATAGTTCTTGCGATCAAACACGGACTTCTTGCCGATTTCCGCATCTATGGCCAGGCCGAACTTGACGGCCATGCGCAAAGCTTCCTGGTTGAGCACGGGCAGGGTGCCCGGCATGGCCAGGTCATAAATATTGGCTTGCGTGTTCGGTTCGGCACCGAAGGCGGTGCTGGTGCCGGAGAAAAGTTTGGAGGCCGTGGACAACTGCACGTGTACTTCGAGGCCGATGACTGTTTCCCATTCCATGCTGTTTACCTGTATACCTTCTGTTGCTGCTGGTTATTTGTTTACGGTTTGCCTGGGGGCTTAACCGGGTTGTCTGGTGTGCCAGTCCGTGACCTGCTGGAACTTGTGAGCCACGTTCAGCAGTTGCGACTCGGCAAAATCCTTGCCCACGATCTGCAGGCCAACCGGCAGGTTGTTGACCAGCCCCGCCGGAATGGAGAGACCGGGAAGGCCGGCAAGGTTGACCGCGATGGTATAGATGTCTTCCAGGTACATGGTGACAGGGTCATCGTTCTTGGAGCCAATCGGAAAGGCCGTATGTGGCGATGTCGGTCCCATGATGACATCGACTTCCTCAAAGGCTTTCTGGAAATCGTTCTTGATCAGGCGGCGGATTTTCTGGGCCTTGATGTAATAGGCATCGTAGTAACCGGCAGACAGGGCATAGGTGCCAACCATGATGCGGCGTTTGACCTCCGCACCAAAACCTTCGCTGCGGGTACGCTTGTACATGTCTTCCAGGTCGACCGGGTTGTCGCAACGGTAACCGTACCTGACACCATCGTAACGGGACAGGTTGGCAGAGGCCTCGGCCGGGGCAATGACGTAATAGGCAGACACTGACAGGTGACTGTTATCCAGGTTTACTTCCTTGACCACTGCACCCAGTTTTTCAAATTCGGCAATGGCAGCGCGAATGGCTTTTTCCACTTCGCTGTCCAGGCCGTCGGAAAAGTGCTCCACGGGGATGCCAATCCTCAGGCCATCCAGGGGTTTGTCCAGGTTGGCTGTGTAATCCTCCACGGGGGCATTGCTGCAGGTGGAGTCCTTAACGTCCGTGCCAGCCATGACATTGAGCATCATGGCCGCATCTTCTGCTGTCTGTGTCATGGTGCCGGCCTGGTCGAGACTGGAGGCAAAGGCCACCATGCCCCAGCGGGAAACACGTCCATAGGTGGGTTTCAGTCCGGTAATACCGGTAAAAGAGGCAGGCTGGCGAATGGAGCCACCGGTGTCGGTGGCAGTGGCACCGGCACACAGGCGGCCTGCTACCGCGGCGGCGGAACCGCCGGATGAGCCACCGGGAACCCGTGTACGGTCCCAGGGGTTTTTGACCGGTCCGTAAAAACTGGTTTCATTGGAAGAGCCCATGGCGAACTCATCCATGTTGGTTTTGCCAAGAGTCACTGCGCCTGCTTCATTGAAACGTTCCACGATAAAGGCGTCGTAGGGCGCTATAAAATTATCGAGCATGCGCGAACCGCATGAAGTACGAACACCGTTTGTGCAGAACAGGTCCTTGTGGGCAATGGGAATGCCGGTAAATACACCGGCGTTACCATTGCTGCGTTTTTCGTCAGCGGCTTTTGCCTGGGCCAGTGCTAGCTCATCACACACGGTAATGTAGGCATTAAGGTCGGTATTCTCGGCAGCGATTCGCTTGAGGTAATCCTGTGTCAGTTCAACACTGGAAATGCTGCCATCGGCAAGGGCGCGGGAAATGTCTGCCAGGCCTGAATCAATCATCATTAATATTCCGGGTGCACAGTCGATCTATGCATGTTGTTACGATCAGTTCATGAACTATTGGTTAAAATCGTTTGGGATGTTGCTCAACAGTGAGTTGTCATTCGATGACTTTCGGGACAAGAAACAGACCCTGGTCAGTCTCAGGAGCAATTTTTTGTAATTCATCACGGTGGTTGCTTTCTGTCACCTCGTCCTTGCGCAGGCGCTGGACGGCATCAAAAGCATGGGCCAGGGGTTCTACATTGTCAGTATTGACTGACTGCATCTGGTCAATAAGACCCAGGATGTCGGTCATGCTGTTGGCGGCTTCCTGCTTTTCGGCATCGCTGAGATGCAGTCGGGCCAGATGGGCTATGTTTTCCACATCGGCAAGTTCGATAGACATGTGTAACTCCACTCAAAAAAGGGACAAAAACCAGCTGTAAAAGTGACCTAAATCTGACAAATCAGATTTAATTCTTGCTCTAAGTTGTTGTGATTGCTAGAGTTGCTCGAGCTTAAACCGGTAATTATACTGGAATAATCATAAAGAGAGCCAACTCCCTGCTTTCGCTGTTTTTTTAAACTGTTTTAACTACTTATTATCACCATTTTTAAGGGCGACCCTATCCCATGTTGAAGAAGTTACGTGGCATGTTTTCCAACGATCTGTCGATCGATCTTGGAACAGCCAATACCCTGATTTATGTCCGTGACCAGGGCATAGTGCTGAATGAACCTTCAGTTGTATCCATCCGCATTCACAACGGTCAGAAAACAGTCACCGCAGTTGGTGCAGATGCCAAGCGCATGCTGGGTCGTACGCCAGGCAATATCACCGCCATCCGCCCCTTGAAAGACGGCGTTATCGCCGATTTCCAGGTGACGGAAAAAATGCTGCAGCATTTTATCCACAAAGTGCATGAGAATTCCTTTATCCGGCCAAGCCCGCGCGTGCTCGTTTGTGTGCCCTGTAAATCCACCCAGGTGGAAAGGCGTGCCATCCGCGAGTCGGTGATGAGTGCCGGCGCCCGTGAAGTGCGCCTGATCGAAGAACCCATGGCGGCAGCTATCGGTGCCGGCATGCCGGTCGACCAGGCCAGTGGTTCCATGGTGGTGGATATTGGTGGTGGTACCACGGAGATTGCCATTATCTCCCTGAATGGTGTCGTGTATTCCGAATCCGTTCGTGTTGGTGGCGACCGCTTCGACGAAGCCATCACTACCCATGTCCGTCGCAACTACGGCAGCCTGATCGGTGATGCCACGGCAGAGCGCATCAAGAAAGAAATCGGCTGTGCCTTCCACAGCAATGAAATCCGCGAAATTGATGTTCGCGGTCGTAACCTGGCAGAAGGTGTGCCACGCAGTTTTACCCTGAACGGGGACGAAATCCTGGAAGCGCTGCAGGAGCCCCTGTCATCCATCGTGCAGGCAGTGAAAAGTGCACTGGAACAGTCACCGCCGGAACTGGCTTCCGATATCGCCGAAAGCGGCCTGGTCCTGACTGGCGGCGGTGCTCTGCTGCGCGACCTGGACATGCTGCTGAGCGAGGAAACCGGCCTGCCCGTCATCGTCGCCGATGATCCCCTGACCTGCGTAGCCCGCGGCGGCGGCAAGGCGATGGAATTGATGGATGCGCATGATCTGGATCTTCTTACTATTGACTAAACTTACTGGTTTGGCGGGTAGGGGTGACTTGCAGAAGCTCTGGGTTTCTCGATAAAGCGATAAAGCGATAATCGAAACGTTAGGCGTTCAAATCCGGATTTAATGTTATTTATGTCGGGCAATTGAGCATCCAATAAAGACCAGATATCTGCCTTATACCCCTTTATCGTTTTATCGCTTTATCGCTTTATCGGTTTCTCATTTTATCCCTTTATTGAGTCGTTTATTTATCCTAGTATGAATCTCTATTGCCCAAGTAGAGGTTAAACCACCATCAAATCGCTTTTCATCCAATCTTCATCCCAGGGTTATCGTCTGTTGGCGCTGGCCTTGTTGTCGATGATCATGATGCTGGCTGACAGTCGTTTCAGTTACCTGTCCCAGGTGCGTTTTTATGCTTCCTACCTTGTTACGCCCCTGCATTGGCTGGCGGATACGCCCCGGTCTATATCCGATTCTGTGAATAACAACTTTCAGAGTCGCAGCTACCTGATTGGTGAGAACCAGCGGCTCAAGGAACAACTGCTGACCTTGCAGTTCCGGCTGCAGAAACAGGAACACCTGGAGGCCGAGAACCAGCGTCTCAATGAACTGCTCAATGCTTCCAGCATAGTTGATGAACGCGGCGTGCTGGCCCAGGTCACCGGGGAATCCCCGGATCCCTTCATCAAGCGGGTGTTGATCAACAAGGGCAGCTCCGACGGGGTTTTCGTGGGGCAGCCGGTCCTCGATGCCTATGGCCTGATGGGGCAGGTTATCGAGGTGGAACCCTTTACCAGCTGGGTGCTGATGATTACAGATCCCCAGCATTCCACACCGATTCAGGTCAACCGCAATGGCAACAGGGCCATTGCCTCGGGTACCCAGGACAGCCTGCACAGGCTGGTGCTGAATAATATTTCCGATACCTTTGATGTTCGGGAAGACGATGTGCTCGTGACTTCAGGTTTTGGTGGCCGTTTTCCGGCCGGTTATCCGGTGGGTGTGGTCAGCAGTGTTGTGCATGACCCGGGTGAGCCTTTTGCCACGGTCACCATAGAGCCCACTGCGCAACTCGATCGCAGTCGCAACGTACTCCTGGTGTTCAAGTAGGGAAACGGGATGGCAACGAAATTAAGTGCACATCATGGCGGCTGGATCATTTTCGGGACCTTTGTCCTGGCTGCCATTTTGACCGTGTTTCCATTGCCCGAATGGCTTGAATCCTACCGGCCGGAATGGGTTGCCCTGGTAGTGATTTACTGGGTGATGGCGCTGCCCGACAGGATCGGCCTGTTCACGGCCTGGATTGCCGGGTTTTTCATGGATGTACTGGAAGGTTCCCTGCTCGGACTCAATGCCCTGGCACTGGCGCTTGTGGCCTACCTGGCCCTGAGTCTTTACCAGCGTATGCGCATGTTTACCGCCGTCCAGCAAAGCAGCACCATCCTGATCCTGGTTGGTATTCACCAGCTACTGTCATTCTGGGTGCTCACGGCCAATAGCCAGAATACTGCTCCCAACCTGATTTTCATGATTTCGGCCTTATCCAGCGCCATCGTCTGGCCCTTCATCTTTCTCGGCCTGCGCTACCTGCGCCGCACTTTCCGTGTAGCCTGAACTGTTCCGAAGGTCAGGCGCAGCAGGATTGTGGTAATCCCTGTCTGCTCCTCTATATAATCAACCCAAATCCTACTTCATAGAATAAGACCGGTAATCAAGCCGGATTTGGGGATCTCTCATGAAAAAAACGACCATCACTACCCTTTGCCTTGGTCTTCTGCTCACAGCCTGTGGCCAGGACGATACACAGGCGCCCGCCGGTGAGACAGCCACTACGACATCAGCGCCTGCAGCTGCAGTTGCCAGTTCTGCTGCAACTGCGGCAAGCCCACTGAATTCGGATCCCATGGCACAGCCGCAAACCGACGCCTGGCCAACCAATGGCGGTTCCTTTACCAACCAGCGTTATTCACCACTGGATGAGATCAAACGGGATAATGTGGCCAACCTGAAAGCTGTCTGGCGCGCTCACCTGAATGGCTCCGGCATGGAAACCAAGCACTCGGCCGAGGGCACTCCCATCTACCAGGACGGTGTACTCTACATGTCTACCGGTGACTCCGATGTCTTTGCCTTTGATGTGGATAGCGGCGAGATGCTCTGGGAATATGTGTTTGAATTTCCCGAAGGTCACGGGCAGCAGGTGTGCTGTGGCTGGGATAACCGCGGTGTCGCCATCGGGGATGGCAAGGTGTTCGTAGGTCAGCTTGATGCAAGACTGGTCGCCCTGGACCAGGAAAGTGGTGACATTGCCTGGGAAGCCCAGACTGTTGACTGGGAAGACGGGTACAGCATCACCGGGGCTCCGCTTTATTATGACGGCCTGGTGATTACCGGTTACTCGGGTGCCGAAAAAGGCGTGCGTGGCCTGGTGCAGGCCTTCGATGCCGCCACAGGGGAAGAGGTCTGGACCTTTTACACGATCCCTGGCCCGGGTGAGATTGGTCATGACACCTGGCCGGCAGACAGCAATGTCTGGGAGTACGGCGGTGGTACTGTCTGGCAGACACCGGCACTGGACCCCGAGCTTGGCATGATTTATTTCTCAACCGGAAACCCCGGTCCTGACATGAACGGTGCCATTCGCCCCGGCGACAATCTTTTCACCGATTCCATCGTGGCAGTTGATGTGCGCACCGGTGAATACCGCTGGCACTTCCAGCAGGTGCACCATGACCTGTGGGATTACGATGCCCCCAACCCGGTGATCCTGTTTGACGCGGAAATCAACGGGGAGATTCGCAAGGGTGTCGCCGAGGCAGGCAAGACCGGCTGGGTGTATATCCTGGACCGACTCACCGGTGAACCACTGATCGGTATCGAGGAAAAACCTGTACCGCAAATTGCCGAGCAGGCCACATCCCCGACACAGCCTTATCCCGTGGGGGATGCTTTTGTTCCCCAGTTTATCGACGTGGCACCCGAAGGCACGCAACTGGTGAACCAGGGACGTATTTTTACCCCCTTCCTTTACGAACCGGTACTGGTGCAACCTGGCCTGGCCGGTGGTGCCAACTGGGCGCCCAGTGCCTATGACCCGACACGGCAGACCATGTATATCTGTGCCTCGGAATCCTCCGCTGCCCTGCGCATGGAGGACACCGAAGTTCTCGAAGAACATGGAACTGCAACCTGGACCGGTGGTGCCTTTGGCGGTTCCACACGCCGTACGACGGGTATCATCGCGGCCATGGATATCACGACCAATACCCTGGTATGGCAGTACCGCTGGAATGAAGCCTGCTATAGCGGTTTTCTTGCAACGGCCGGAGACCTGTTGTTCGTAGGGCGCAATGATGGACGCCTGACTGCACTGGATATCGATACCGGGATGGAACTGTGGGGCTTTCAGACCGGTGCCGGCATGAATGCACCGGCCATCAGTTTTGAGCGCAATGGTACGCAGTACATCGCTGCCTATTCCGGCGGCAACCTGTTCCAGGGCTCGCCCCGAGGTGACAGTCTGTGGCTGTTTTCCCTGGAAGGACAGATGGAAGAGACCACGCCAGGGGATACCATGCCGCTGACCAATGCAACAGGGGAAGGGCAGCCGGTGGTGTTTGCCGAAGGTGATCCCGATTACAGTGCCGGAGAAACCCTGTTTCAGCAGACCTGCCTGCCTTGTCATGGCGAGGACGGCCTGGGTGGCCATAACAATGCCATGCCGCTGAACAACATGACGGATATTCGCGATGTGATTACCATAGTCTCAACGGGCAGGAATAATATGCCGACATTCACCGGTGCGTTATCACCTGAGCAGATACGCGACATCAGTGGTTACGTGGTAGACCGATTATTTGAATAGCCAGAAAATAGATTGACTGACAGGAGTGGCATGACAGGAAAAGCGATTTCAGTACTCACCATGGTGTTGATGCTGGTGAGCTGTGCGACCAATATAGAAGATATCGAATGGCCGGACGGAGCCTACCCCAGGGGGTATTTCGAAGCTGCCTTTCTGGAAGACCCGGCAGCCGGTGAATACCAGACCCAGGAGGATTACCTGCTCTGGGTGACCCGGTTTTATAACGGTTATAGCATAGCGCCGGGCTGGCTCAACCTGCAGCAGGAAGTGCTCGACAGGCTCGAAGACCCTGAGTCCGCCTATGCAGACAGTGTCATAGAGCGGCTCTATCACCTGGGTGGCACCATCGGAGCGGAGTGGGCTAAAAGCAATGAAGTGCGACTGCTCAATACCCGTAATGCCGCGGTCTGGCGCGATGCCCTGGTCGAGGCTATTGCCCAGGATGACCTGGATAACTACATCACCCGGGTCGAGAATGATGTGCAAGCTATCCTGGCCGGTACACTGGATAAGGAAGTTATTGAATTCGAACGGTATTACATCGACGATTTTGAATTCTGAGCCCGGTAACCCCGGGGCGTCTGCCCGAGTTGGGAGGATTGCATGACACAGTGGACTGAAGATACGGCCGCAATCCTGCTGGGCTTCCTGGTGATTATCCTGGCACTGGCGGCCTTCCTGGTTGTTCCCTTTGGTGAGGTCAACACGTCCCTGCAGGCGGCACAATCGGCTGCAGATTTCACGGTAGAGGCCTGGTCTGCGGACAACGAGACCGGCAATGCTGCCACTGAGTTCTTATCCGATACCGTTAACGGGGCCAGGCCCGGGCGCTGGAATATCAATCCGTTTGCTGCCTTCTCCCTGGACTTCCTGTTTTCCGGCCTGCTTTTCTTTTTCAGCCTGGCGTTCTTGTTCGGTGCCGGTATATTGCTCATGGGACGCTCGGCCAGTGACTTTTTCAAGGGCTTTGGCGTGGTCTTTGGTGTCGGTATCCTGGCCTACCTGCTGGCAAACCAGGTGGAATTTCGTAGCATAGGCCTGGGATATGCCTTCTGGGCCATTCTGCTTGGCCTGCTTATCAGTAATGTCTTCGGCATCCCGGGTTTTGTGCGGCCCGCCCTGCAACCGGAGCTCTATATCAAGACTGGCCTGGTGCTGCTCGGTGCCGAAGTCCTGTTTGGCAAGATTCTCGCCATCGGCCTGCCGGGCATCTTCGTGGCCTGGATCGTGACCCCCATCGTGTTGATCTCCACCTTCTGGTTTGGCCAAAAGGTACTCAGGATTTCTTCCAAGACCCTGAATATCACCATCAGTGCCGACATGTCTGTGTGTGGCGTCTCGGCCGCCATTGCCACGGCAGCGGCCTGCCGGGCGACGAAAGAGGAACTGACCACCGCCGTGGGGCTGTCCATGATCTTTACCTCCATCATGATGGTGGCGTTGCCTGCCTTCATCAATGCCGTGGGTATGCCTGAAGTACTCGGTGGTGCCTGGATTGGCGGGACAGTTGACGCCACTGGTGCCGTGGTAGCTGCCGGTGCTTTCCTGGGTGATACCGCCCTGAACGTGGCTGCCACTATCAAGATGATCCAGAACATCCTCATTGGCGTGCTGGCATTTTGCGTGGCTGTTTACTGGACGACGAAGGTGGACAACAGCCAGGGACGTACGGTTGGTGCGTCGGAAATCTGGCTGCGCTTTCCCAAGTTTGTCCTGGGTTTCCTGGCGGCGAGCATCCTGTTTTCCCTGCTTTATGAAGTGCTCAACAACAATACGGCCATCGTCCTGGTGGAAAACGGTGTCCTGGATTTTACTTCCGATATGCGCGGCTGGCTGTTCTGCCTGGCCTTTGCCAGCATTGGCCTGTCGGCCAATTTTCGTGAATTGAGATCCCAGTTTCATGGCGGTAAACCCCTGATACTGTACCTGTGCGGCCAGACCCTGAATTTATGCCTGACTCTGCTTATGGCCTGGATCATGTTCTACAAGGTCTTTCCAGAGATAACCAACAGTCTGTGAAAACCATGGCATTAACGATAAAAACCGCTAAAGTATTTCTGTTCCTCGCAGCCCTCATACTGCTGCAGCAGGTGATTGCTTTAGGTCACCGGTATAGTCCGCAGTGGCATGACCAGGCCACCCTGATCAGTGAACAGGATATTGATCCATCAGCCCTGTTTTACATGGAAAGCAAGCTGGCACTGGCGGCAGAAAAGCAGGTTCGGCAGACCCTTGATGGCAGCAAGCCGGAATAAAATCCCTTTGTGTTTATCCACCACCACTTTTTATCCATGATGATCCAGGCCTTTGTCGCCGGAAAGGATGCCTAGTGAATGCCTGGCAGCGCTGGGTAAAAGCACCCGGTACCACAACCTTTCGCCGCATCCTGTTCCAGGTACATTTGTGGCTGGGCATTGGCCTGGGCCTGTATATCCTGGTCATCAGTGTCAGTGGTTCTGCGGTCGTGCTGCGTCCCCAGATCAATAACTGGTTCATCAACAGCCAGGTGCCGGCCATGACTGGCGAGCCCTTGCTTGGTGCTGAACTGGAGGCCGCCGTGGCGGCCGAATATCCCGAATACACTGTCAGCAATATCAACGTATCGGCGCGTGAAGGGCGTGCTGTCCATGTTTCCCTGGTCAGGGACGGCGTGGAGAGCAGTCGTTATTTTGATCATTACACAGGTAATGACCTGGGCAGTACCTATCCGTGGCAGGTCGCTACCGTGGAGTGGCTGACCCGGTTGCACGATGACCTGTTACTCGACCGCGGAACAGGGCGCCGCGTGAATGCCTTTGGCGGCATGCTGCTACTGGTGATGGTGTTTAGCGGCATCCTGATCTGGTGGCAGGGTAAACGGCGTTTGTCGGACGGACTGCGTTTCAGGCGTGCCAGTTCTCACTCATTTATCTGGCAACTGCACAGCTTCGTGGGATTCTGGTCCCTGCTGCTCATGCTGGTCTGGGGTATCACTGCCATCTATTTTGCCTTTCCCGAACCCTTCGATGCCCTGGTCGACAGCCTGGACGACGACCCCACCGATTTCGAAAGACCTGATGCCTGGTTGCGTTTCCTGGTCAATCTCCACTTCGGGCGTTTTCGTGGTTCATGGCCGGGACTACCCTATATCTGGATCGTGCTGGGATTGTTGCCGGCGGTGATGTATGTCACGGGGTTTGTGCTTTGGTATCGGCGGGTGTTGAGGAGGTATGTTTGAATTCGATAAAGGGAGAAAGGGAAAAAGGGAACAAAGAGGTAGGTCGGATAAGGCACGTAGTGCCGCCATCTGACGGCTTCGATGGGCTTTTCGATAAAGGGATAAAAGGATAAAAGGATAAAAGGATTTTCTAGTTTTGGATTTTTAGGGCGCGGGTTGCTATGAGGATATCGATGATGCCGGTAAGGGGATCGTCTTCGCCCATGCTGTCTTCGAAGAATCCGGTGATGACCAGGCCTGCATCTATCTGGCCCTGGATCTGGTCGTGTAATGTGTGGCCAAAACAAACGGGTTTGTTGTCGTTGGTCAGTAGTTTTTCCAGTTCGGCTTCTGGCAGGTCAGTGATGTCGGCATAGGGAATTTTATGGCGCACGGTGAATTTGCCGTTTTCATAATCAGACAGGTCAAAAATAAAATGTAGTGGATTGAGGAAGCCGGACATCAATGTCCCGCCGGGTTTTAGTACCCGCGCTGATTCCTGCCAGACCGGCAAGACATTTTCCACGAAAACATTGGAGGCCGGATTCACTACCAGGTCAAAACTTTCATCACCGAAACAGGACAGGTCTTTCATGTCGCCCTGGATAATTGCCAGGACAAGATTTTCCCGTTCAGCAACAAGCCTATCCTGGTCCAGCTGTTTCTCTGAGTAATCGAATACGGTGACATTGGCGCCAGCTGCGGCCAGGATGGGGCCCTGTTGGCCGCCACCGGATCCCAGGCACAGGATGTCGAGGCCTTCAAGGTTTTCAGGAAACCAGTCACGCGGGGTGGGTTTTACCGAGGTCAGCTGAATCGACCAGTCACCCTGGCGTGCCCTGGCGATGGTGTCTTCATCGACTGGAACGGTCCACTGGTCCTGGCTTTGTGTCAGTTTGTCCCAGGCCTTGCCGTTGTAATCCAGAATATCCATGGTTGTCCTCATGCTTTCCTGCGTTAGCGCAATTTATTCATTTGTGTGAGGCCCGTGTCTTTGGCTACACTTTCCCCTCTATCCAGAAACGTCCGGGGGGACACAGGGCCTGCCATGAAGGCATTCAAAACCCTGCTCATTCTCAGTCACCGTTATATCGGTATTCCGCTCAGTTTACTCTTCGTGGTGTGGTTTGCCTCGGCTTTTGTCATGATTTATGCCGGTGGCATGCCTCGCGTCACCCAGGAAATGCACATTGAGGGCGGACAGCCCCTGGCCCTGGAAGACATAGCGGTGACACCTGCGCAGGCTGTGGACCTGCTGGGCTATTCACCCTTTGAGGCCAAATTGCGCACCGTTCTGGGCAGACCGGCCTATGAATTTCCGGAGCCTGGCTATCCAAGCACGTTCATCTGGGCGGATAACGGGGAGTTCCTTGAGTCGTTGACGCCAGAGCAGGGCGCCTCTGTTGCGGCTGACTTTCTCGGTATTCCCGCTGAGGAGTTTACCTACACAGGGCAGGTGACGGTCCCTGACCAGTGGACCATCGCCAGTCCCCGTGAATTACCCCTGTACAAATACACGGTCAACGATGAACTGGGCACACAGGCTTATGTGTCTCCAACCAAGGCCGAGGTAACCGTCTATACCACCCGCCAGAGCCGCTTGCTGGCCTGGCTGGGTACCATTCCCCACTGGTTTTATTTCACCGGTCTGCGTGAAAACCAGCCCCTGTGGTATGACCTGGTGGTCTGGACCTCGGGTATCGGCTGCATCCTGGCCATTCTTGGCCTGATCATGACCTTTACCCAGGCCCGTAAGGTGAAACCCTTCACTCTCCGCAAGGCCATTCCGTACCGGGGCATGATGCGCTGGCATTATATCCTGGGCACGGTGTTCGGTATTTTCGTGCTGACCTGGTCGTTCAGCGGCATGTTGTCCATGGAGCCTTTCGCCTGGACCAACGCCCGCGGGCTGGCGGTTAACGAAGGCGTTTACCAGGAAGGCACGCTGGAACTGGAGGCTTTCCCTGCTATCGAGGCCGCACGCTGGCGTGCCCTGGCGCAGGAGAATGGCGTGAGCGGGGATATCAAGGAAGTGGAATTTCGCTGGATCGGTGGTGAGCCTTACTACCTGGCCAACTACAGTGCAGATTCCCACCTGGACATGGACAAGCGTGATCGCCTGCACCAGCCTTACTACATTATTGGCCAGCTTGAATCCTCCAGCATGCTGGTTAACGCCGGTGACATGCGCGTACAGAACGGCTTTGATACCGACGAGCTAATCAGCAAGCTGGCCGCCAGCGTGGATGCCAACGTGACTGACGCCACACTGCTGTCGGACTATGACGATTATTACTATTCCCGCAATGACCAGTTGCCCTTGCCGGTACTGCGCATCAGGTTTGATGATCCGGCTGAAAGCTGGATTTATGTGGATCCGCAGAAAAGCGAATTGCTCAGCCTGATCCACAAGTACAGCCGCGTGGAACGCTGGTTGTACAGCGGTCTTCACAGCCTCGATTTTGCCTTCTGGTATCACAAGCGGCCGCTCTGGGATATCGGTGTGATCCTGCTGCTCATCGGCGGGCTTGCAGTCAGTTGCCTGGGCTTCTATCTTGGTCTCAAGCGACTGGTAAAAGATATCCGTCAACTGTATGTTCGCATAACACGTTCTGATAAACCCCGAGAGGTGCCAGGTGTATCGCATTAACAAATCTGTTTTTTTCGTCTTGCTGGCAGCGGTATCGGCACTGGTGATGGCGCAACCGGCGCCACTGGGTGAAGGACCCTGGTATTTCGATACCTACCAGCCGGCTTCCCGCATCAAGGTCTCGGTGGTTGCCAGGGGCATTCAGAATCCCTGGGGCATGGCTTTCCTGCCCAACGGCAATATCCTGGTGGCCCAGAAAGTTGGCGGGTTTCGCCTGATCAGGCCCGGACAGATGATCCCGGACGAGGTCGACGGTTCACCCGAAGTCACGGTGGCAGCAGGTGGCGGACTCATGGATATCGCGCTGCATCCTGATTTTGAAAACAATCGCCTGGTGTATTTCACGTACGTGAAAAATGGTGAGCCACCGGCCGGGGCCCGTTACTACGCGACAACTGCCCTGGCCCGCGGTCGCCTGAACACGGCGGAAACCGCCCTGGAGAATGTCGAGGATATCTTTGTCGCCGATGCCTGGGGCACTGCTGCTGGCGGCCATGGCTCCCGCCTGCGCTTTGCACCGGATGGCACTCTGTTCATGTCATCACCTTTTCGCCGCGATTTTGACAATCCCCAGAATCCCATGAGCCATATCGGTAAAATTTTACGCCTCAATGATGATGGTTCGGCGGCGGCAGACAATCCCTTTATCGGCATGGCAGGCTACCTGCCGGAAATCTGGACGATCGGTCATCGCGCCGTTGAAGGCCTGAACTACCATCCGGTCACCGGCAAACTGTGGGCCAGCGAACACGGGCCCCAGGGAGGGGACGAAGTCAATATTATTGAAGCCGGCGAAAATTACGGCTGGCCGGTAGTCAGCTATGGCCGGGATTATGACGGCACCCGTGTCACGAATGAACCCTGGCAGCCGGATATGCTGCAGCCGGAAATCTTCTGGGTGCCTTCCATAGCCACGTCGGGCCTGATGTTTTACAACGGGGACAGGTTTCCGCAGTGGCAGAACAACCTGTTTGTCGGCTCCCTGATGACAGCCCGGGTCCCTGGAACCGGCCATATCGAGCGCATTGTCTTCAATGAACACGGTGAAACCAGTCGTGAATGGTTGCTGGAAAGTCTCAAGCAGCGGGTCAGGGATGTGCAGCAGGGGCCCGATGGGCTTATTTATGTGCTCACGGAAGAAAGCGATGGCGCCTTGCTTGTCATTGAGCCGGCAGAAGCAGATTAAACAATGGGCAGTGTTTGAACGACGTTATGATCAAAGTACAAAGTCTGGCCAGGAAACATACCGAGGCCCTGGAAATGGAAGAGCTGTTTGATGCTCAAGTATCACGGGTATCAGGCCTGGAAGGTGATCTGTCAGCGCACAGTGCCAATGGCGAGATAGCCGTGCTCAGCAAGGAGTCCTGGGTAAAATCCTGCCATGAAACCGAGGTGGAATTGCCCTGGATAGTCGCCGGATCCAACCTGTTCATCAAGGGTTTTGAATTCCTGCCAACAGATATTGGCCGCAGTTTGCGTATCGGTGAAGTCGTCCTGGAAATCCTGCGCGAGAACCTGCCGCCTTCAGCCCTGGCGGACCAGGCACCGGCCCTGCATGAATCCCTGTCCCTGGGGTGGCGTGGCGGCGTCATCTGCAAAGTGTTACGCAGTGGCAATATCACGACCGGTGATGATATCCACATTGTCGGCTGACGCGCCAAGCCCTTGAATCCTATCCACTCCCTTTGCCTGGCTCTCCTGTTGTTTTTTCCCCCGGTGGCACTGGCTGCCGATTGCATTGTGCTGTTGCACGGCCTGGCACGCACTGCCGCATCACTGGATAAAATTGATGCAGCACTGTCACGTGAAGGCTACCAGGTGGCCAATATTGACTATGATTCCCGGCAAGCGACTATTGAATCCCTGGCACCGGCAGCGGTGGAGCGGGGACTGGCACAGTGCGAAGCCCAGTCTGCCGAACGTGTCAGTTTTGTGACCCATTCCATGGGCGGTATCCTGCTGCGGTATTACCTTGAACAACAGGAAATCGGCAACCTGCACCGGGTCGTCATGCTGGCTCCGCCCAACCAGGGCAGCAAGGTGGTGGATGTGTTTCGCCATGTGCCGGGTTACAGATGGTTGAACGGACCGGCAGGGCTGCAACTGGGAACCGGAGAAGACAGTGTGCCGCTTGCCCTGGGACCAGTTTCGTTTGAGCTGGGTGTCATTGCCGGTAATCGCACCATCAACTTCATCCTGTCGCAGTTCCTGGAAAACCCTGACGACGGCAAGGTGTCGGTGGCCAGTGCGCGTGTTGCAGGCATGTGCGCGCATATTGAAGTGGCTGCTACCCATGCCCTGATGATGCGCAATGACGAGGTGATCGACCAGGTGATCCGTTTTCTGGATTCAGGCAGTTTCTTCGGGGAAAACGCGGAGAATGGATTGTGTACGGCTGACGGAAGAGCGGTCTAGCTGTCGCGGTGCAGCGCAGCCTCGGCGACCTGGACCAGGCCAGTGCGGAATTCATTGTCCGGCAGGCAATCCAGGCATGTCAGGGCAGAATCAATACACTGGCTGGCTTTGTCGCGAGTGTAATCCAGTGCCCCGGAGTCCTTGACGGTATTGATGATGGTGTCCAGGTGCTCAAGCCCACCACTGGTAATGGCTTTTTCAATCAGACTGCGCTCTGACTCACTGCCGTGTTGCATGGCATGGATGAGGGGGAGTGTGGGTTTGCCTTCGGCCAGGTCGTCACCGACGTTCTTGCCCATGGTGTCACTGGACCCGGAATAGTCCAGCACGTCATCGACCAGCTGGAAGGCCAGGCCAACCTGTAAACCGAAGTTGTGCAGGTTGTCGCGGATCTTGTCGTCAGCGCCGGCCAGAATGGCTGCTGATTTGCAGGCGGCGGCAAAGAGGATGGCCGTCTTGTTGAGTATGACCTGCATGTAGTCTGCTTCCGTTGTTCGGGGGTTGCGCTGGTTGACCAGTTGCAGGACTTCACCCTCGGAAATCTTGTTGGTGGTGCTGGCCATGACATCCATGATGGCCATGTCACCGATGCCCACCAGCAACTCAAAGGCACGGGAATAGATAAAATCGCCGACCAGGACACTGGACGGGTTGTCCCAGTGGGTATTGGCTGTCGGGCGGCCGCGGCGCATCTCTGACATGTCCACAACATCGTCGTGAAGCAGGGTGGCGGTGTGCAGGAATTCAATGACGGTGGCGAGCTCGATATGGTCCTTGCCGGCATAGCCCAGGTTCCTGCTGGCGAGCAGGACCAGCACGGGGCGCATGCGTTTGCCGCCAGCCTCGATGATGTAATGGCCGATACTCTCGATGAGGGGGACATCGGAATGCAACTGGTCCACAACCATGCGGTTCAGCGCCGTAAAATCGCTTGCTACGATCTGATGAATGTGTGAAACCATAGGCAGTCCCGAAAAAGAGCTTCGAATGTTAGTGGCTCCCCCGTTAAAGTCAAGAAATACGGGCTTTCCAGCGTAGCCCCGGGACCCGCGCCAGCCGCCCCCGGAAGGCTTAAAAAATGCCCTGATCTGGTTGCGAAACAGGGTTTGTTCCCGTACAATTCCCGCCCTCGTAAAGACCGGCCCATTTCCACACCCATAATTTGCGTTCCACGGGGCGCCATCAGGGGTGTTTTACTCGGGAAAAATGGCAGGTCAACAAGAATTGACCTGGATAGCAATCGGGCTATTGGAGCAGAGATTATGTACGCGGTAATAGAAAGTGGTGGCAAACAGCATCGAGTCACCGAAGGCGAAGTCCTGAAGCTGGAGAAGATTGAAGCCAGCACCGGTGACAAAGTGGATTTTGACAAGGTCCTGATGGTTGGCGAAGGCGCTGACGTCGAGATCGGTACACCTTACGTGTCCTCCGGCAAGGTCACGGCTGAAGTCATCAGCCATGGTCGTGGCGACAAGGTCAAGATCATCAAGTTCAACCGCCGCAAGCATTACCGCAAGCAGCAGGGTCATCGCCAGTGGTTCACAGAAGTGAAAATCACCAGCATTTCTGCCACCGGTGCGGCAAAAAGCGCCAAGGCAGCGGCTGACACTGATGCTGCTCCCAAGGCAGCTGCCAAGAAAGAAGCTGCACCGAAAAAGGCAGCAGCCAAGAAAGCAGCTCCCAAGGCCAAGGCAAAAGCCAAGGCCGACGACAAGGAATAATCCGGCTCACTTAGCAGCCCACCAAGAATTGACTGGAGTACATTATGGCTCACAAGAAAGCAGGCGGTAGTACCAATAACGGCAGAGATTCAGTATCCAAACGACTTGGCGTCAAGCGTTTCGGTGGTGAAAAGGTTCTGGCCGGTAATATAATCGTGCGTCAGCGTGGCACTCACTTCCATCCCGGCGTCAATGTCGGTCTGGGCAAGGACCACACGCTGTTTGCCAAAACTGACGGTGTCGTAAAGTTTCAGGTCAAAGGCCCGAAAAACCGTCGTTTTGTCAGTATCGAGACGGCGTCTGCCTGATAAACTTCAGGCTCAAGCGATTTTAAAAAAAGCCCTGTCTGTGACAGGGTTTTTTTTTATCGCCAAACGGGACAACGACTGATGAAATTCGTGGATGAAGCAGAAATCCTGGTGGAAGCCGGCAAGGGCGGCAACGGCTGCCTGAGTTTCCTGCGCGAAAAGTTCATCGAAAAGGGCGGCCCTGACGGGGGTGATGGCGGCGACGGTGGCAGTGTCTGGCTGGTAGCCGACGAAGCCCTCAACACCCTGGTGGATTTTCGCTTCCAGCCCCGATACCGGGCCAAGTCGGGTGAACAGGGACGCGGCCGTAACTGTACCGGGGCCGCAGGGGCCGATCTCGTGGTGAGGGTGCCAGTTGGGACCAGTGTGTACGCCATTGAGACCGACGAGCTCCTGGGTGACCTGCTGACAGCAGGAGAGCGCCTGCTGGTGGCCCAGGGGGGCAAGCATGGCCTGGGCAATACCCGTTTCAAATCCAGTACCAACCGGGCGCCAAGGCAAACCACCCATGGCAAACCCGGTGAATCCCGGCGCCTGCTGCTGCAATTGAAAGTGATGGCTGATGTGGGCCTGCTGGGCATGCCCAATGCCGGTAAATCAACGCTGATTCGCAGTGTATCGTCCGCTACCCCCAAGGTCGCCGAATATCCCTTTACCACCCTGGTGCCGAACCTGGGCGTGGTGCGAGTCGGGGACGAAAACAGTTTTGTCATGGCCGATATTCCCGGCCTGATTGAAGGCGCCGCCGATGGTGCGGGCCTGGGGATCCGTTTCCTCAAACACCTGGCCAGAACGCGTATCCTGCTGCACCTGGTGGATATCGCCCCGCTGGACATGAGCGATCCCGTCGCCTCGGCCCGGGCCATTATCAACGAGCTGGAAACCTTCAGCCCGACACTGGCCAAGCGTGAACGTTGGCTGGTACTGAACAAGATCGACCTGATGTCTGAAGAAGACGCCTCCATCCTGTGCGATGACATCGTCAGCCAGTTGGACTGGCAGGGCCCGGTATTCAGGATTTCGGCGGTATCCGGCAAGGGTACAAAGGCTTTATGTGATGCCCTGATGCAGGAAATTCTGTTAATCGACGAGAAGCTGGCTGAGGATGAAACCTGGCGGGAAGCGCAGGATAATGCGCGAGCGCAAATGGAGTTTGAAATGCGCCAGAGCATCGCCACTGCCAGGGAAGCCTGGAAGGCCAGGAAGGGGGTTGATGAAGACGATGATCTCGATGACGACGATGGTGTTGAAGTGGAATACGTAAGGGATTGATGGTGAGTGACAGGCAAACGCTGACAAACGCACGTACCTGGGTCATCAAGATCGGCAGTTCCCTGCTGACAGATGATGGCAAGGGCCTGAACCGGGAAAGTATGGCTGCCTGGGTTGGACAGATTGCCGGGTTCAGCAAGGCGGGTACCTCCGTGGTCCTGGTTTCATCGGGCGCGGTCGCCGAGGGTGTACTGAGACTGGGGCTCAATGGCAGGCCCACCGCTGTGCATTTCCAGCAGGCTGCCGCCGCAGTTGGCCAGATGGGCCTGATCCAGGCCTATGAATCCGAATTTCAGAAATTCGGCCTGCATACCGCCCAGGTCTTGCTCACCCATGACGACCTGTCCAACCGTAAACGCTATCTGAATGCCCGTACCACCCTGAAAACCCTGCTGGACCTGAACGTGATTCCCGTGGTGAATGAAAATGATACGGTGGTGACCGATGAAATCTGTTTTGGTGACAACGACACCCTGGCTGGCCTGGTTGCCAACCTGATCAATGCCGATGCCATGGTGATTCTTACTGACCAGGATGGTCTTTATGATGCCGATCCGCGCACCAACAAGGACGCCAATCTGGTGGACCAGGCGCAGTGCAACGACAGGCACCTGCTGGAATTTGCCGGTACAGGCCATGGTGAACTGGGTCGCGGAGGCATGTTGACGAAAATTCGCGCTGCACGCCTGGCCGCCCGGTCCGGCACTGTGACCTGTATTGCCAATGGTCGTGAGCCGGACATCCTGGCGCAGTTGCGCACAGGTGAGGGCAAAGGCACCTTGCTGCTGCCGGAAAGCAGCCCCCTGGCCTCACGCAAGCAGTGGCTGGCAGGTCACCTCAAGGTCAAGGGCACACTGGTCCTGGATGCCGGTGCCGTCAAGGTGCTCACGGAATCGGGAAAGAGCCTGTTACCGGTAGGTATCAAGTCTGTCACTGGCAGTTTCAAGCGCGGCGAGGTGGTCAGCTGTGTCGATGAATCCGGTAAAGCGATAGCTCGTGGCCTGGTGAATTACGACAGTGCCGAGGCCGGCAAGATCATAGGTCATTCCACAGAAAAACTTTTTTCCCTGCTCGGTTATGAAGGTGAACACGAGATAATTCACCGGGATAACCTGGTGCTTCTGTAAGCCTGCCTGACCGCCTTTCAGGCGAGAGAAAGCGCTGAGCCCAATGTATTTGACAGCATAGCAATACTCTCGCTATGTTAAGCGGGCTTTTTACGTCTCATCATTAATAATCAAAAAAGGGGAAGTTGATGGGCAGAATCCTTTGCCGTGTCTCACTGTTATTCCTGGTTTCCTTGTTGAGCTTCCAGACTCTGGCCGAGAAAAATTTTTCGGGCGTCTGGGTGGGTAATTACAGCGAGGATTATCCCGATCGTTTGCCGGGACCCGAGCTGGGCGATTACGGCGGTTTGCCGATCAATGACGCCGACCGGCTGCGTGCCCAGAGCTGGAGCGCTTCGCTTATTGCGCTGCCCGAGTACCAGTGTCGTGTTCATCCCTCAGACTATGCCAGCAGCTTCGCCAATATCCGTATCTGGGAAGAACGTGACCCCATCAGTGAGCAATTGATTGCCATACGCGTGCAGCATTTTGCCTGGCAGACACGCCGCACCATCTGGATGGATGGTCGGGAGCACCCGCCGGAATATGCCGCCCACACCTCCATGGGCTTTTCCACCGGGGAATGGGTCGGCCACCAGCTGAAAGTCAAAACTACCCATCTCAAGGAAGGCTGGTTGCGACGCAACGGCGTAGCCCGTTCCGACCAGGCCACTGTCACGGAGTACTTCATACGCCACGACGACCTCCTGACCTGGACGGTGATTATTGACGACCCTATTTACCTGGAAGAACCTTTTATCCGGAACCGGGATTACCTCTACACCATCGATGACCAGATCGGTAACTATCCCTGTGACCCGGTCGTGGAAATGGTGCGTGAGCCCGGTTATATCCCCCATCACCTGCCCGGCACCAATACCGATATGCTGATTTATTCCGAACGCCATGATATTCCGCTGGAAGCAGCCATGGGCGGTCCCGAGACCATGTACCCGGAGTACATGGAACGCATCAAGGAATTGCCAACCCCCAGTGAGCTGGAAGCAGGACAGGAGTAATTACAGATGATAAGTAAACTGAACAAGACCCTGTCCGCTGCGCTGTTGCTGCTGGCCGCACCTTTTACGGTGGCCCAGCAGGATTTCGATGCCGTGGAAATTCACACCCTGAAAGTCAGGGACAATATCTACATGCTGGTGGGTTCCGGCGGCAATATCACGGTCCAGACCGGTGATGAAGGTGTCCTGATCATTGATACCCAGTATGCCCAGTTGTCGGACAAGATCCTGGCAGCGATTCGCGAGCTTTCCGACAAACCCCTGCGCTACATCATCAATACCCATCACCACGGTGACCACGTGGGCGGCAATGCCAACCTGCGGGAAGCCGGCTTTACCCCGGTGGGCGGTAATGTTGGGGGAGATCTGAGTGATGCCGGAGAAGGGGCCCGCATCCTGGCCCATGAGAATGTCCTGCTGAACATGGCTGCTGATGAGAATGTGTCCACCGAAATGTGGCCGACCATGACCTTTTTTAATGACAAGCGTGATATCTACTTCAATGACGAAGGTATCCGTGTCATGCATCAGCCCAACGCCCATACCAATGGCGACAGTATCATTTTCTTCCGCAAGTCGGATGTCATCACCACCGGTGATGCCTATATCACGAGTTTTTATCCCTTTATCGACATGTCTTCCGGTGGCAGCATCAATGGGTTTATTGATGCAGCCAACGCGATCATCGACCTGGTCATTCCCGAGTATGGCCAGGACGGCGGCACCCTGGTTATTCCAGGACATGGCAGGCTCAGCGATATTGGTGATGTCATCAACTGGCGGGAAATGCTGACCATTGTCAGGGACCGTATTGTTGATATGAAGGACCGCGGCATGAGCCTGGAAGATGTGCTGGCAGCGCGACCTACCCGTGACTATGACCCGCGCTGGGCAGGGGAGGGCATATTCTCGACCGAGAATTTTGTCACTGCTGTCTACATGACATTGGACCAGTAAGGAGTACACCGTGAAATTATTGATCAAGTTATTTGCAGTCCCGGTTACCCTTGGACTGATGTTATCCCCGCTGCAGGCCCAGCCTGGTGGTGAACCGCAGTCGGCCCGTGAAGTGGCTCCTATTGACCTGACCGGGTACTGGGTCTCACTGGTCACCGAGGACTGGCGTTTCAGGATGTTCACCGCGCCTGCCGGTGATTACGAGGGCCTGGGCCTGACAGCCCGGGCACGGGAGATTGCCGATGCGTGGGATCCGGAAGCTGACATAGCTGCCGGTAATGCCTGCAAGGCTTATGGCGCCGGCGGGCTCATGCGTATTCCCACTCGACTGCATATCACCTGGGCAAACGACAACGTGCTGCAGGTGGATACCGATGCCGGTATGCAGACCCGACTGCTGAAGTTCGGCGAGGCACAGGACAATGCTGGTGCCGGTTCACTGCAGGGTGTGACAGATGCCGAGTGGCTGCTGGAAAGGCAGGGTCGTTTCGGGCCGGTAACCTGGGGCAGCATCCAGGCCATCACGACCGACATGGCGCCCGGCTACCTGCGCCGCAATGGCGTGCCCTATGGCACCCAGGCCACGTTGACCGAATACTACGAATTACTGGTGGGCGGCGACGGCACGGAATACCTGACGGTTATCTCCGTTCTGGAAGATCCGGAAAACCTGAACCAGTTGTACACGACCTCCGCAAACTTCAAACGCGAGCCGGATAACAGCAACTGGAATCCACAGGAATGCATGGCCCAGTAAAATGGTTTGCCCGGAATGAAAAAAGGCCGCTGATGCGGCCTTTTTTATTACTTGTCTGGTTAATGGAAAAACCAGGGTGAATCGAAAGTCAGATCAGTCAAAGGTCTGTTCGTCATCAAAGCCCCAGCCAAATCCGTCAGAAGGACGCAGGATTGATTCCATGCGCATGCGATAGTCGGTTTTTTCACGAGCCGGCTGACCGGTGATGATGACTTCGTCACCGGGCTTGAATGATGTGCGGGTCAGCCCCTGGCGCATCAGCAGGCTTGCACCACCCCATTCAACGCCCCAGCGCTGCATGACGCCATTTTCATCCGGTGCCATTACCATGACGGAGGAGTGTGGGTTGCGAAAATTCATTTGCACCAGCTTGCCACGAATCTCGATCATGGAGTCCATGTCGTAGGTGGCCTGGAAAGAGTGATGGGCCAATGCGCTTTGTCCCACCGTCAGTGCCATGAACAGGCCGGTACAAAGGCAAAGAGTTCGAGTTAGTGTCATGCTGGCTCCCCCTGGAGTGTCTTTTATATAACTTTCGCCTGATTATAGCCGAAGGTCTGGCAACTGTGCAGGTTTTTGGTCTTCCTGTTCAGCAGGCATTAAAAAACCGGCAAAAGCCGGTTTTTTAATAAAATCAACAGGGTATCAAGCCTTGAGAGCCTTGATAGCGCTGTTCAGGCGGCTCTTGTGACGTGCAGCCTTGTTGGCATGGATGATGCCCTTGTCCGCCATGCGGTCAATGACGGGTACAGCGCTGTTATAGGCAGTGCTGGCCTGGTCATAGTCATTGCTTTCTATAGCGGCATTGACCTTCTTGATATAGGTACGGACCATGGAACGGGCACCCGCGTTATGCTTGCGACGGTTTTCCGCCTGTCTTGCCCGTTTGCGGGCCTGTGCAGAGTTCGCCAAGGCTGTCTCCTCTTAATGAAAATCGTTGTTCGTTGTTAAAAACGTAATTAAATTCTGGAATTCGTCCCGGAAAGCGTCCTGCTTGCCGAAAAAAGACGCGAATCATGCAGTTTTCGCAGGCTTTTGTCAACTGTGAGGCATGCTCTATCCCGGTTCTGCTGTGATAAACTGCGCCCTTGATTCCTTCCGGAGAGAGACCCAGACAGCGTGCAGGCAGATGCAGACAAGCCGGATGAAACCGGGGTTGCCAAATCCAGCCTGGTCGTCTCTTCAATGACCTTCCTGTCACGCATCCTCGGATTGGTGCGTGAAATCGTTTTTGCCGCCGTTTTTGGTGATGGCGCCGCGGCTGATGCCTTTTTTGTAGCCTTCCGTATCCCCAATTTCCTGCGCCGGCTGTTTGCCGAGGGCGCCTTTTCCCAGGCCTTTGTGCCGGTGCTGTCCGAATACCGCAAGAAGCATACCTTTGAGCAGGTCAAAAGCCTGGTGGACCATGTGGCAGGTCGCCTGTCCCTGATCCTGGTGCTTGTCACGCTGGTGGGTGTGATTGCAGCTCCCCTGGTGGCCACTGTTTTTGCCTGGGGCTACCGGGATACACCCGGCAAGTTTGCCTTGCTGGTGGAGATGCTGCGCATCACCTTTCCCTATATCCTGCTGATTTCGCTCACAGGATTTGCCGGCTCCATTCTCAACTCGTACAACCGCTTTGCTGTACCAGCCGTTACGCCCATATTCCTGAACATTACCCTGATCTCCTGCGCGCTGTTCCTGAGCCCCATGATGGCGGAACCAGTTATCGCACTGGCCTGGGGCGTACTGCTGGCCGGCCTGATCCAGCTCATGTTCCAGTTACCTTTTTTGCAACACCTGAAACTGCTGCCTGCTCCCAAACTCAGGCCACACCATGAAGGTGTGAAAAAGGTGATCACCTTGATGATACCGGTGATGTTCAGTGTCTCCGTCGGGCAGATCAACCTGCTGCTGGACACGATTCTTGCCACGGCCCTGCAAGGCGACGGTGCGGTGAGCTGGCTGTATTATTCTGACCGTCTCATGGAGTTGCCACTGGGTATTTTTGCCATTGCCATCGCCACGGTGATCCTGCCGACCCTCTCGCGCATCCATGCCGCCGAGGATACTGAAAAATTCGTGGCGACCCTGGACTGGAGCCTGCGAACACTGGTTCTGGTCGGATTACCTGCCACCCTGGCACTGGTGGTGCTTGCTGAGCCCCTGATTGTCATTATTTACCAGCGCGGTGCCTTCAGCCTCGAATCAGTGGCTCCGACGGCTGCCAGCCTGAAGGCCTATGCCGTGGGCTTGCTGGGCTTCATGAGTATCAAGGTGCTGGCCACGGCGTATTTTTCCCGGCAGGACACGACTACACCGGTACGCTTTGCGGTCATTGCCATGGTCAGCAACATGGTATTTAACCTGTTGCTCATTATTCCTCTGGCCCATGTCGGGCTGGCTCTGGCCACCTCACTTTCGGCCTTCGTCAATGGCGGCCTGTTGTTGTCCGGCTTGCTGAAATTGAAGGTTTTCCACTTTGGCAGGCACTGGATTGGCTACCTGATGCGCATCGGATTCGCAGGCCTGGTCATGGTGCTGGTACTCAGGTTCCTCTACGGACCGGACGATTTCACCAGCCTGGCCAATGCCGGGACCGTGGATCGACTCCTGTTCCTATTGCTGATTTGTGGTAGCGGCATTCTGGCCTATGGCCTGTCCCTGCTGGCATTGGGTATAAGACCTGCCCATTTCAGGCATTCTGCCTGATATAATGCCCGGCTTTTCTCCAGCCAGTTAAGGAATCTCCCCGGATTCATGAGTGTTTATACCGATTTTGCCGCGTTCAGGGCCAGCCATAACGGTTGTGTAGCCACGATCGGTAAATATGACGGCCTGCATATCGGCCACCTGCACGTGCTCGATACCCTGAACGGGATTGCCAGGCAGCAAGGGCTGCCCGCGGTGGTGATCCTGAGCGAACCCCACCCGGAAGAGTTTTTTGCCGGTGACAAGGCGGCTCCCCGGTTAACAGGCTTTGAAGACAAGGTGGAATTCCTGCTGGCCCATGGGGTGGATGCTATCTTCAAAATGCACTTTGATCAGACTCTGTCCAATCTCAGTGCCGAGGATTTCATTCAGCAGTACCTGGTTGATGGGCTGGGCGTGCACACCCTGATCGTGGGTGATGATTTCCGTTTTGGTCACGGCCGGCGTGGGGATTTCGATCTCCTGGTCGAAAAGGGCAGGGACAACGGTTTCAAGGTAATGCGTGAAGGTTCCTGCGAACTGGCTGGCGAGCGGGTCAGCAGTACCCTGGTCCGGCAGTACCTGCAACAGGGCGATTGCGAAAAAGTCAGGCAATTGCTGGGGCGCTATTACAGTATTGGGGGCAACGTGGTGAGCGGCAAACAGCTTGGGCGTGAGCTGGGCACGCCCACGGCGAATATCGCTCTGGATTTTGACAAGCTGCCCTTGCACGGCATTTTCAGTGTCCTGGTGACACACCGGGACAGGCAACTGCAGGGTGTGGCCAGCATCGGTTTTAATCCCACCATCGATGACAGCCGTATTCCCAGGCTGGAAGTCTTTCTTTTTGATTTTGACGAAGATATTTACGGGGAACACCTGAGTGTCAGTTTTGTCAAAAAACTGCGGGATGAATACGCCTTTCCCGATCTTGATGCCCTGAAAAAACAGATTTCCGTGGATATCGAACAAGCCAGGGATTCACTGGATTCTGCGACAGCCATCTGACGCAACCATGAGCGAACAAGCCGATATGACAACAAGTGCAATACAGGAAGCCGCCAGACCCGGGCTACCCCTGTTGTTTTCCCTGGCCGCTGTGGTTGCTGTCATTGACAGGGTGACCAAGGTCATTTGCAATGCCAACCTGACTGAAGGTGTGCCGGTGTCGGTTATGCCCGGCCTTGATCTGATGCTGGGGTATAACGCCGGTGCTGCATTCAGTTTCCTGAATGATGCTGGAGGCTGGCAGCGCTGGTTCCTGACCGGGATATCGTTGACCGTCAGTGCGGCAATTGCCGTGTGGCTGGTCAAATTACCACGTTCTCAGAAGTTGTTGAGCCTGGCACTGACACTGATTCTGGGCGGTGCGCTGGGTAACCTGTACGACCGGGCCCTGGCCGGCTATGTCATCGATTTCATCAGTGTCTATTACGACGAATACCGTTTTGCCACGTTCAATGTGGCCGATACGGCGATCAGTGTCGGGGCGGCCCTGATGATTCTGGACATGGTCCTGGAGGCCAGATCCCATGGCCGGGAGAATGCCGGGTAAACAGGTACTTATGGACAAGATCACGCTCACAGACATCACCGAAACCGGCAATGCGGCGCAGGATGAACCGGCAGTTCAATACGCCGAAGACCAGGTCAGCAATGGCAAGGAAGTTACCCTGCATTTCGAACTGGCACTGGAAGACGGTAAAATCGTCGACAGCAATTTTGACGGCCAGCCCGCAACCTTCCGGCCCGGTGATGGCAACCTGCCGCCAGGCTTTGAACAGGTTCTTTTCGGCCTGCGACAGGGAGAGGAAAAGACCGTCAAGGTCAGCGAGGATGATGCTTTTGGCCCCTACAACCCGGACAATGTGCAGACATTTCCCCGCTACCGCTTCCAGGCGGATTTGGCCATGGAGGAGGGGCTGGTGATAAACTTCGCTGACCAGGCCGGCAATGAGCAGGCCGGGGTCATCACGGCATTTGATTCAGAAAAGATTACCGTGGATTTCAATCACCCGTTGGCCGGCAGGAATATCCTGTTTCGAGTCAAAATTCTTTCAGTAAAGCCCTGACAGGGCGGACGCACCCATGAACTCACAAACCAAGGCCCTGAATATCAACCTGGCGAACCCGCGCGGATTTTGCGCCGGAGTCGATCGTGCCATTGATATCGTGAACAGGGCGCTTGACCTGTTCGGACCCCCTATCTATGTGCGTCATGAAGTGGTGCACAACAAGACGGTGGTAGAGTCCCTGCGAAAACGCGGTGCCATCTTCGTTGATGAACTGGCCGATGTTCCGCCCAGGGACAGCGAAGGCAAGGCATCCATCGTGATTTTCAGTGCCCATGGTGTCTCCCAGGAGGTCAAGCAGGAAGCCGATGCCCTGGGCCTGCGCGTGTTTGATGCGACATGCCCGCTGGTTACCAAGGTGCACCTGGAAGTCATCAAGTACAGTGCAGCAGGCCATGAATGCATCCTGATCGGCCACGCCAGGCACCCCGAGGTGGAAGGGACGATGGGCCAGTATGATTCAAGCCAGGGGGGGCGCATCTACCTGGTTGAATCCGAGGAGGATGTGAAGAACCTGTCCGTGCTGGATGAAAACAACCTGGCGTATGTGACGCAAACCACCTTGTCCATGGATGATACCGCGCGCATCATCGACGCCCTGCATGAACGTTTTCCGGGCATCACCGGGCCGCGTAAAAAGGACATTTGCTATGCCACCCAGAACCGCCAGGATGCCGTCAAGCAACTGGCCCTGGAGAATGACCTGGTACTGGTCGTGGGATCGCCCAATTCGTCCAACTCAAACCGCTTGCGTGAGCTGGCCCAACGCATGGGCAGTGAAGCCTACCTGATTGATCATGCCGGCGAGATTCGCAACGACTGGTTTGATGGCAAAAAATCCATCGGTGTAACGGCTGGCGCTTCGGCGCCTGAAATACTGGTTCAGGAAGTCATTGATCGCCTGAAAGCTATTGGTGGGACGGAACCGGTCGAGATGCAGGGTGTGGAGGAAAACATCGTGTTTTCCATGCCCCGGGAGCTCAAGGGATCCGCTAATCAGGCCTGAAGTGGTTCTGTGCTTTTCAAGCTCAGGGCGCCGGATTTAATCCACACCGAGCTTCTTCAGCCGGTAGCGGAAAGAGCGAAAGGTCATCCCCAGTTTTTTTGCAGCCGCCGTCTTGTTCCAGCGGGTTTCTTCAAGGGCTTTTTCAATAGCCGCTTTTTCAATTTTTTCGAGATGTTTTTCCAGGGAAAAGTCATCCTCCAGGGCAATCTGATCCCTGGTTTCCTGGACAGGATCGACAGGGGCTTCCTCAGAGCGGTTTTTCAGCGATGGCAGGTCATGCGCCTGGATCACGTTGTCTTCAGCCAGGGCCAGGGCCCGCTGCAGAATGTTTTCCAGTTCCCTGACATTTCCCGGAAAATCATATTCCTGCAATAAGGCCAGGGCATCGTCACTGATACCGGCTTTGTGCATGCCGTTCTCCCGGGCGATGAGTTCCAGGTAATGTTCTGCCAGCAAGGGAATGTCATTTCGGCGTTCACGCAGGCTTGGCACATGCAGTTCAATTACATTGATGCGGTAGTACAGGTCCTGGCGCAGGTTGCCTTTTGTCACTTCCTCGTCAAGGTTCTTGTGGGTGGCGCTGAGCAACCTGACATCTACCGGGACTTCAGATTCGGAGCCAACAGGCCGCACTGACTTTTCCTGGATCGCCCTGAGCAGTTTGACCTGCATGTGCAGGGGCAGGTCGGCAATTTCATCCAGGAACAGGCTGCCTCCGTCGGCGGCCTGGAAGAGGCCGGTCTTGTCCGAATTGGCACCGGTAAAGCTGCCTTTCCTGTGACCAAAAAACTCACTCTCCATGAGCTCCGAGGGAATGGCACCACAGTTGATTGCCACGAATTCCTTGTCCTGGCGCGGCCCCATGGCATGGATGGACCGGGCAACCAGTTCCTTCCCGCTGCCGGACTCACCACTGATGAAAACAGGGGCCTGGCTGCGGGCAAGCTTGGCAATCTGTTCTTTCAGTTTGCTGATCTGGGTGGACTGGCCGACCAGTTTCAGGGGGGAGTCGCTTTCCGCAGTGACTTTCTCCGGCATGACATGCTCAAGCTTCAGGGCCGTATTGACCATCTCGCGCAGTTTCCTGATGTCCACGGGTTTTGAAACAAAATCGAAGGCGCCGGATTTCAGGGCAGTAATTGCCGTTTCCGTACTGCCGTGGGCCGTAATGACGGCAACCGGCATGTGGGGGTACTTGTTCTGGATTTCCCTGACCAGCTCAATACCGTTGCCATCAGGCAGCTTCATGTCCGTCAGGCAAAGTTGAAAATCACTGCCTGCCAGCAATGCACGGGCTTCACCCAGGTCGCTGGCGGTATCGGTGTCCATTTCCATGCGGCCGAGCGTGATTTCCAGGAGTTCCCTGATGTCAGGTTCGTCATCAACAATCAGGACTTTGTTATTCATGGTCAGGATTATTCAATATCAGGGTTGGTGAAATTGATCCGGAACGTACTCTTGTTCTTGTAGTCGGGCAGGTAGGATAGCCCGGTGTAATTAGCGTCGCATATTTCCTTGCAAATAAACAGCCCGAGCCCTGTACCGGTTTGTTCAGTTGTGAAAAAGGGTTCAAAAATCTGTTGTAAAAGTTCTTCCGGTATTTCCTTGCCGTCATCCATCAGGTATAGCACGGGTTTGCCGTCGGTTTCGCTGATTCCTGCTTCAATCCTGATATGGGCCTTGCCCGTGGCTTTCTTGCTGTGACGCAGACCGTTTTCAAACAGGTTGGTCATCACCTGGTCAAGCTGTCCCTGGTTAAACTGGATGGTTATGTCTTCAGGGCTTATATCCCACTCGATGTCGACATCCTCACTGCTTGAATTGGAAAACTTGGCAATAAACTGTGTCATCCATTCCTGCAGGGAGAGATATTCCGGGTTGTCGGACTTGTTGCGGGACAAATCAAGGATGCTTTCAATGATCCTGTTAACGCGACTGGAATGGGATGAAATAATTTCCAACAGGCGCTTGTCACTGATATCGATTTTTTCCGATTCATTGAGTAACTGGCTGGCATGTGAAATAGCACCCAGCGGATTGCGTACCTCATGAGCGATGCTCGCAGTGAGGCGTCCCAGGGACATCAGTTTCAGTTGCTGGGCCCGACTGGTCAGCAGGGAATAGTCCTCCAGGAAAATCAGGATATTGGGATCAGGGGAGGTTCCCGGGTTTAGGTAAGTAAAACCGGCCTTGATATCGCGTGAAGAGTCTTCAAGTCGAAAAGGAGGGGCTTTGATACTGTTGTCCTTCTGCCAGTTGTGCAACTGTTCCACCAGGATTTCCGGTAACCTGATGGTAGCCTGTTCATCATCTCTGATTTGCAGAAATCTTTTGGCGGCATCATTGATATTGAGGATGTTGGTATCCTTGTCGACCACCAGAATGCCATTGTGCATGCGACGAATGATCTGGTCATTCATTTCCTGCAGGGACTGGATGTTTTCGGCCTGTCGTCGAGTGATCTGTTCGTTCTGACGAATTCTGCCACCCAGGTATTGCAGTGAACCTGATACGGCAAACAACATGAAGCCCAGGATCCCGGCCTGGACAAAGTAGACAATGCCGTCGTCAACAACCAGGTAGAGGTAGACTTCACTGTAGATGGCCAGGATGGAGCCAACCGCGGCAAAGAAAGTGCTCATCCTGAACCGGAACAGCAGGCTGCCCGAAGCGACCGGGACAATCAGCAGGTTTGCCATGCCACTGCTCACGCCGCCACAGGTATAACTGATCAGTACCAGGAAAATGATATCGACCAGGATGACCACGATATATTGCGAGATTTCCAGGGTCCGGTTGCGGGGCAGGAAACCACGAAACAGCACCAGGATATTCAGCGCCAGGTAAATGACGATGACCTGGAGGAACAATTCCGGGTTTATGGCCCCAAGGGAAAAGGTAAAGGAACGGAAATAAAAACCGATGACCAGTACCAGGGAAAGCACAACCCGGTAGATATTATAGACATCGAAAACCTTCTGGTTTAACTGATGTCCGATATCATCAATATCAGGATTGAAGGTGCTGGCTAGTGAAGACATGGTGTAATTGCGGGGCTCATCCGGCCGACAGCCGCTAAAGGCACGTTACCGGCTATTGTCCGCCAGGTATTTGTCCCTGTGCTCACTGCTGCAAAACCACTGGTTATCGTGCTCAAGTGCGATTTTTTCTGGCACATGTACCTTGCAGTACTGGCAGGCCACCATGGCATCACCGGAGAGTTTTTTGTCACTGGCATTCTTGTTACGCTTCTGGCGCAGGGTGGCCTGGTAGTTTTTGATCATGCGCCAGACCAGCCAGATAACCAGGGCAAAAATGACAAGTCTGATCAAGCCCATATAAAATCTTTATAATTGCGGTCAAGAGGCAGACAATACCTTACCTCTTTCACAATATCCATAGAGCAGAACCTATAGCCAAAGCAAAGCCTTTAGCCAAACCAAAGCCTTTAGCCAAAGCAAAGCCTTTAGCGAAACAATAATCCCCGCTTTTTACAGGAATCTATTTTGTCCGTACCAGAATCTCCGCAAAACACCGCTCACCTCAATGTTGTCATGGCCCAGATCAACCCACTTGTCGGTGATATTCCCGGCAATGCTGACCTGGTCATCAGCACGGTAGAACAGGTACTGTCCAGCCAGGTGGCCGATGTCATCGTCTTTCCGGAACTTGTACTGACCGCCTATCCGCCGGAAGACCTGCTGCTCAGGGAAAGCCTGGATATACGTGTTGGTGCTGCCCTGGAGAAAATATGTGAGCAACGGTTTGAAACCCACCTGGTCATAGGTTATCCGGGCAGGGAAGAGGGCAAGCTCTACAACATGCTGGCGGTGATACGGGATGGCAGCATCGTTGCCACGTATAAAAAACAGTCCCTGCCCAACTACCAGGTGTTTGATGAAAAGCGTTACTTCCATGCTGGCAGTGAACCTTGTGTACTGGATATCAAGGGAGTAGCGACCGGCTTTACCATTTGCGAGGACCTGTGGGAAGACGGCCCCATGACGCAGTCGGCAGCGGCAGGGGCGAAGCTGATGATCAACATCAATGGTTCCCCGTTCCATGTCGACAAGCTCGCCGACAGGCAGGCAGCCATGGCCGCGCGTCAACAGGAAGCCGCATTGCCGATTATTTATGTCAACCAGGTTGGCGGCCAGGATGAACTGGTGTTTGACGGTTTCTCCATGGCCCTGGATGCCGACGGTACGGTCAAGGTACTGGCTCCGGCCTGCAGGGAGGCGCTTGTGCCTGTGCAGGTTGAATACAACGAGGGAAATGCACGGATCAGGGCAGGTGAGATCGCACCACAGGACAGTGGGGAGAGCCTGGTCTACAAGGTCCTTGTACTGGGTTTGCATGATTACGTCACCAAGAACGGCTTCAGCGGAGTGGTCCTTGGTTTGTCCGGTGGCATCGATTCGGCACTTACCCTAGCACTGGCAGCGGATGCCCTGGGCAGTGACAAGGTCCATGCGGTGATGATGCCCTTTAAATATACCGCGCAGATGAGCCTGGATGATGCCGCCCGGCAGGCAGAGAATTTTGGTGTGAACTACAAGGTGATTCCCATCGAGTCGGTTTACCACAGTTTCATGGACAGCCTGGAAGCCGAGTTTGCCGGTACATCGGTGGACCTGACGGAACAGAACCTGCAGGCGCGATGTCGCGGTGTCATGCTGATGGCCATCTCCAACAAGAAGGGCTACCTGGTACTGACAACCGGCAACAAGAGCGAAATGGCAGTGGGCTATTCCACCCTGTACGGTGACATGGCAGGTGGTTTTGATGTGCTCAAGGACGTGCCGAAGTTGCTGGTTTACGCCCTGTCACGGTACCGTAATACGCTCAGGGACAAGGGCATCGAGGAAATGATTCCGGCACGTATCATCGAGCGTCCCCCGTCCGCCGAACTGGCACCTGGCCAGGTGGATGAAGACAACCTGCCGCCCTATGAAATACTCGACCAGATTCTAGAACTTTATATCGAGCATGACCAAAGTGCCCATGCCATTATTGAGAAAGGTTTTGATAGCGACACGGTTATGCGAGTATTGCGTCTGGTTGATCTTAATGAGTACAAACGCCGGCAGGCACCGGTGGGGGTCAGGATCAGCAAGAAAGGCTTTGGTCGTGACCGGCGCTATCCGATAACCTCGGGGTGGAAGTTGGGGAAATAATACAATCTTGAACAGATGTAGGCCGGAAGAGGCACGTAGTGCCGTCATCCGGCAACCTCGACAGGCATTTCGATAAAGGGATAAAGGGATAAAGGGATAAAAGGATAAAAAGTAGGTCGGCATAGGCTCCCAGAGCCGTTTGCCGACAACTAAAGAAAAAAATAACAACAGGCACCCTAATGAACAAAAGCAGCGACAACCTCTACTGGAAAGAAAATATTCGCATCCTGACCATATTGCTGAGTATATGGTTCGTGGTGTCCTTTCTCTTGTCTGTCATATTTGTCGACCAGCTCGATAGCATCCGTATCGGCGGCTTCAAGCTGGGGTTCTGGATGGCGCAGCAAGGCTCCATTTATGTCTACGTGGTGCTGATCTTTGTCTACCTGAAGATGATGGATAACCTGGACCGCAAATACCATCACGAAGAAAAGGATATCCTGCCCGAGGAAGCCAGGGAACGTGGTGAAACCGGTGATTCTGGCGAATAAGTCGCAGCGTTGAAGCCCCAATTGACTAGAACAATTAAAAGAAAAATCACACCATGAGTTTACAAATCTGGACCTATCTCTGCGTTGGCATCAGTTTTATTGTCTATATCGGTATTGCTGTCTGGTCACGCGCTTCTTCCACGAAAGAATTCTATATCGCCGGTGCCCATGTTCCGCCATTGGCCAATGGCCTGGCGACTGCTGCTGACTGGATGTCGGCCGCCTCTTTTATCTCCATGGCGGGAATCGTCTCGTACATGGGACGGGACGGCTCGGTTTACCTGATGGGCTGGACCGGCGGTTATGTCCTGCTGGCCTTGTTGATTGCTCCCTACCTGCGAGACTTCGGCAAGTTCACGGTGCCGGACTTTATCGGTGACCGCTACTACAGCCAGTTTGCTCGCATGGTGGCGGTTGTCTGTGCGATCTTTGTGTCTTTTACCTATGTAGCAGGCCAGATGCGCGGTGTCGGCGTGGTTTTTTCCCGGTTTCTGGAAGTGGATATCAACCTGGGCGTACTCATTGGCATGGGTATCGTGTTTTTCTATGCAGTGCTGGGGGGGATGAAGGGCATTACCTATACGCAGGTAGCGCAGTATTGCGTTCTGATTTTCGCTTACATGGTGCCGGCAGTATTCATCTCCATACTCATGACCGGCAATATCATTCCCCAGCTGGGTTTTGGCTCTGAACTGAACGACAGCTTTGGTGGCGGTTACCTGCTTGACCGCCTGGACGGTTTGCATGAAGAGCTGGGGTTTACGGCCTATACCGAAAGTGTACGCAGCAGTATAGATGTGCTGTTTATCACCGGGGCGCTGATCATGGGCACTGCCGGGTTACCCCATGTCATCATCCGGTTTTTTACTGTCCCCAGTGTCAGGGCAGCCCGTAAATCTGCCGGTTACGCCCTGTTGTTTATCGCCATCCTGTATACCACGGCACCGGCCATCGCCGCTTTCGCCCGCACCAATCTCATCAACACGGTCAGCAATGCTGAATATTCGTCCATGCCGTCGTGGTTCCGTACCTGGGAAAACACGAACCTGATCAGCTTTGAAGACAAGAATGGCGATGGCCTCATCCAGTACGTGGCCGATCCCGAGGAAAATGAATTGACCGTGGACCGCGACATTATCGTGCTGGCCAATCCGGAAATTGCGCAACTGCCGAACTGGGTCATCGCCCTGGTGGCAGCAGGGGGGCTGGCTGCTGCCCTGTCGACAGCAGCGGGGCTGTTACTGGTCATCTCGACCGCCATTTCCCATGACCTGCTCAAGCGTAACCTCATGCCGGATATCAGTGAAAAACAGGAACTGCTGTTTGCCCGCATCGCGATTTTCTTTGCCGTATGTATAGCAGGCTATTTCGGCATCAATCCGCCCGGGTTCGTGGCCCAGGTGGTAGCTTTTGCCTTTGGCCTCGCAGCCTCGTCTTTTTTTCCGGCCATCGTCCTGGGGATATTCT